>Ga0116216_10000116_pt1 | contig 72897 bp, 61 predicted proteins | sample Sb_taG_11_FD_89696 | JGI IMG/M metagenome (GOLD analysis project Ga0116216, IMG submission 89696) | Peat soil microbial communities from Weissenstadt, Germany - Sb_50d_3_AS metaG | ecosystem: Environmental > Terrestrial > Soil > Wetlands > Peat | place: Germany: Weissenstadt | collected 2010-09-21 | reverse complement strand
AGGATGTGCCCAAGGCTCCCAGCAGCCCGCATCGCATCGCGTGCGCTATCACGGACGGCCTGAGGCGTGGAGAGCAAGACGGTCGGATCGACGTTGCCCTGCAACGCGAAACCGTGACCGACGCGTTTCCTGGCGGCGTCCAGGCCGATACGCCAGTCGATGCTCAGCACGTCGGCCTTCGTCTGTACCATGAGCTCGAGCACGCCCGCGCACCCGTTGACGAACAGGATGGCGGGGACGCCGCCTGCGCGGATGCGGTCGATGACGATTTTTTGGTATGGCAGAGCGAAGCGTTCGAAGGCGTCGGGTGCGAGTTCGCCAGCCCAGGTGTCGAAGACTTGCATCGCTTGCGCTCCTGCGTCGATTTGCGCCCCGGCATACGCCGCCATGGTGTCGGCCAGCTTGGCGAGTAGCGCATGGAGCGTTGCGGGCTCGCGGTACATGAGCGTCTTGATCGTGGCGAACGACTTCGAACCCCCACCTTCGACGAGGTATGCCGCCAGGGTGAAGGGCGCACCGCAAAAGCCGACGAGCGCAGTCTCTTCCTTGAGCGCGGCGCGCAAATTTCGCAGCGTCTGGGCGACGAACGGCATGTCGGTCTGCGGGTCGGGGATGCGAAGCTCGTCGACCGCGGCTTGGGAGCGCACCGGCTGCGCGATGGCGGGACCTGTATCGGTGAAGGCGAGCGTAGCGCCCATCGCCTCGACCGGGATGAGGATGTCGCAGAACACAATGCAGGCGTCCATGCCGAAGCGGCGGATAGGCTGCAGCGAGACTTCGGCGGCGAGCTCGGGCGTCTTGCACAGCGTCAGAAAGTCGACGCGCTCGCGGACCGCGCGGTATTCGGGCAGGTAGCGCCCTGCCTGGCGCATCATCCAGACGGGCGTTCGGTCGACCGGCCTGCACGAGCAGGCGGCTAAGAAACGCTGAGCGCCGTTCATCGTGTCCTTAACAGATCTTGCGGGCGAAACGACCTGAAGGTCCGTTGCTTCAAATGTCCTACGAGAAGACTGGGAGCGGGAACTTCTCCTCGTCGATCTTGATGCCCGCCGCCTCACGCAGCGCAAGCGCCATGTCGGTCTTCTCCCACGGCAAGTCGAGATCAGGCCGGCCGAAGTGACCGTAGGCCGAGACCTGACGGTAGATGGGGCGCCGCAGGTCGAGCTTCTCGATGATCGCACCGGGGCGTAGATCGAAGTGCGCGTTGACCAGATCGGCGATCTTCTCTTCTTCTACCCTGTTCGTGCCGAAGCACTCAACGAAGATCGAGACGGGCTTGGCAACGCCGATGGCATACGCGACTTGGAGCTCGCAGCGGTCTGCGAGGCCCGAAGCGACGACGTTCTTGGCCACGTACCGTGCGGCATATGCCCCCGAGCGGTCGACCTTGGTCGGATCTTTGCCCGAGAACGCGCCGCCGCCATGACGAGCCATGCCGCCATAGGTGTCGGCGATGATCTTTCGCCCGGTCAGCCCGGCATCCCCGAGCGGACCGCCGATGACGAAGCGGCCGGTGGGATTGACGAAGATGCGCGTGTCCTTGTCGCGCAAGTGGCTGTCGATTGCGGTATCGATGACATGACTGATGATGTTCTCGCGGATGACGTCGATGGGATAACCGTCGGCGTGCTGGGCCGAGACGACGATGGCGTCGACGCGCACGGGTTTGTGCCCGTCATATTCCACCGTGACCTGCGCCTTGCCGTCTGGCCGTAGATACTCGATGGCACGGTTCTTGCGCGCCGCGGCGACCGTTCGGGTGAGACGGTGCGCCAGTACGATCGGCAAGGGCATGAGCTCTTTGGTCTCGCGACAGGCGAAGCCGAACATCATGCCTTGGTCGCCGGCGCCCAGCGCCTCCAGCTCGCTCTTGGCGCTGATCTCGCCTTCTTTGACCTCGAGCGCCTTGTCGACGCCCATGGCGATGTCTTGCGACTGCTCGTCGATGGAGACCGAGATCCCGCACGTGTCTGCATCGAAACCGTACTTGGCTCTCGTGTAGCCGATGTCGCGCAGCACTTGACGGACGATGCGCGGTATGTCGACGTAGCACGTCGTGCTGATCTCACCGGCGATGTGCACTTGGCCGGTGATGATGAAGGTCTCGACCGCCACGCGACCGTTGGGATCTTGCGTCATGATGGCGTCGAGCACGGCATCAGAGATCTGGTCTGCGACCTTGTCCGGATGTCCCTCGGTGACGCTCTCCGAGGTGAACAGCCGTCTGAACTTCGACATCTTTAGGTTCCTTCGTTCCAGGATGCCAGGTACTGCTTCTGCTCGGCCGTGAGCGTGTCGATGGTCACTCCGAGCGCGGCGAGTTTGAGCCGAGCGATCTCCTCATCGATCTCTTGCGGGACGGGATAGACGCCTGGCTTGAGCTTTCCACGTGCTGCGACGAGATACTCCGCAGACAAGGCTTGGTTGGCGAATGACATGTCCATCACGGCCGCTGGATGGCCCTCCGCGGCCGCCAGATTGATGAGCCGGCCCTCGCCCAGCAGGTTGATGGAACGGTCATCGCCGAGGTGGTATTGCTCGACGAACTCGCGCGGCTTGGTCTTCTCCCCTTCGGCGAGACGCTCGAGCGCGTCGATGTCGATCTCGACGTTGAAGTGACCGCTATTGGCCACGAGCGCACCGTTCTTCATCGCCAGGAAATGCTCTTCACGTAGCACCTTGCTGTTACCGGTGACGGTGATGAAGATATCGCCGCGGCTGGCAGCTTCGTTCATGGGCATGACCGCATAGCCGTCCATCGACGCTTCCAGCGCCTTGGTTGGATCGATTTCGGTGATGACGACCTGCGCGCCCATGCCGCGGGCTCGCTGTGCGATGCCGCGCCCGCACCATCCATAACCGGCGACGACGACCGTCTTGCCGGCAAAGAGCACGTTCGTCGCGCGGATGATGCCGTCGAGCGTCGATTGGCCCGTACCGTAGCGGTTGTCGAAGAGGTGCTTGGTGAGCGCGTCGTTGACCGCGACGATCGGATAGCTGAGGACGCCGGCTTTCTCCATGCTGCGCAGGCGGATGACGCCGGTGGTCGTCTCTTCGGTTCCGCCTTTCACACCGGCCAGCTTGTCCTTGAACTTGGTGACAAGCGTGGTGACGAGATCGCAGCCATCGTCCATCGTGAATTGCGGACCGCTTGCGATGACCGCTTCGATGTGGGAGTAGTATCGCGCGTTGTCCTCGCCCTTGACGGCGAAGACGTTCATCTTATGGTCGATGGCGAGGGTCGCCGCGACGTCGTCCTGCGTGGAGAGCGGGTTGCTCGCGCACAGCCAGATCTCAGCACCGCCGGAGGCCAGCGCGATCATGAGGTTGGCGGTCTCGGTCGTGACGTGCAGGCAGGCGCCGACGCGCAACCCGGCCAGCGGGCGCTCTCGTGTGAAGCGCCGGCCGATGGCGCCCAGCACGGGCATGCTCTGCGCCGCCCATGCCACGCGACGGCGGCCTTCAGCCGCGAGCGCCGGATCCTTGACGTCGTAGGTGTTCTTCGCGCCGAGTTGGGTCGACAAGAGGTCTCCTCCAGTGGATCAACTTGAGTGTATCATCTCACCGCGTGAGTGGCATGCGGTCTTTAGGCCGGATTATGGAGACTCCTGGCATCGTTGCGGGTGCCCTGCGACGTTGGTTGGCCGGCGCTCGGCCGGGCATGGGAAAGGACCTCGCTTGCGCGCGCGCCAAACGGCCTCAGGCCCCATCGCCTGAAAGAGGTTTGTTTGCCGCTCACCACGCTCACCGTCGACGCGTTCACGCGCAAGCTCGCGTCGGCGGATCCGACGCCCGGCGGCGGAAGCGTCGCGGCTGCCGTCGGCGCCTTCGGCGCCGGTCTCGTCCGTATGGTCGCGTTGCTCACCGCGAACTCACCAAAGCACGTTGCCGTCGCAGATCGCTGCACTTCGGCGGCAACATCTGCGCAACAGCTGGCCGACGAACTGCTCAAACTCGTCGACGAGGATGCGTCGTCATTCGATCGCGTCAGTGCGGCCTACCGCATGCCCAAGGCGAACGACAGCGAGAAAGCAATACGCAGCACGAGCATTCAGGCGGCGCTGGCCGGCGCCATCGAGCCGCCGCTGCGCGTCATCGATGCGGCGCGGCGCACGTGCGATCTGGCCGCGGAGCTCGTGGACATCGGCAACCCGAACGCGCTCAGCGACATCGGGTGTGCAGCGCTGTGCGCGCAGTCGGCGGCACAGGGCGCTGCTCTCAACGTCGAGATCAATGCCGGCGCGCTCAAGGACCGCGAACAAGCCCAGGCGTACTGCGCGCGGATGCACGCCCAGCTCGCGCAAGTCGGCCTCGTGGCAGAGGTGATCCTCGGCAAGCTGCGCGCGAAGGCGCAGAGCTGAGATGAGCCCAGCCCAGGTGCTCGACGGGCGTGCGATCGCCAAAGCCGTCCGCGAGCAGGTGAAAGCCCGGGTGCAGACGTTGCGCGAGCGCAATATCGTGCCCACCTGTGCAATCGTCGTGCTCGAAGGGGACGAGCCCGGGCGCTTGTACGCCGAACAGATCGCCAAGAGCGGAACGGCGCTGGGCATCAACATCGACATCCGTCAATTGCCAGCGGGAGCGTCGACCAGTGACGTAGTCGTCGCGGTGGCACAGATCGTCGACGATCCGCACGTGCAGGCGATGATGGTGCAGCGTCCCCTGCCTGCGGACTTGGACGCCGAGCGGATCGCCGAGGAGATCGACCCGCGCAAAGACGTCGACGGCGCTCATCCCTACAACCAAGGCCTGCTCGTCGCCGGCGAGACCTTCTTCGTCCCCGCCACAGCGGCGGCGGTGATGGAGCTCTTACGCCAGCCGCAGGTGCCCACGTTGGACGGTGCGCGAGCGGTTGTGTTGGGGCGCTCGGCCGTGGTCGGACGGCCGGTCGCGTTGCTCCTCACCGCGGCCAATGCGACCGTGACGATCTGTCATTCACACACCAAGGACCTTGCTGACATCGCCGCTGAGGCGGAGATCCTCGTTGCCGCGGTTGGCAAGCCGGGATTCGTAACCCCCGACATGGTGAAGCCTGGCGCGACGGTGATCGACGTCGGCACGAACTACCTCGATGGCCACTTCGTCGGAGACGTCGACTTCGACGCCGTGCTGCCGGTGGCCGGTCTCATCACCCCGGTGCCTGGCGGCGTCGGCCCCGTGACCACAGCCGTGCTGCTGCGCAGCGTGGTCGAAGCGGCGGAGCGTTCGCGCTAAACGTTAACGGACCTAAAGGTCCGTTGCTTCAAAAAATTTCGTCAATGCGCGCTCGGGGGGAGGAGTGCGAGGAAGCCGGCGAGATCCGCTTCGTCGACGTCAACGCCTGGATAAGGGTTTGTTTCCGTCGGGCCATGGAAGTCGGTACCGGCCGTCATGACGAGCCTGTGGACATGAGCGAGCCGCCGGAAACGTTCTGTATCGTGCGCGGTGTGGCTCGGTGAATATGCCTCGATGCCGCGCAGCCCGTCGCGCACGAGCTCCTCGAGCAGCTCTTCTGCCCGACTGCGCGTGGGATGCGCGAGCACGGAAATGCCGCCGCTCGCGTTGATCGCTTGGATCGCCCGAGCGGGGGTGACGGCGGATGATGGCAGATACGCTTTGCAGTCCGCTCCGATATAGCGATCGAATGCGTCGCTGACGTCGCGGGCAGCACCGATATCGACAAGCGCACGGGCGATGTGCGGGCGCCCGACCATCAGTCCCGTCGCATGGCGGCGCACGTCCGCCATGGATATCTCCACTCCTTGGGCGTTGAGCGCCTCGACGATTCGTTCCGCTCGCCGCTGTCTCGTCTGCGTTCTGTCGACCAGAATCTCGCGCAACGGGCTTGGTCCGATGGGGATGTTATAGCCGAGGATGTGAACCTCACGATTCCCGGTGTTCGTGCTCACTTCGATGCCCGTGATAACGCGCTCCCCGAATCTCGCGAGCATATCCGCATGGCGTTCGTACACCGCGAGCGTGTCGTGGTCGGTGACTGAAAAACGGTCCATGCCCACGGATGCCACGGTGCGCAGCAGCGCAGACGCTTCGAGAACCCCGTCGGATTCGGTCGTGTGGAGATGGAAGTCGACGTTCAACAGTATCTCCTACGCAAGGGATTGCAATTCGCTCTTCCCAAAGCCCGAGTACGTGACCGCAAGACCACGTCGCCACGACGAACCGCCGACAGAAGACCAGAGCGCCTTCCTCGAGCATGCGATGGCGACATACGGCAGGCAAACCTACAACTACGCCTACCGGCTGACCGGCAACGAACCGGACGCCCGCGATCTCACGCAGGAAGCCTTCATCAGAGTCTTCCGCGCCTGGCGCTCCTTCCAGCCGGGCACCTCGTTCCTCTCTTGGATCTATCGTATCGTCACAAACTTGCACCGCGACGAGCTGCGCAAGCGCAAAGGCGTGTTCTTGCAGGAGCTGCCTGACGACAACATGCCCCACGAGCTGCCCAAGGACGTAGGTCAGCACGACCCGATCGCGGCGATGCACGAGCGCCAGCTCTCAAGCGACATCGAGCAGGCGCTGCGGGCTCTCACCCCCGATCAGCGTGCCGTCGTGCTGCTCGCCGACGTTGAGGAGCGCTCGTACCAGGAGATCGCCGACATCATGGCGTGCTCGATCGGCACGGTCCGCTCGAGGCTTCACAGAGCGCGGCTCCAGCTCCGAAAACTGATCCCCCGGCACCACGGCGAACAACAGCGACAAGGGTCTTCTATATGATGTCCTGCATATCGAGACGAGCACCGCTTGGTGGAACTGATGGGCGGCAAAGCGCGTTACCAAGACTGAGGGGATTGCGAAAAGCTTCTCAAGTGAGAATTCGATTGTTATGACCTGCCAGCACTGCCAAGAACTTCTGACCGACTACCAGCACGGCGAACTCGATGCTGCGTCTGATGCTGCCATCTACGCTCACCTCGAGTCGTGCGCGCAGTGCCGTGAAGAGCTTGCTGCGCAGAGCGCGCTGTCTCAAGTGCTGCGCGCGACGTTCGCCAGCGAACTCGAGATGCCGACCTCGGTGCTGGCAGGCGTTCGCCAAGCGGTCCGCCGCGAGCGAGCGCCCGGCCTCATCGAGGCGCTGCGCGCGCTACTGCGGCCCGTGGTGCTCGCACCAACGGCTGCAGCCATCGTCTTGGCCGTGGGCGTCGTATCGTACGTCCACGGCACGAATTCGGCGCCGCAGCTGTCGGCTGACTACTTCGTGCAGCAGCATGTCGCGCACACGATGGATTCGCAATCGGGCGATCGTGCCTGGAACGCGTACCTCCTCACGTCGAATCCCGACGCAACCGCGAATGCTCCCGCGCACTGATCGCGCCTTCTTCTTTCTTCTCACGCTTGCGACGCTGCTCGTGCTGCCCGGGGCGGCGCTCGCCGCTCAAGACGGCCGCTCGCTCTACGCCCAGGCGGTGGGAGCGGACGATCATGTCTCCTATTCCGGCACGCTGACGTCAGTAGTCTACGAAGGCGACCGCGCGGCCTCGACGGTGGCGCGCATCGAGCACAAGGAGCCGAACTCGTGGCGCATCTGGTACCTCGCCCCGGCGGATGCATATGGTCGCATGATCGTGAGCAACGAGTCGCTCACCTACCAGTATGAGCCATCGCTCAGCAAGGTGTTCAGCCATGATTGGAGTCAGACGGCCCCGGGCGTGGCGGAACCCGTCAACATCGCGCAGGTGGAGACGAACTATTCGTTCGAGGTAGGCCCTGCGACGTCGCTCGCCGGACGCCACGCGACGAGCCTGTCGCTTGTTTCCAAACACACCGGCGGGCTCGTGCAGCGCATCTGGGTCGATGACGACACGAGCCTCATCCTGCGGCGTGAGACCTACACGGTCGACGGTTCTGTGGCTGCGGAGTCGAGCTTCGACAGCATCCGCATTGGCGTCGATCTGCCGGATGGACTCTTCAAGCTCGCCGTACCCAACGGGATGACGCTCGTCGCCAGCCCGAGCGTGGGCAAGTCCACGACCGACACCGCACAGCTCGTGCGGTCTTTAGATTTCAAGTTCGCCGCTCCCAAGTATCTGCCCGACGGCTTCACCCTCTTGCGGGGCAGCGTCGCATCGCGCAGTGGCGTGAACACGGTGGAGTTCGTCTATGGCGATGGGCTGCGCACGTTCTCGTTGTTCGAAAATGCGACCGGCAAATTGCCGCTTTTCGATCGCGCGACACCAAAGCCGATCGCGATCGGGCAGGCCGACGGGGTCTATGCCGACGTCGCCGGGCAGACACTCGTCTCGTGGAACGCAGGGGGCCTCAACCTCACGATCGTAGGCGACCTCTCCACCAAGGAGATCGCTACGATCGGGGCATCCATCCATCCTTAAGGTCTATTTCGACCCCATCTACGAGAAGCACCTCACGGGCTCAGGTCACCCCGAGCGGGCCGCCCGCCTTGACGCCTTCGTCACCGGGCTCGAGGCCGGCGGTGCGGCGCGCGCCACGTTCGAGCGCCCTTGCGCAGCTGATGCGGCCTCGATCGCAGCGGTGCATCCGGCACGCTATGTCGAGACAGTCGAGCGCACCTGCGAGGCTCTGCCTCAAGGTGAGTTAGGCGAGCTACCTACCGGCGACACGATCGTCTCGCATGATTCATTCGCCATCGCGCTCCATGCCGCAGGCGGCGCGCTCGGCGCCGTCGCGGACGCGCGTCCGGATGAGCCAACGCTCGCTGTGATCCGGCCGCCCGGACATCACGCCGAGCCCAGCCGTGGCATGGGCTTCTGCGTTTTCAACAACGTGGCGGTGGCGGCCGCCTGGGCGCTGCGCGAGCGCGGCAACGTGCTCATCGTCGATTTCGACTATCATCATGGCAACGGCACGCAAGCGTGGGTCGAAAGCGCGCTCGAGAGCGGTCGTAACGGGCTCGGCTTCATCTCGACGCATGCCTATCCCGCCTACCCTGGTACGGGCGCCTTCGGCGAGTCGAGCGTCGTCGAAGCAGGCTTCGTGGTCGATATCCCCTTGCCGCACTCGACCGACACCGATGATTTCATCGGGATGTGGGCGAGCTTGCTGCCGCTTGCGGCGCAGCGCATCCGGCCTGCGTCGATCATCGTGTCTGCGGGCTTTGACTTTCTCTCCGGCGACCCGATCGCTGGGCTCCCGATCGCAACCCGGGCGGTCGACGCTCTATGCGGCCTGCTCGGCGACGTCGCCGCACGCGAGCACGCGGGCCTTGCGCTCGTGCTTGAAGGAGGTTACTCGCTCGATAATCTTCGCGCAAGCGGCTCGTCGCTTGCCTACGACTTCGGCAAGCACGCCTCCGACGTGCACGTGCCGCACGCACAACAGCCACACGATGTGCGGCTGCGCGAGATGGTCGGCGAAGCGACGCGCTGGCTCTCGTAAGGAAGCCCCGGCGTTAGCCGCCGAGCTGTTTGATGTAGGAGCGGGCTTTGTCGGCGCCGTCACCGCTCGGCACGTAGCTCAAGTAGCGCTTGTACGCCGCGGTCGCATCCTTCTTATCGCCGAGATGGCGATAGGTCTCGCCGAGCAAGAACCACAGCTGCGGGTCCGGGTGAGCCTTATCCTGATGTGCCGCGAGCGCCTCGAAGATCTGACGCGATTGCTTGTAATCGTTGAGATTGAAATAGGCAAGGCCGAGGTTGAACAGACCCTGGTAAGTGTGCGCGATCTCGAACGACTGCTGGAACTCGTCCCTGGCTTGCGCCCACTGCCCCTGCGCAGCGTAGGCTTGACCCAGCCAGAACAGCGCCTCAGCGTTGTTGGGCTGCTCGTTCACCATGCGCGAGAACGCGTCTTGCGCTTTTGTGTTGTGTCGCAGCACGACGAGCTCGAGACGGCCGTATTCGAAGAGCAGCGTCATGCTGGAGGGTGAAAGCGCGAGCGCCTGCTCGTACTCCTTCTCTGCCTGCAGGTAGCTCTTCATACGCGTATCGTACTCGGCTTGCAACGCCCAGGGTTCTGCTGCTTTGGGGTGGTCTTTGATGGCCTGGGCGAATTCGGCACGCCCTTGATCGACCATCTTCTTATCGAGATAGAGCTGGGCGATATTGTCCTCGGGCTCGACGTCGTCGGGTTCCAGCTTGACGATCTGCTGCATGACCGCGACCGCACCAGCCACGTCGTTCTTGCGCGCTAACGCATCGGCTTTGCCGGAGAGCGCGTCGGTGTTCTTCGGATCGTCGGCCAAGATCGCATCGAATTGCGCCAGCGCCTTGTCCGGGTCCGGGTTCTTCTGGCCCAGATACGATCTGCCGACGAGCAGCTTGGCGCGCACGTCCTTCGGATCGATCGTGATCGCTTTGTTGAGCGAGGCACGCCCTTCATCGAACTTCCCCTGGTTGAGCTGCACCATGCCGAGCGCTTCATATCCGAACGACTCCGTCGGATGCAGCTGGACTGCTCGGTTGGCAATACGCGAGGCATCGTCGAGCCGCCCCGCGGCCAGGTACGCATCGACAAGGCTTGACAGCACGGCTTCATTGCCTGGGTCGAGGTTCTCGGCACGCTCGAAGGCGGCGACCGAGTCGGGCAAATCGTCCAGCTCGCGGTCGGCCATGCCGATAAAGAACCAGACTTGGGCGTCGTTCTGGCCCAGGCGCACCGCCGTCTCGAGATGGTCGCGCCCCTCGTTCGGCTTGCCCGTCTCGACCAGCAGCTCACCGAGCTCGGCATTGGCGCTCTTGTCGTTGGGATTGTCTTTGACCGTCTGGGTCAGCGTCGTGATGCGCTCCTCCGGCGTGGGGGTCGGCGACTCGCTCGGAGACGGGCTCGGTGCTGGACCATGCGGTTTTGCCGAGGCCCCGGTCGGTGGGACCAAAGCGACGATCGCGATGACGAGCGCTATGAAGAGACCGGCGGCGAGGTGACGGGGCACTACTGGTCCTCTCTGGTAAACGGACCTAGAGGTCCGTTGATTCATCAACAACAATCTAGGCGGCGCCCTTGCGTTCCTTCACGAGCTTCGTCAGCTCGGGGACGATGCCGAACAGGTCACCGACCACTCCGAGGTCGCAAAATTCGAATATAGGCGCGTTGCCATCCTTATTGATGGCCACGATAATGCCTGCACTTCGCATGCCCACTTTGTGCTGAATGGCGCCGGAAATACCACAGGCGATATACAGCTGCGGCGTGACCGTCTTGCCCGTCTGCCCGACTTGATGCGCATGCGGAATCCATCCAGCATCGACGGCTGCGCGCGAGGCGCCGACGGCTCCGCCGAGCGCATCGGCGAGCGCCTCGATGATATCGAAATGCTCGGGCCCCCCCAGGCCCCGTCCACCGGAGACGATGATGCTCGCCTCCTCGACCGGCACCTTGCCTGCTTCCTGAACGACGCTCTCCTCCACGCGCGCCGGATACTGCCGTTCTGGCGGAGGCGCGAGCGCCACGATCTCGCCTTTGCCCGCTTGGTCGCGTGCGGTGAAGCTATTGGCGCGACAGACCACCACTTGGTAGTCGCAACCGACGAAGACGATCGAGCTCATGACCGATCCGCCGAACTTGGGAGAACGCACGACGAGCGCTCCATCCTTCACCGAGATGTCGCTTGCCTCTGTGATCACGCCGGCGCCGAGCCTGACCGCCACCCGAGCGCCCGCGTCTTTGCCGGCGTTCGACGCCGGCACAAGGAGCGCGCAGGGACCGATCCGTTTGAGCAGAGCATCGAGCGCATCGACCACCGGATCGCCGAGGAACCGTTCTGCTGGAACGTCAGGCCCGGCATAGATCGTGTCGATTGGCGTCGACTTCAACGCCTGCGCCGCGTCGTTCGCGCCTGGCCCGAGCACGATGGCTGCGGACGCCGCTCCAAGCTCTTTCGCAAGGTCGGCGGCTTTTGACGCGAGCTCGAGACCGCTGCGGCGCACGACACCGGCTTCGTGCTCGATGAGCGCGACAACGGCCTTCATCAGATGACCTTCTTGGCGATGAGGAAGTCCATGATCTTGCGAGCGCCTTCGTGCGGATCGGACGCCGTGAAGACTTCACCGCGCGCGCGCGCTCCGACCACTTCGAAGGACTCAACCTTTGTGCGTGCGCCGGCGTCGCCGATGCGGGCGGCGTCCGCTCCGATCCCGGCAAGGGTCAGCATCGCGATCTCTTTTTTCTTCGCGCCCATGATGCCCTTAAGGGTGGGGTAGCGCGGTTCGTTGATCCCCTTGGTCACCGAGACGAGCGCGGGTAACTGCGCGACGACCCGCCAGTATCCGCTCTCGGTCTCGCGCTGGATCTCGATCGAGTTGCCGCTGACGTGCAGCTTTTTGGCGTAGGTCAACGCCGGGATTCTTAAGCGTTCGGCGACGGCGGCAGGCACGATGCTGTTGATGGCGTCGGTGCTCTGCGTTCCGCACAGCACGAGGTCGAAGCCGATATGCTTGAGCGACAGCGCCAGCAGGTAAGCGGTTGACATCGTATCGCTGCCGCCGATAGCGTCATCGGAGAGCATGGCAGCGTTGTCGGCGCCCATGCCCAGCGCCTTACGCACGACGTCGACGCCGCTCTGCGGCGCCATGGTCAGGATGGTGACGGTCGTATCGCCGCCCAGCGTCTCTTTGAGGCGCAAGGCTTCTTCGATCGCATACTCGTCAAACGGGTTGAGGATGTTTTCGATCGAGCTTCGATTGAGCCGCTTGGTCTGAGGATCAAACGTCTTTTCGGCACTCGTATCCGGTACTTGCTTGACGGCGACGACGATCCTCAACGCTGGCGCGCCGTCCCGTCAGACGCGGGCGTATTCGTGACGCTGCTGCAGCAGCATGTTCAGCCGCTCGATGAGATCGCTCGCGGCGTACGGCTTGCGCAGCATCATGATGGGCCAGCGCTCGGCCGTGCGTAAGACGTCTTCTTGTTCGAGATACCCGCTCGCCACGATGAGACCGAGCGACGGGCGATTGGTCTTGATGTGCTCGACGATCTCCAGCCCGTTCATATCGGGCAAGCGCAGGTCAAGGACGATGGCATCGTATGGCTCGCGCGTCTTGAGCCTGGCGAGCGCGTCGCGTCCGTTGAGCGAGATATCGACCTTGTGGCCATATTCGCGCAACGCGGCGGCGACCGTCTCGCATAGCGCCTCCTCGTCTTCGACGAGCAAGACTTTGCCGAAACGCTTGTGGTTACGCCGTGGCCCGTCCACCACGAAGGTGCCGGCACCGTGGCGCGCTTCGACCGTGCCCTCTTGCTCGAGCAGCGCCAAGGCCTGGCGCACGGTCATGAGCGCGACGCCATACTGCTTAGCGAGGCTTGCCGAGGCGGGCAGCTGCTGGCCGGGTTTGAGCGATCCACGTGCGATTCGATCGCGGATGTCAACGGCGATCGACTGATACTTCAACACACGGCGATCAGAGACTGGCGTGGCCAATGGAGGGGACGTTTCAACCTCTCTATCCGGCAGGGAAAAGGCACTTTCTGGACTTTTCCAAACATACCCTTGGTCCCAGAGGAGGTGGTCTGCAACGGAGCTCCAGAGCGCCCTAGCCATGCTCGTCTGCTCCCGCTGTTCGCGGGAGCACGATCCAGACCGCGTCCAGCATCTGTGCGCGTGCGGAGCGCCGCTCATGGCGCGCTACGATCTTGCCGCGGCTGCCGCATCGCTCACCCGCACGCCGCTCGGGCGGCGCGCGCACGACCTGTGGCGCTTCCGCGAGCTTCTGCCGGTCAGACGCGAGGAGTTCATCGTTTCGCTCGGCGAGCGGCCGTCCCCGATACTCGACTTGCCGCGCGTCAACGAGCAGATCGGGGTGGCGGCCCTGCACTGCAAGGATGAGGCTGCATTGCCCGGCGGCAGCTTCAAGGCGCGCGGCGCTGCGGTCGGGCTCTCGCGGGCCCGCGAACTCGGCGTGCACAGTTTCGCCATGCCGACCAATGGCAATGCAGGCAGCGCCTGGGCGCTCTATGCGGCCCGCGCCGGTATGCAGGCGACGATCGCCATGCCCGTCCAGACGCCCGCAGTTCATCGCATGCAGTGCGCCCTGGCCGGTGCGAAGGTCACGCTCGTCCGAGGCACGATCTCCGACGCAGGCCGGGTCATCGCACGCGCGGTGGCGGCGAGCGGCATCTACGATGCGTCGACATTGAAAGAGCCATATCGTATCGAAGGCAAGAAGACGCTCGGCTTTGAGATCGCCGAGCAATTCGCGTGGGATCTTCCCGACGCGATCCTCTATCCCACGGGTGGCGGCGTGGGTCTCATCGGCGTGCACAAGGCGTTCCTCGAGCTGCACGCTCTCGGTCTGCTCGGACCTCGGCTGCCGCGCTTTTTCGCCGTGCAATCGACGGGCTGCGCGCCGATCGTCGAAGCCTGGCGAAGCGGGCGCGACGCGTCCGAGGCCTGGCACGCGCCGGCGACTGTCGCCTTCGGCATCAACGTCCCGAAGGCCATCGGGGATTTCATCGTCCTGCGCATCGTGCGCGAGACGGGAGGCGGCGCGATCGCAGTGGATGATGCTCGCATCCTGGAATACCAGCACATGCTCGTCGAGCGTGAGGGCGTGCTAGCCTGCCCGGAGGGCGGGGCGACGCTCGCCGCGCTCGCTCAAGCGCGCCGCGATGGAACTATCGGCGCACACGAACGCGTGCTCATCATCAATACGGGCAGCGGCGCGCAGTATCCGGACGTCCCCTATCCAGCCCTCCAGACGATCGAGGCCGATGACGGAACACAGCTACCCGCTCACCTTTGAGGATGTCCGCGACGCAGCGCGACGGTTGCGCGGAGTGGCGCAGCGCACGCCCGTGTTCACGTCGCCCGATCTCGACGCTCGGGCAAACAATGCGCTCTTCATCAAGTGCGAGAACGTTCAGCGCATCGGTGCCTTCAAGTTCCGCGGCGCATACAACCGCCTCGTGCAGCTGTCGGACGAAGAACGCCGGCGCGGGGTCGTTGCCTTTTCCTCGGGCAACCATGCGCAAGGCATCGCTCTCGCCGCGCAGCTCCTCGGCGTCGAGGCGACGATCGTCATGCCGGCTGACGCACCGCACACCAAACTTGCGGCCACTCGCGCGTACGGTGCAAAGGTCGTGACCTACGACCGATCGACGCAAGATCGCGAGCAGATCGCTGCTGAGATCTGCGCGAACACCGGGGCGACTCTTGTGCCGCCGTTTGACGACTATCGCATCATGGCCGGCCAGGGCACGGCCGCGCTCGAGCTGTTCGAAGAGATCCCCGACCTGTCGGTCTTGCTCGTACCGCTGGGCGGAGGCGGGTTGCTTTCAGGCTGCGCTGTCGTCGCCAGGCACGAGCGGCCCCAAATCGCCATCTACGGAGTCGAGCCCGCAGCGGGTAACGACTGGCAGCTCTCCTTCGCACGAGGCGAGCGACAGCGGATCGCGGACCCGGACACGATCGCGGATGGCCTGCGCGCGCCATCACCAGGCACGCTCACCTGGCCGATCGTGCATGCGCTCGTAGACGGCGTCCTCACGGTCTCCGATGACGAGATCCGCACGGCCATGCGCGTGGCGCACGAGTGCGCGTCGCTCGTCCTCGAGCCGTCGGGGGCTGTTGCGCTTGCCGCGGCGATCTTCCAAAAACTTCCGCAGCGAGGCGAACGGGTGGGCATCATCGTCAGCGGCGGCAACGTCGATCAGGATGTTTTTCAGCGGCTCGTCGGCGACGCACAGTAGCCCTGCCGCTCACGCGCCCACAAGAGGTACGCGTGTGGAGCTGATGTAAGACCCGAGTGCGATTGACGCCCGGGCGTTATGCTCGGGCTCGCGTTACTCTTTGGAGGTTCGACGTATGGCAAAGACCATCGCGCTGATCTTCGGTATCATCTACACCCTCGTCGGCGTCGCCGGTTTCCTCACGCCGCTGGGCGGCACGTATGGGATGACGCCCATGCCGATGTTCGGTGTCTTCTATATCAATCTCGTCCATAATATCGTGCATCTGGCCATCGGCATTCCCGGTCTTCTCATGGCTGGGACTGAAGAGAGCGCTGCACGATATCTCCGCGTCTTCGGCATCATCCTCGTCATCGTGGCGGTCATCGGGTTCATCAGGGCGATCGAGGCGACTATCCATGGCTTCATCCCGATCGGTGGCAGCGATGTGTGGCTGCACCTCGGCAGCGGGCTCATCATGCTATGGGGCGCCTCGACGGCGGGGAAACCGGCGCAGGCATCTTAAAGACGGGACCGTTCAAGGGGTCCGTTGGTCCGTCGGCCGGTGACTGAAAGACCCCAGGGGCGGCGCATGAGCCGCCCCAACCTTTTAGAGCGGCGTCACGCGCGGGGTGTCACCCGAGCGCGAACCGACATATCAGAAGAGAGCTGATGCCCGATTTCACTTTTGTCACCTATGCGCGCATGCCCGACCTCGACCCCGATGACCGCCTGGCTCAAGACGCTCTCATCCAGCGCGGCTTCGACGTCGCCGCTGCGGTGTGGGACGATCCGATGGTCGACTGGTCTCAGGCCGGGATCGTCGTCATCCGCTCGACCTGGGATTACAATCTGCGGCACGAGGCGTTCTTGGGGTGGGCAGAGACGGTTCACAAAGTCGCGCGCCTCTACAATCCCATATCGCTCATTCGCTGGAACATCCACAAGAGCTACCTCAAGGACCTGGCGGCCCATGGCGTCTCGGTCGTACCGACCCGCTGGCTTGCCGCAGGCTCACAGCCGGACATGCGCTCGTTGCTCGGACAGGCCGGCTGGGAGACAGCTGTCGTGAAGCCGGCTATCGGGCTATCGACGTACGGCGTCAGGCGGATCAGCGGATCGGCCGACGATCAGGCGCATGTCGACGCCCTCTTGCGCGAGCACGACGTGATGCTGCAGCCATACATCCGCTCGGTTGAGGATTACGGGGAACGGGCGCTGATGTTCATCAACGGCACGTACTCGCATGCGACGCGCAAGACGGCGTTTCAAGCGCTGCTGCCGGCAGGAGAAGCCGGCGAGACGCCGGCCGACGCGACCGCCGCCGAGATAGCGGTCGCCGCCAAGGCGATCGCGGCGTTGCCGGCAGCCGCGCTCTATGCGCGCGCCGACCTGGTGCAGGGCGGCGCGGGCGAGCCTCTCGTCTTGGAGTTTGAACTCATCGAGCCCACGCTCTTCCTCGGCATGCACCCGCGCGCACCGGAGCGGTTCGCCGATGCGCTCGCTGGACTCGTGGCAGGAGCGTCAACGTGAACGAGGATCAGGACATGCGGGTCGCGCGCAAGGCGTTCTTGGGCGCAACGGCGCTGGCCGCCTCGGCAGCTGCCCTCGCCGGGTGCCGGAGCGCGGACAGCCTTGCCCATGCGCGCAAGCTCGGCCACATCGTCTACCCGGTGCTCACCCCGCAGATGTACGACTATGCCCGGATGATGGCCACGATCCGCGTCGCGACCCCACACAAGCAAGTCTTCCCATCGACGTCAGCCACCGTGCAACCGCTCACCGATATCGCGGTCATCTACATGCACATGCAATTCGCGATGAACGGGTTCGAGTTCTCACTCCCGGCCTCGCAGAGGCTGGCGACGCTCGGGATTCTTTCCGGTTCGTCGGTGATCTTCGGCTTGAACGACGCGATGTGGCAGAAATACTCGATCGGCAAGCGCTTCGACCTCGCCCCGACGAACGTCTACTACAAGGCCACGTCCGACCTCGACCCGCATGTCTCGCCGAACGATCCCAAGGGGATGTATCAAGATTGGAGCGCGCAGGCCGTGCTCAAGCGCGGGGGCTCGTTCATGGTCTGCCATCATGCGCTGACGTATTTCGCAACCGACTGCGCGGTGAGCCGCTCGAAAGATCCCACGTCCGTGCTCGCGGAGTGGATCGCGAATCTACTGCCTGGATTTTCGCTCGTCCCGTCCGGCATCACAGCCATGCAGCTCGCTGCGGAGAACGGCTGGAAGATCTATCCGGTAGGGTAGGCCCCGACCAGCGGGTTATAGGCGTCGCGCGCGATCTCGCCCGGACGCAGTTCGCGGATGAAGTGCGCGGGGACGCCGGCGTAGAGGCAGTTCGCCGGCACGTCCCTGATGACGACCGAGTTCGCACCGATCATCGCGTGGTCGCCGACGTGGACGCCGGGACCGATCACGACATGCGCGCAGATGATCACGTGGTCGCCGATGGAGATCTCGCCAAAGGTGATGTCGAGCGGTTTCCATACGTCGTTGTCATCGGGCTTGACGTGCTTGGCCGAATGCGACGTGATGGTCGTGTGGTCGCCGATGTGGACGTTCTTACCAATCGTCACGCCGCCCGCGCCCCAGATCGCGACGTACGGTCCGATCTCGCAGTTGTCGCCCATGCGGATATGACCGCGGCCGCCGGCCCATTCGGTGCCGGCGCAATGCAGATATGCACGGTCGTGGATGAAGACGCGTCGCCCCGGATAGAAGCGATCCATGCGCTTGACCATGACTTCTCGGCCGAACACGACCTGCGGGAACCGTCGGTACAGCTCTTCGTCGTGGTACGCGTCTTGCATGCAGCGGATGTACGCCCTGCGCAACGCCCGCACACCGCGCCCAATCTTGGTGAATAGATTGGAAGGCATCGTGCGTTGACTCTTGCCTGGCAGGCAGCCGGCGCCATGCGGCCCTAAGTCCTAATTGGCATATGAAGCCGTCGCAGGGGAATAGGACCTCGCCAGCAAGCGAAGAACCCCATGCTCACTATGATGCACACCATCGCTCGCGCGGCGTTCGCCGCTGGGTTATCATTCGTTTTCGTCGTGAGTGCGCTCTCGTCAGCGCAGGCTTCTGCCGAGTGGCCCATGACCGTGAACGTCAACGGCTATACCTTCACCTGGTACGAACCGCAAGCAACCGCTTGGCCAGACCATACAAAGCTCAGCGGCATGGCGGCGGTATCGATACTCGCGCCCGGCAAGACCACGCCCGTGTACGGCGTCGTCAACCTCACCGCCACTACGGTCGCAGACGCCGAGGAGGGCACGGTCGTCGTCTCCAACATCCAGGTCGTCTCGACCAATTTCCCCACGCTGAGCTCGCAGCAGCAGCAAAAGCTCGATGCCTACATCAAGACCCGTGCGACGGATCTGGGAAGCCGGGTGCTGCCGCTCAACACCGTGGTGCTCAGCTTGCAATCGAATCAGACGAGCGCCGCCCGTCAAGCGAACATCAACACGACGCCACCCCAGATATTCTACAGCGAGAAGCCGGCGATTTTGGTGTCGTTTGACGGAGCCCCGCTCTTCGGCCCGATCAAAGGGCTTACGGGCGATCTGACGTTCGCCGCCAACACGAACTGGAACGTCTTCAAGACGGGTTCGAGCTACTATCTCCTCAACGGCTCGTCCTGGCTGCAGGCGCCGGCCGTCAACGGACCATGGAAAGCCTCAGGCGCTCTCCCGTCGATATTCGGGCAGCTGCCGAGCGACGACAACTGGACGCAAGTTCGCGCAGCGCTGAGCGCAGCGCCCCCGTCCGCATCCCAGGTGCCGACGGTGTGGGTCTCAAGCGCGCAGAGCGAGGCCATCGTGACCGATGGCGCACCTAAGGCCGTCGCCATCCCGGACACGTCGTTGTCGTACATCGAGAACACAGATGCCGCGCTCTTCTACGATCGCGCCAACAAGCAGTATTACTATCTGACGTCGGGCCGCTGGTTCTCGACGAGCGATCCATCGACCGGCCCCTGGACGTTCGCCGGCAAGAGCCTGCCGAGCGATTTCGCAAAGATCCCGGCCGACGGGCCGCGCGGCTGGGTGCTCGCAAGCGTGCCGGGAACGGCGCAGGCAGCTGCCGCCGTCGGCGCAGCGAACGTGCCGCGCGAAGCGTCGGTCAGCCGCACGGCGGCGACGCTCGATGTGGAGTATAGCGGCGAACCGCAATTCAAGCCCATCCCCAACACCACGCTTGAGTACGCCGTCAACACCTCGTTCGACGTGCTCAAAGTCGATGACACGTATTACGCGTGCAGCAACGGCGTGTGGTTCACGTCGGGCTCCCCGACCGGACCGTGGACGGTGGCCGATACGGTGCCGCAAAGCGTCTATACCATCCCGTCAGATCAGCCGATGTATAACGACACCTACGTCAACGTCGTGAGTTCCGATGCGAACACCGTCACTTACGGCTACACGGCCGGCTACATGTACAGCTACCCGTGGTACGGCGGCCTGTATTACGGCACCGGGTTCTGGTTGGCGCCATATGTGGGTTGGTATGGCGGCTATCCGGCGTATTATGCGTGGCCGCGCACGTACGTCGGCGGCACATATTACAATCCTGCGACCGGTGCCTACGCCCGCGGGTACGGCGTGTACGGACCATACGGCGCTGCTCGGGTCGGAGGCGGTTACAATGCGTCGACCGGCAACTATTGGCACGGTGGTGCGGTGTACGGACCGTATGGCGGTGTCGGTCATGGGACGATCTACAATCCTGCGACCGGCAACTACTACCACGGGGCTGCAGCGTGGGGCCCGGGCGGCGTCGTCTATCGCGGCTCGGGGGGCAACGTGGGTTCCGTCCCGTATGGCAGCCGCTACGGGGGAGCCACGAACTATTCAAATGCCTATAAGAACTGGGGCAGCGCCGCGACCGTGAGGACTGCCGCCGCGCCGACCCAGTTCAAGCCGGGTTACGGTGGTAACGTCTATGCCGGCAAGGACGGGAACGTTTATCGTCCCACGTCGACGGGCAGCTGGCAACAGTACAACAACGCGAGCGGCTCGTGGAAGACGCCGAGCGGCGAAGGATGGAACAGCCTTTCGGCCAAGGGCAGCGGCTTCAACAACACTGCCGCCAGTCAGCAGTATCGCGGCTTCAATAACACGGCGGGAAGCGGCGGCTGGAACAATGCAGCCACCCGTGGCGGCTCGACCGCGAGCCAGCTCAACCAGGCGAGTTATGCGCGCTCTGCAGGCTATGGCGGCGGTGGATTCGGTGGCAACCGAGGTGGCGGCGGCGGTTATCGCGGCCGGTGAAGGAGAGAGTGAGACTCATGAGATCGTTGATCGTCCTGGCCGTGGCCGCTATCGTGCTTGCCGTTCCAGCGCTTGCGTCGGCACAACCGACTGGTGCGCCTGCTCCTATGGCGACTGCGACGCCGGTAAGCCCGTTCGCAGTCCCCATAGGCCGTGAACTCGGCTACCGCTGCCAATCCGCGCAGAACTTCGATGCGCAGTGGAATTTCACGGGATCGCTTGTCTTGAAGGTCAGCCAGAGTGGCAAGATCACCGGTGGCTATCTCGGCGACTCCGACCAGGACAACCCCTCGTATCCTACCGACCCGTTTCTTGGACGCGAATACCCGGTGTCCGGCTCCGTGACGCCTGGCAACAAGATCAGCTTAGACATCGGATCGGGCTCGCTGCAGTGGAACATTCAGGGAACGCTGACGCAAACGCAGATCACCGGAACGTTTGCGAGCACGCGCTTCGGTCTCATGCAGTTCTGGGCGTCGCGCGTGCACATCCCCAAACACCCGGCGACCATCCAGCGCACCAACACCGGTAATCTGCAGGGACCGTAATAACCGTGGGATGACCGGGACTCGAACCCGGATGCCCTTTCGGGCAACAGATTTTAAGTCTGTCGTGTCTGCCGATTTCACCATCATCCCGAATAGAGCGGTCGAGATCGCTCGACCGTTCATGTCGACGGCGTTTGCGCCTTGCTGCGTGAAACCCTAGGTTTGTGCTGCTGCTAACTGCGGCCCATCTGGTCGTATCTGCGGGCGAGCGGATAGAGCTTCATGAGCCCGATGCACGAGACGATCGCCCACAGGACTGCCGACAGCGAGGGCAGTTGGCCCGCAGCGATGTCGGGTAAGCCCCAGAGGACGCTCCAAAAGATGAGATCTAAGACGAGCGCTATCCACCAGACGATGAGCATGAACAAAGGAACCTCGTAATTATTATCGGCTCGCGCGGAGGCCGACCACAGCGATGTGGATCAGACGTGCTGCGTGATGGTGAACGCCATCGTCAAACCGGGCAAGGAATAGGCGTTTGTCGGCACGGGACCGCTGGGGGTCGGATAGGTCGGACCTGCACCCGTGAGCGTGAACTTGTCGGCGAATTCGTTGCCCAGGTTCTGCGCTGACAGCGTCAGTTGCGTATGGCCGAGCTGCTTGCCGATGCTCGCGTTGTAGAGCCAATACGACGGCCGGTTCAGCTCGTTGTTCGAGCTCTCCCATCCGGCGCCGAACGCATAGCCGAACCCGGCGGCGCCGCGACCATTGATGGAGATGAGCGCCTTGTGCGGCGGAATCCCCTGGAACTGCTGACCGGAAACAACGTTCGGCGCCGAAGGGTCGAACGCGAACGGATCGTTGACCGGGTACGCGATGTCGATGCCGTACGAGGCCTCGAGCGTGGCGAACGGCGAGAGCGGTTTATCTGCGCGTAGCTCCACACCGCTATAGATGACGTTGGCGAGATTTTCGATGAAGCTGAACTGGCCTTGTGTCGGATCTGGATTGGGCACGAAGAATATCGGGTTGCGCAGATTCGTGTGATAGGCGTCGATCTCCACGGTCGGTGCCAGCTGCGCGCCGCCAAAACGGTGCTGATAGCCGATTTCGAATTCGCTCGTGCGCTCGGCGGTGAGGGTCGGGTTGATGGCCTTCTCGGTGAGAAGCGGTGCGCGGAAGCCCGTGCCGAAGGAGGCACGGAACATGCTGTCAGCGCTTGGCGTCCAGACGCAGGCGAACCTGGGGTCGGTGGTCGTGCCGAAGGTGGAGTATTCGCTCAGATACACGACGCCGCTGTAATGCAGGTGTGAGGTTGGATCCCATTCGTAGCGGGCGGCGTACGACGTCTGGGTCTGCGATTGGTTTAGCACGTCTGAGGCAAAAGGAGCCGACGGTGGAAGCGCGAGGTTTTCCCGGCGAGAGTCCACGAAGAGACTCAGAGCGGCATTCGAGAGAGAACGATCCCACTCCGCAGAATTGTCGTAGAGCACGTCTCGGTCGTCAAGCAAGAATGGGTTGTATCCCGGTGGGACGTTTGGCGTCGACTGGTCGACGGTGCTCGTCATGTGCCGGATCGTGAGGTTGGATGGCGCGATCCCTGCGACTCCACGGTTGCCGAGCGGGACCTGCACGTCGAGGCTGAGGGCGGGCGCGATCGACGATGCCGACGCACCCGGAAACGCTGTGAACAGCGACCCCTGCGTGAAATTCTGCGGGTCAGCTGGAAAGCTCAGCGGCGCGGAAAGAACCCGGTATGCCATGGTGTTCCAATACGTCAGCTCGACGAATCCACCGCTCGGCCCGAACGAGTAGCGAAGCTTGCCGAGCATCGAGGTGGCGTTGATGGCGCTCCCCACGAGCGTTTGTGCGGTAGCCGGCAATGCCGCATCAGGCTGATACGAGACGAGGTAATCGTTGACTGCCCCCGCGCTGTAGTAATGATGGAACGAGAGCGCATAGCCAAGGCGTTGATCGGCGGTGCCCGTGGCCTGCAGCGTGTAGCCCGTGGTGTCGAAACTGCCCGCAGAAAAACGGATGAGGCCGTGATCTTGGAGCGTCGGATCGAGGGTGTGGAAGTTGATCGTGCCGCCCTGCGTGTTCGCCCCGCCGAGCGATGCCGGGCCGACGCCGTAGACCACTTGGATGTTTGAGAACTCGGACGGATCGAGCAGCTCCAGGTCCACGTCGCCCGTGTTCGCGTTGTTCATGACGTGTCCGTCGATGTCGATGAGCGTTTCCGATGGATCCGGTCCGCGTAGGCTCGCCGTCTGCGGCAATCCGGGCGCACCGCCCGCGGGTCGTGTCATGGTGAGCGCGATCTGCTGTGCCAGGTCATCGGTGACGTTTTGGATGCCGAGGCCGGCGAGGCGCTGAGGATCCAACACCGTGGTGGGGGCGGACGCTGTCGATAAGGTTTGACGACCGTTGACGGTCACGCTACCGAGCGTCGCGATGTTCCCCGTGCTCGAGCGCACGAGTTCGAGCTTCAGCGTGGTCGTCGCGTTGGCTGTGACGGCCACAAGGCGCGCACCCAGCGGCAAGAAGCCCTTGGCTTCGACTGAGATGATGTAGGTCAGCGCCGGAATGCCGGACAGTGAGAAGCGGCCTGACGCGTCACTCGTGGCATGCTCTTCGGCGTTTCCTGCCTTCAGAAAGACGTGCGCGCCGGAAATGGCTGCGCCGGATCCATCGCTTACCGATCCCGCGACGTCCCCGATCGCGCTTGATGCCGCTCCCGCCGCGGTCGTCAGCCACCACGTGAGGGTCGAAAGGATCACCGCAAGCACGGCAACCTTTTTCATACATCACCCTTGCGCGCATGGTTCTCGCGCTCCTCCGCCAAACACTAGAGGGCTTGGTGCCCGTCATTGAATGAATTCACAAACCCGATTCCGGTGCGTTTGAGAACCATAGTCCGGCTCATCTGCGCGACTGCCGCTGTCGTGGCGGCGGCCTGCGGTGGAAACGCCGTCGTCAACAACCCTCCACCGCCCGCAGCGACGTTTCCGCCGCCCTCGTTGTTCAACGTCACGCTCGTGAGCACGGACCCTTTCAGCAACGCGACGAGCCAGCATGCCACCGAAGTCGAACCTTCGATGAGCGCGGCCGGCACGACGATCGTCGCCACCTTCCAAACGGGAAGGTTCTTCGTCGCCGGAGCTTCCGACATCGGCTTCGCCACATCGCAGGACGGGGGCGCGTCCTGGGTGTCAGGGTTTCTACCGGGAATGACGCACTACTCGGTGCCGTCCGGCTCGTTCGACAGCGTGAGCGATCCGGTCATCGCGTACGACGCGGCGCATGGTGAGTGGCTTTTGTCTTCGCTTCCCGTTTTTTTCTTGTCGACGACGCTCGTGCCGGGCGCGCTCGTGAACCGCTCGACCGACGGGATCCACTGGAGCGTGCCGGTTGCCGTCGCGCCGGGCCAGCCGAACAGCGACAAGGATTGGATCGCCTGCGACAACACGCTGGCGAGCCCGTTCTACGGCCACTGCTACGTGCAGTGGGATGACCCGAATAGCGGCGTCATCCACGTCAGTATCTCAACTGATGGCGGTCAGACCTGGAGCGTACCCGTCAACACGGGCGGCAACGCGACCGGCATCGCGGGCCAACCAATGGTGCAGCCCAATGGAACCGTGATCATCCCGATCGATGATTTCTTCGAGGCGAACGTGCTGGCGTTCGCGTCGCATGACGGTGGCGTTACCTGGAGTGCACCCGTGAGCGTCTCGCCCATCATCGTCCATTTCGATGCAGGCGGCCTGCGCAGCAATCCATTGCCTTCGGCGGCGATGGATGCGGCCGGCAACGCATACGTCGTCTGGCAGGACTGCCGCTTCCGAGTCAAATGCTCTGCGAACGACCTGGTGATGAGCACCTCGGCCGATGGGATCGGCTGGACGGCGCCGGCGCGGGTGCCCATCGATCCGACGACAAGCCTCGTTGACCACTTTATTCCCGGCGTCGCTGTCGCTCCTGGGACGAGCGGCAGCACTGCGCACCTGGGCATCACCTTCTACTACTACGCCAACACGAACTGCGGCGGTACGGCGCCGTGCCGGTTGTCGGTTGCCTACATCACGTCACACGATGGTGGGACGAGCTGGAGCGCACCGACCCAGATCGTCGGCCCCATGAGCACGTCGTGGCTGGCCGGCACCGACCAGGGCTCGATGGTCGGCGATTATATCGCGACGGCCTTTGTGGGCACGCAGCCGTTCGGGATCTTCGCCGTCGCGCTCCCGCCGGCGCCGGGGTTCTTCCATGAGGCGATGTACGCGTCCAGGCTTGGATTCTTGCCGGCGAGAGCGCTTGAGCGGGCGAGCTCGCCCGCCGAACGGCCTGTGCCGGGCGCGCATTCGGATCGCATGCGCCGGTTGCGCCCTCCCTAGAACCTCAGGGCGCCGCAGGCGCGGGAGCGAAGACGAGCAGCTCTTGTGCTCCGTTCTCGAGGACTTGCTGGGCGAACGACCTGGGGCCAAGCCATCGCGGCTTCGTCCGAACGCCCTCGACGGCTAAGGTGGAGCCAGGATGCTGGTCAGCCAAGCGCACGAAAACCCTCGCGGCATTGGGATCGACTTCAAGCACGAAGCGAGCCTGTACCGTGCGCGCGGTTTCGCGTAATGTCTCGAGCACAGGCGCTTGGGCGGCTTGGCGCGATGGCGCGACATGGATGACGCTGAAATCGGCGTCAAGACGTTTGGCCAGACGTGCCGCTCGCTGGATGAGGATCGTGTCGCGCTCGCGGGCCGCGACCCCAAGCGCGATCTCGCTGACCACGTGGCGCCGGCGGGTGACGGCCTTCGTGCGCAGCGCCTCACGTAGGGCGAGTTCGCGCAGTGCTGTGAGGTTCTCGGTGCGGAAGAACGAACTCAGCGCTGCCTCGATCCTTTCTTTGGGATAGATCTTGCCGGCGCGCAGCCGGTCGCGCAGCGTCTGTGCGCTGGCGTCGATCAAGACGACGTCGTCGGCGAGCTCTAAGATGCCGTCGGGCATGGTCTCGCGCACCGTCACGCCGGTCAACCGGCGCACCGCATCGTTGAGGCCCTCGAGGTGCTGGACGTTGAGCGTCGTCAGCACCGAAATGCCCGAACGCAGCACGCTCAAGACGTCCTCGTAGCGCTTGTCGAACTTGCTGCCTGGAACGTTCGTGTGGGCGAGCTCGTCGATGAGCGCCACTTGTGGGCGTCGCGCGAGCAGCGCCTCAAAGTCGAGTTCAGAGTAGCGCATTCCGCCGGCATTGAATTCGCGTCGTGGCAGCGCTTCCAACCCCTCAAGCTTGCGCGCCGTGTCTGCGCGACCGTGCGTCTCGACGAACGCCACGACGACGTCAACACCTTCTGCTTTGAGCTGATGCGCTTGGTCGAGCATGGCGTAGGTCTTGCCGCAGCCGGCGGCCGCGCCCAGGTACACGGTGAGTCTGCCGTATCCCACCCGAAGACGATCGCCGGCGGTTTGCGCGTATGGGTGCTGCCCGATGCCCGTCCTCGGTGGAGCAGTGAGCTTGAATCCTGGACCGACGATGAGCAGGTCGCGATCGATCGGCGCGCTCACGAAGGTGGTGGCGATGGCGCCCTTAGGCACGGCGACAAACGATGCGTTGAAGTCGCCAAGTTCCGGACGGTCGAGGTCGAGACTCGCGAGCTTCGCGACGCGTGCACCGTGGGTTTGAGCCAGGCGTGCTGCGGCTTCTTCTTCACCCGGTAGGCCCGCTATCTCCAAGGCGAGGTTGAACGCGTCTGCGAAGGCTGCGCTGCGATCGACAAACGACTCGCCGTCGATGCCGGGAAGCAGCAGCGCGATGGCTTTGGAGACCCGAGCGGCAGGCAACGCCGGCTCGGTCAGCTCGTCCACCGTGCGCAGCATCATCTCGCGCAGCGCGCGCAGCGTCTGCGGGCGGAATGGTCCTTGGAGCGCGCGATCGATGTCTTCCTTGCGGACGATGAGGCCGGCGTGCAGGCGCGCCTCCAGTTGTTCGGGTGCGACGTCGATCGCGATGACCTGGTCGGCCGCCTTGAGGAACGACACCGGCACGATCTCGCGGACGGGAAAGCCGATGAGCGCCTCCGCGGTGGGCGCAACGGTCTCGAGGTGAGCGATGTTAAGGGCGCCGAGCACGCTGATGCCCGCATCGCGCAACGCGAGCGCGTCCTGCCAGCGCTTGGCGTGCGCAGAGCCTGCGAGATTCGTGTGGGCGAGCTCGTCAAGGACGATCACCTGCGGATGCGCTGCGACCGCTGCCTCATAGTCGAATTCTGGAAAGGTCGAGTTGCCCATCGACACCATGCGTGGAAGCACCTGCGGAATGCCCTGGCAGAGCTGTTCGAGATCCAAGCGGCCTTTGGTCTCCACCCAGCCGAGCATAACGCGCACGCCGCTCTGATGGAGCTGGCGTGCCTCGTTGAGCAACCGGTGCGTCTTGCCGACCCCGGGTGCAAAGCCGACGTAGACCGTCAGGCGTGCCTGCCCGCCGAGCTCCTTGAGGAGTTCCGCCGCGGCGGGGCGCCGTGCGCCCATATCCATGCAGCGCCGTTCGGGTTCGCGCGCGTGTTTCCCAGCCGGAGCATGCCGGCGGCGCGCAGAAGCGAAGGACCCATCATGAGCGCGCGCCTCACGCTTGTCCTGTGCATCGTCTTGTTGCTGCTCGCGTTCGCGTTCGATCTCCTGACGCCACAGGCGCTCGTGGCCGCCATCCTTCTGACCATTCCGGTCGCCCTGTCGAGCCTCGTCCTCGACCGGCGGATCACCCAAGGATTCATCGTGGCGGCGCTCATCGCCAACGTCGTCGCCGGCTACTTCAATGGAGTTGCCGAGGGCCGCCATTGGGACGCCATCGCCATTGCGAACCGCGCGCTGGCCGGCTTCTCGATCGTCCTCGTGGGTTGGCTTGGAACCGTCGCGCAGGCCGCGGCCGAGCGCAGCGGCGAGCTTGCGGCGCGGCAACGCCAGGCGCAACGCGAGCAAGCGTTGCGGCGCTCTATGGAGACGATCCGCTCCTCGCTCAACGTCGAATTGGTTGCACGGGCCATCACGCGCGAGGCCGTGACTGCGCTCGACGTCGATAGCGCAAAACTCTACACCATCGAAGCGCACCTTCTCGCGGCCACGACATATTCTGCGGATCGCAGCGGTGAAGACGTTGAGGTCAGTCGCGCCCGCCCGGCGTCCGAACTGCTGTCGCTGCTGCAAGTCGCTTTAAGCGAGCGCCGTCTCGTGGCCGTCACGTCGTCAGATGCCCTGGGCCGCTTCGCACTGGCGACTCTCAAGGCCGAACGCGCCATCGTGGTGCCGTTGATCAACGATCAGATCACCTTCGGCATATTGCTGCTTGCGGCGGCGGAGGCCACGATCATCGCATTGGAGTCCGAGCAGTGGGTGCAAGTCTTCGCTGACCAAGCGACAGTCGCCGCGGCGCAGGCGTCGCTCTTCGTCGAGCTGGCCAATCGCAATACCGAGTTGCAACAGGCCATCGAGACCCTCGAGCACCGCGGGGAAGTGATCCGCGACCTCGTGTACGCGCTCTCGCACGACTTGCGCACCCCGCTGACCGCCGCCGCGGTGACCTTGCAGCAGGCGCTCGACGGGACCTACGGTCCCCTGCCCGAAGCCTACCGTGAGATTTTGCGCCGCTCGCTTGCCGCCAACGAGGAGCTGCGACATCTCGCCGAGACGTTGCTCCTCGTCGCTCGCTACGAATCCGGCGATCATTCCAAGGATCGCGAGGCCATTCAATTGTATCCGCTGGTCGCGTCGGTGATCGGAGAACTCGAACCGATGTGGCGCATGAAGCACATCGATTGCGTGGTGATCGGTTCGCAGGATGCAGTCGTGCTCGGGGATCCGGGCGAGTTGCGACGTGCCGTCATGAATCTGCTCGCGAACGCGATCAGCTGGACACCCGAAGGCGGAACGATCAAAGCCGGGCCGCAGCGCATCGGCGATCGAGTCATCATCCGCGTCGAGGACAATGGCTACGGCGTTCCCGAGGCTGAGCGCACGCAGCTCTTCCAACGCCTCGTACCTAACGACCGGGCACGGCAGGGCGGCGGGTCGGGCCTTGGGCTGTACATCATCCGCCGCATCGCTGAGAGCCACGGAGGCACAGCGCGCTACGAACCCAACCAGCCGAACGGGAGCGTGTTCAGCATGGATCTGCCCGCGATGTCGGCTTCAGCGGCTGAAGCGATCCCGGTTCAGTCTCCGGCGGTCGAGGCTCGGCCGTCCGTTGGGTAATATGGTCTCCGTCGTGTTGGTCGAGGATCACGCTCTGACTCGTGCCGGGTTGCGCGCAGCATTGTTGGATGCCGGATTCAACGTCGTGGGCGAGGCCGACGACGGACCGCGCGGGCTTGACGAGGTGCGCCGCCTCAAGCCTGATGTCGCCGTGATCGACCTCGGGCTGCCCGGTATGGATGGGATCGAACTCACCCGCCAGCTTCGCTTGGCCGCGCCAAACACCAGGATCGTCATCCTCACCATGCACGATCTGGACACAGAGGTGTTAGCCGCTTTGGCCGCTGGTGCGGACGCCTACTGCGTGAAATCCACCAGGACCGATGGCGTCGTCAGCGCCGTGCGCATCGCGGCCGATGGCGGCGCTTATTTCGACCCGGCCGTGGCGCACATCGTCTTGCGCCGGGTCTCCGACCCCACAGCGCCAGCCAAGCCGGGAACGTCGCCACTGACGCCGCGCGAGACGGAGATACTGACGCTGATCGCCGATGGCGTCGGCAATGCGGAGGTAGCGGAACGGCTGTCGCTTGGCTTGGGCACGGTCAAAGGTCACGTGCGCGACATTTTGGAGAAGCTCTCTGCATCCGACCGCACGCAGGCTGCGGTCGTCGCCCTTCGACGGGGTATTATCTAGGCCGAGGCGGTGCGTCGCTCCCCCATTTGATGCGGCGCGAACAGATCCGTCCCATCACGTCTTGGCCTTGTCGAGGGCGAGGTTCAGTTCCAGCACGTTGATGCGCGGCTCCCCGATAAAGCCCAGCGTTCGGCCTCGCTCGTGCACGCGAATAAGGGCGAGGACGCTGGAGACCGCGATTCTCCGTGCTTTAGCGATCCGCGGTGCCTGATATATGGCGGCCTCGGGGCTGATATCAGGATCGATGCCGCTAGCGCTCGAGGTGATGAGATCCATGGGGATCGGGCCCGTCGCATCCGGATTCTCTTTCTTCAGCGCTGCGATCGTTGCGCGCGTCGCATCGATGAGCTTCTTCGACGTCGGCCCGAGGTTCGTGGCTCCGGTTGACGTGGGATCGTAGCCTTTTCCGGCTGCGGACGGTCGGCCATGGAAATATTGCGGTTTGGTCCAGAGCTGACCTACGATCACGGAGCCCACCGGCTGCCCGTTGACGTACGCAAGCGAGCCGGCTGCCTGTTTCGGAAAGATCAGCTGCGCGAGCAATGTCATGACGATGGGATAGATGATCCCTAGCGTGACGATCGACAGGATCGTATAGACCACTGACGTGCCTGCGTGTCGTAAGGTGTTGTCTGTTATTTTGCGTACATTCATGGATCGATTACGCTCCATTGAGGTGGAAGGCCGCCAAGATCATGTCGATGAGCTTGATGCCAAGAAATGGTATGACGACGCCACCGAGCCCATAGACGAGCACGTTGGTCCGCAGCACGACGTTGGCGCCCAGAGGCCGATATGCAACGCCGCGCAACGCCAGCGGCACGAGCGCGATGATGATCAATGCGTTGAATATTACCGCCGAGAGGATCGCACTCTGCGGGGTGGACAGGTGCATGACGTTCAATGCGTTCATCGCAGGGTACGCGGTTGCGAACATCGCCGGCAGGATAGCGAAGTACTTGGCGACGTCATTGGCGATCGAGAACGTGGTGAGGGCGCCACGCGTCATCAAGAGCTGCTTGCCGATCTCGACGATCTCGATCAGCTTGGTAGGATCCGAATCGAGATCCACCATGTTGGCAGCCTCTTTTGCCGCTTGCGTACCTGAGTTCATGGCCACACCGACGTCGGCTTGGGCCAGTGCTGGCGCGTCATTGGTCCCATCGCCCGTCATGGCGACGAGCCGGCTCGACTCTTGCTCGCGCTTGATGAGCGCCATCTTGGTTTCGGGAGTCGCCTCCGCTAGAAAGTCGTCGACGCCGGATTCCCGGGCGATCGTCGCTGCGGTCAGCGGATTGTCGCCGGTGATCATGACCGTGCGGATGCCCATCTTGCGCAGGCGGTCGAAGCGCTCGGTCATCGCGGGTTTGAGGATGTCCTTCAGATGGATGACCGCGACGATCTTCTTATCCGTCGCGAGCAATAGCGGCGTGCCACCTGAACGGGCGACGCGTTCCACCTCGGCGGCCAGGACCGTCGCGCCATCGCCGCCGCGCTCGCGCACCCAGGCGCGGATCGAATCCGGAGCACCCTTCCGTATTGACGTGCCATCGGGCAGATCGACGCCGCTCATGCGTGTGTACGCGCTAAAGGGCACAAACGTCGTGCCTGCGGGGGGTTGTCCCCCGAGGGTGGCGCCGAACTGTTCTGAAAGCGTGACGATCGAGCGCCCTTCCGGGGTTTCGTCAGACAACGATGAGAGGTACGCCGCTCGCGCTGCATCTTCGAGCGTCACTCCCGGAGCTGCGATGAACTCCGTCGCCTGCCGGTTGCCTAGGGTGATGGTTCCGGTCTTATCGAGGAGCAGGGTGTCGACGTCACCAGCGGCCTCCACAGCGCGACCACTCATGGCAAGCACGTTACGCTGCAGCACGCGATCCATGCCCGCGATGCCGATGGCGGAGAGCAAACCCCCGATCGTCGTCGGGATCAAACAGACAAGCAGGGCGATGAGTACTGTCACCGATTGCATCGTTCCCGCGTAGATGGAGTACGGCGACAGCGTCGCCACAGCGATGACGAAGATGATGGTGAGGCCGGCGAGCAAGATTGAGAGCGCGATCTCGTTGGGGGTCTTCTGGCGCTTGGCGCCTTCCACGAGAGCAATCATGCGATCTAAGAAGGTCTCGCCCGGATCGGACGTCACCTGTACGAGGATCTCATCGGATAGCACGCGGGTGCCCCCGGTAACCGAGCTGCGGTCGCCGCCGGCCTCCCGAATGACGGGCGCCGATTCACCGGTGATCGCCGACTCGTCAACCGAAGCGGCCCCGTGCGTCACGTCACCGTCAGCCGGGATCAGTTCGCCGGCGGCGACTCGCACGATGTCGCCCTTGCGCAACACGGTCGCGCTCACAAGCTCTTCCTTACCGTCTAAAACCCGGCGTGCTTTCGTCTCGGTCTTTGTGCGGCGCAGGAACTCCGCTTGCGCTTTACCGCGCCCCTCGGCCATGGCTTCGGCGAAATTCGCGAAGACGACCGTGAACCACAGCCACATCGAAATGGCGAAGTCGAAGCCCGCTGGCCCGTGCGTGCGCAGGTCGCGGATGAAGAATAGGAGAGTGACCAGCGCGCCGATCTCACACACGAACATGACCGGGTTGCGGAACTGCCAGCGCGGGTCGAGCTTGCGGAAGGATTCGATCGTCGCCGTCGCGAGGATCTTGCTATCGAAGAGTGACCGCGCCTTTGGCCGGCGCTCTATACGGCGTTGCGAGATCATCTAGAACGTCTTTCCTTGAAGCATGAGGAGGTGCTCGACGATCGGACCGAGTGCATCGGCGGGGAAGAACGTTAGGGCTCCCACGATGAGGATCGTTCCGATCAACAAGACGATGAAGATGGGCGAATGCGTGGTGAACGTTCCCGCGGTCACGGGCGCTTTGACCTTGCTCGAGAGCGAGCCGGCCAGCAACACCGCAGGGATGAGGAACGTGAACCGTCCACAGATCATCACGATGCCCATGAGGATATTGAAATAGATGTTGCCGCCGAGCCCGGCAAACGCGCTGCCGTTGTTCTCGGTCGTCGAGGTGAAGCCGTAGAGTAGTTCCGAGAAGCCGTGCGCACCGCTATTGCCGAGCGTCGCTGTGCCGGCAGGCACGAGCACGGATATCGCAGTCGGGATGAGCGCAAAGACCGGTAAGACGAGCGCGGCGAGCATAGCGAGCTGCACCTCGCGCCGTTCGATCTTCTTGCCGAGATATTCAGGCGTACGGCCCACCATGAGCCCCGCGATGAAGACGGTCAGCACGACGAAGATGATCATGCCGTAGAGGCCAGTGCCGACGCCGCCGAAAGCGATCTCTCCCAACTGCATGTCTGCCAGCGGCACGAGACCGCCCAGCGGCGTGAACGAGTCGTGCATCGAGTTGACCGCACCGCACGACGTGTCGGTCGTGACTGTGGCGAAGAGCGCCGACGAGGCGGTCCCGAAACGGCATTCCTTGCCTTCCATGTTGCCGCCCGCGACGCCGAGGGCGTGCACGATGGGGTTGCCTGCGGCTTCCGAAGCGTACGCGACCGTGAAGCCGCCCAAGAACAACAGTGCCATGACCGCGAACAAGGCCCAGCCTTGACGCTGATCCTTCGCATAGCGCCCGTAGGTATATGTCAGCCCGGCGCCGATCGAGAAGATGAGGAACATCTCCAGCAGGTTGGTCAGCGGTGTCGGATTCTCGTTAGGTGATGCGGAGTTGGCGTTGACGAAACCGCCGCCGTTGGTGCCCAGCTCTTTGATCACTTCCTGGGAGGCCATCGGACCGCCGGTGATCGTCTGTTTGAAGCCTTCCGTCGAGACGACGTCTTGGTACGAATGGAAGTTCTGCGGCACGCCCTGCCACACGAGCACCAAGCACCCGACAACGCTGATGGGCAGCAGCACGTACAGGCACGAACGCGTGACGTCGACCCAGAAATTGCCGACCGTGTTCTGACTCGTCCTGCACACGCCCCGGATGACCGCGATGGCGATCGTGATGCCGACGCCGGCCGAGACGAAGTTATGCCAGGCGAGCCCAGCCATCTGCGAGAGATAGCTCATCGTGCTTTCGCCTGAGTAGAACTGCCAGTTGGTATTCGTCGTGAAGCTGGCAGCCACGTTGAAGGCGTTGTCCGCGGTGAGGTTGTCGAAATGCTGCGGATTGAGGGGCAGCCACTTCTGCGTGCGCAGCAAGACGTACAGATAGATGAGGCCGATCAGGCTGAATGCAAGCGTCGCCAACAGGTAGGAGGTGGCTGACATCTCGGTCTTGGGACTGACGCGGCATGTACGATAGATAAGGCCTTCCACCGGAGCTAGAACGGGGCTCAGGAAGGTGCGCTCGCCGTCGAAGACGCGCGCCATGTAGGCGCCCAGCGGCTTGGTGATAGCGAGGACGAGCCCCAGGAAGATGATGGCTTGAAGCCAGCCGATGATGGTCACAACGATCTCCTAGAACTTCTCTGGTCGCAGCATCGCATAGGTCAAATACGCGAGGAAGAGGATCGAGAGTATCAACCCCAAGATCTGATCGAACATCACAGCCGCTCCAGTCCGACCGTGTAACGGTCCAGGACCCAGAACAGGATGAGAGTCAGGACGATCATCGCTATGTCGAGCATTGGCTAATCCTCACGTATTCGATCGCATGTCAGAACTGCAATCCCGCTTCGAGACCGGTCCTGAACTGGTTGGACTGCGTGCCGCTCGTACCGAAAGCGATGCCGGGCGTAAAGTTCGTGACGTTCGCGTCGGAGGCCTCAGCACGGGCGAAAAATACTCCGTGACGATACGTGGGCGTGAGCGTGTACGTCCACGCGCCGCTGCCTGGGCCATAGCCCAGCAAATTGGCATTGAGGCTTGTGTCGCCGGGCGCGCTCCCGTTTTTGCCATACTCCACCCGCAGCGGGAGCGACCAGGTCGAACTCAGGGCGTACGTGGACATGAAAGCGGCACCGAAGGCATGTTCGTCGTTCGTGTAACCGAGCGCCGCACTTTTGGGTGAGTTGACGAACAGCAGATAAGGTAAGAACTGCCACTTGCCGGTCGTATACGTCAGCATCGGATCGATGAGCTGCTTATTGGCGATGGACGCGGTGGTGTTAGCAGGTGCGCTCGCATTGGGAAGCATGAAGACGACTTCCACCGTGGTGCTTGCGCTCGGGGTGTTGGTGATCTGCCCTTCGAAACCAAGACGGTTGCCCGAGTAGAAGCCGTCATTGACCTCAAGCGCGCCGTTGAACTTGGAACCGGTGATAGTGCCACGCAAGCCTCGGCTGACCGCGGGTTCCATGTTCCAGATGATGCCGCGCTGGATGTTGATGTTCTCGTAGGTGTAAGTCGACTCTTGACCGGTCATGGTCGCAAGCTTGCCTGCCTGGAGATTGAAGCTGCCGGTGGGTGCGTACTCGATATAGACCGATGGCAGCGCGCCGTAGAGGCTCGTGTTCGCGCCGTCTTGAGTGGTCTTGTTGAGGGCGAACCCCACCACAGGGATGTTGTAGGCGCCCGCGGCAAAGCCATACCGGAACGTGCCCGACGCCTTATTGACGATCAAGAACGCGTTGCTGATGTCGGTGAGGTTGTTAGTGTCGACGCCGGTGGTCGTATCCAGGGCTCCGGTCGCGTTGACGCCGCTCGTGAACATCGTGAAGGCGCTGAAAACGCCGTCGATCGTGAGGGGGCCTAAGGTGAGACTCGTGGAGGATGGGGCCGGCGAGGGAGACGCGGTGGCAACCGGTGCCGGCGTGGCGGAAGGCCTGGGCGTCGGGGTCTGTGTATCAGCAAGCGCCGGCCCAACGCCGAGCGCAATCAGGAGCGCGCTGAGACCACCGACCAGGAGACGGTTGTTCGTAAACATCGCTCCTATCGTAGCTCCGGATTCGACAACCCGCCATCCTCCAAATGGATGGTCCGTTTGGATGAGATGCTACGGACGCTGCAATTTGACGGCTAGTGGATGAACAGAAACAGGACGCCCAAGATCGCGATGAACGAACCGCTGATCACCTCGCCGTAGCGTTCCAATGGCCCGAGGTGCATGCGCTGCAGACTGGCCGTTGAAGCCAGGCATAGCGCTACGTACGTTCCGATCGTCGCCAGCGCGAAAACGACGGACATGATGAGAATCAGTCCCAGGCCGAAGCGCGACGCTGCGAAGAACGCGGGGATGCCTTCGACCATAGGCGATGAGCCCAAGACGAGCAACAAGGCGGTCCGGCCCGAGGTCGAGTGTTCGTGGTCGTGGAGCGGCGGCGCGAGGGCGAGATCGCCCTCGGTACCGTGCCAGTCATCGCGGTCGTGGGTATGCCAATGGATGTGGATTGGGCCGCCATCATGTCGGTGGACGTGCGCATGGCCTCTTCGTCCAGTGTGATGATGACCGGCGTGAGCGTCATGATCGTGAGCAGCGCGAGGGTCATCGTGGTGGTGCGACTCAGCGCCTAGCTCTCGCAGAGCCCCGATCGCGACCCAGGCCCCGAACCCGATGAGCGCGATGCTCGCGATAAGGTCGACGGCTTTGCCGAAGCGGGCAGCAAATGCCACGCCCGCAACCCAGAGCACGGCGGCGATCAGCAGCGTCGAGATGGTGTGGCCCAGTCCGGCGAGAGCGGCCGCCCTTGCGGTCTGCGCCCTGGACCATCCGCGTTGTCGTGCGATAAGGGTAATCGGCACCCAATGATCGGGCACGAGCGTGTGCAGCACACCGACGACGAGCACTGCGATGATAAGAAGGATTGCGCTCTGGCTAAACATGGAAGCGCTGCTCGACGATGAGGGCCGAGCCGTGATAGTTGGGAGACGGCCCCCCAACGATCGATGGCAGACCGCTAAACGCGCTTGCGCGCACTTGCAGTAGAATCGTCGCGTGGCTGGATTCTGCCAGTTGTGCACCCGCAAACCAGACGTCCTGCCCGTAGTTGACGTTTGTGAGACTGCCTTGCGCCCAAGACCCACGCATCGCATAGCGGCCGTAACCAACCGACGCGAGGGCGGACGTGCTCAACGGGCGCGACATGGTGAGGACGACTTGCGGCGCGTTGAGCGTGACGGAATCTTGTGGCTCGCTCGTGACAAAATCTCGGTGCATTGTGTCGTCGACGTAGTCGAGCGTGATATCGCCTACCTTCGGATGCCAACCAACCCACGCAGCATACTGGTGCATGTGGCCCAAGGTCCCGGTGCCATCCAGCTGCGGAAGAAAGAACCCCTCGACGAAGCCGGTCTGCGTCGCGTTATCGATCGTCGCTTGCTCGATCTGGTCGTAGGATCCGTAGGCCGCGTGGATCTCCAGCGGACCACCATTGAGCGCGTAGCGCAGCCGGTAGCCCTGGCGGTTCGCGCCGACGATCGTGTTGTCCGCGAGCTGGTAGGTGGACTTGAGCCAGACGCCCGGCCACGACCAGGCGACGCTCCATATATTCTCAGGCGCTCCATAGGGCAAGATGGCGGTTGCATACCGCGGCTCGAACCTGACGGCCTCGATGGCTGTGGTCGCGCGGCGCGCGGTGTGGCTGAACACGATGTGGTAGTAGCCGCCTGGCTGCGCAGTCCCCGGGGCGACGACCTGGTTCGCAGCGTACCAGGCCCGTCCTACTTCCACGACACCATCGAAACTCGCTGTCCAGTGGAATGCGCCACGCAGCCCAGCTATGGTCTGCTCTTGCCCGCCAAGCGTGCTCGATGGCAGCTCGCCTTGCGGGCCGGGATTCAGCTTGGCATCTTCTCCGAACAAAGTGGTCGTCGCGATGTCGTTGCCGCTGGTGGCAAGATGCAGCAGGTCGGCGGAAAACCGTGTCCCTTCGCCGCGATCGAGCACGATCGATCCAAGCGTCATGCGTGCAGATGTGCCAGGGAGCGAAGGCAGTGCGGCGTTCGTCACTTCAAGCGTCGTCGACTTCTCGTGGAGCGTGAGGTCGACGCCTTGCAACGACGAGCCCGGCTCGAGGCTCGGCCAACCAGCCAAGGTCGGTGCGCCATTGCCGAGGCTTTCTGCGGTTTGCGCAAGGATGGACGGCGACACATTGGTCAGGGGCGGTTGCACGAAGACAAACCGATCGTTTTGGTCCAGATCGAACCAACCGCCGCGCAACTGCCAGGCGCCGTCGTGCGCTCCGACTGAGCCCTCGAGAATGGAGCCGCGCGTGTTCGTTCCGTCATCTTGCCCGGCATGTGTTGGAAAGGTGATGGAGTACGGCAGCGCCTGCGAACCCAGGTGCGGGTTAAGCGTGGGCAAGAGCGGCTCTGACCAGTAGGCCGCGTTCGTGATGCTGCCGTCAACGTACCCGAGTCCCGATTGTAGCGACGCGTCGACTGTCCGGCCCCAGTATTGTGTCGTGAGGACAAACTGCGCGATGCCGGCCACGCCCGGCGTCGTGGGTGCGCTCGAGAGGGTGTCGTAGGGCGTCATCGGTGACAGAGGGCTGCCCGCTGCAAAGCCCGCGCCTTCGGGTGGAAGTACGCCGCTTCCGTTGGTCGACTGATCGACAAGCGATGCGAACCCATCGAGCGAGTTCTGCCACCCGGAGCGCTCGGAGGGTGTCGGACCGGGCGTGGGTGTCTCCGACCGGGCTGGGCTCGCAGATGGCACTGGTCTTGGAGGATCTGGCGATGGCAACGGAGTTGGGTTGGCCAGAGCGGTAGACGTCATGACCAACATCAAGGTCATGATCGCGAGAGTGCGCATTAATCTCTTATCCCGCTGGCTTTGTTGGGCGTTCGGCTCTTCGCGCTGCTGCCTCGCGAATGTGGGTTCGCGTCAATGCGCAGTTAACCATGCGATTGACAGGCGTTTGCCTACACGCGCGAGCAGCAACGACCGTGGTATTGGATGCCGACATCAGCGTCGACTGCCATGACACCCACTGCAACCCCGTCTTAGGACAGAAAGAGCTTGTCGTGGAATCCACCGGCACGCGGCAGATCCCAGACGGAGGCCGGCGGGGGGCAGGGGTTGAGAAAAGCGTCGACGACCTTCGCCGTGCGGCGCAGAGCCGAAACAAGCGGCCCGAAAATAAGCTTCTTCATATCACATTGACTCCTTGGTTAGATGCGGCCCGCGGCGCCGGCAGCGGGAACTGCCTCATCCCTGGGCTCGATAGCAAAACACGACCTATGACTGCCGTCCACGGTTTACATCACCCCCTTTCACTAGAGCGCGACAAAAAAACCGCCACTGCTCCTCGCAGGTGACGGTCATGAACGTGACGGCTTCTTGCGGCCGAGACCCTCATCCGTCGAGCTTTGGCACCGCACAACATACAGTCCCTGGGGACCTGAGCCGGCTTAGATACCGCCTTGATTCGGCGGTGCCTGGTGGCCCATTGGGGTCTCTCGACCTTTCCGGGCAGCGGCTTGTCTTTGTGCAGACGCCTCACCTAACGAGGTATCTACTCTCAAGATTTTACTTGTCTTTCTGGCGGTTTGTCAACCCACGGAGGCGACAAGGCGCATGTATCTGGGTTGGAGAAAATCTCTAGCAACACGCCCTTGCAGCAACGGACCTCGAGGTCCGTTCATTTCGCAGAGGTTACCTCGATGGCCGTCTTCACCAAGACCAGCGTCCCCGAGGGTGCGCGCACCCTGCCCAGAGAGTATTACACGTCGCCGGACATCTTCGGGCGCGAGGCGGAGCAGATCTTCACCTGCCGCTGGCTCTTCGTCGGCCGCGAAGAACAGGTCCCCAAAGCCGGGGATTACTTCTTGGCGAACCCCGCTGGCGAGAGCCTCATCATCGTGCGGGGCCAGGACGGGCAACTGCGTGCCCTCTACAACGTGTGCCGGCATCGCGGAACCCGCATCTGCACGGACGAGCTCGGCAAGTTCGCGGGCTCCATCATGTGCCCGTACCACGCCTGGACGTACGCGCTGGACGGCCGGCTCAGTGCGGCACGCAATATGGACGGCGTGCCCGACTTCGACAAGACGTCATACCCGCTCAAGCAGGCCGCGCTTGCCACCTGGGAGGGTTTCATCTTCATCAATCTCGCCGAGCGCCCAGAACCGTTCGAGCAGGCCTTCGCGCCGCTGCTCACGCGCTTTTCGAGGTGGCACATCGGCGAGCTGCGCGCCGCCAAGACCATCACCTACGATCTTGCCTGCAACTGGAAGCTCGTCATCCAAAACTATTCGGAATGCTACCACTGCCCGCTCGTCCACCCGGCGCTCGACAAACTCACGCCGTTCGACAGCGGCCGCAACGATCTCGGCGAAGGCCCCTTCCTCGGGGGCTACATGACCGTGCGCACCTCGGGGATGCGCATGTCGATGAGCGGCTCGTCGCACTACCCTGCGCTCCCTGGCGTCGACGGCGAGGAGCTCGATCACGTCTACTATTACGCGATCTTCCCCTCGATGTTGCTCAGCCTCGAGCCTGACTACGTCATGGTCCATCGCGCGCTGCCGGTGGCGGTCAACCGTACCACCGTCATCTGCCAGTGGCTCTTCCACCCGGACACGATCGCCGCGCCGGGATTCGATCCAAGCGACGCGGTCGATTTCTGGGATATGACCAACCGCCAGGACTGGCATGTCTGCGAACTCTCGCAGCTCGGCGTCGAATCTCGCTCGTATACGCCGGGACCCTATGCCAATCAGGAAGGCCTGCTGTATCAGTTCGACCGCTACTACCGCCGCGCGATGGGGATCTGATTTGGCGCACAGCCGGATGTGGAGATCGTTATGCCCCGCAGTGCTGTGCGCGGGCATAATTTTTTTGACGGGGCAGGCTAGCCCGAGCGCGAGCGCCGATACGTTTGCATCTCTTCACTGGCGTAACATCGGACCTGCTATCGCGGGCGGGCGAGTGGCAGCGGTCGCCGGCACAGATGCCGATCCGCTGCTCTACTATTTCGGCGCCGCCGGCGGCGGCGTGTGGCGCACGCGAAACGGCGGCGTCACCTGGGACGACGTCTTCGGCCGCGAGCCCGTGGCGTCCATCGGCGCCGTCGCGATCGCGCCGTCTGACACGAACACCGTCTGGGTCGGCACCGGAGAGTCCAAACCGCGCAACGACCTCGCGCTGGGCGACGGCGTTTGGAAGAGCACGGATGGCGGTGCGTCGTGGCGCCGCGCCGGCATCGATTCGCCATCCATTGCCCGCATTCTCATCGATCGCCGCGATCCGCGAGTCGTCATCGTCGGCGCGCTCGGCGATCCGTATAAGGATAGCCACGACCGCGGTGTCTACCGGACGACCGACGGCGGCGCGAGCTGGCAGCAGACGCTCTATGTCGGGCCGTCGAGCGGCGCGAGCGACCTGGCCTGGGATGCGCGCGGCGGCAAGCTCGTCTTCGCCGGCATTTGGCAGATCCGGCGCGTCCCTTGGAACTTCACGAGCGGTGGTCCCGACGACGGGCTGTATCGCTCTCGCGATGGCGGCATCACCTGGCAGCGGCTTTCGGGCCATGGCTTGCCCACAGGCATCATAGGCCGCATCGGCGTGGCGGTCGCACCGAGCGACCCGCGCGTCGTCTACGCGCTGATACAATCGGCGCAAGGCGCGCTGTGGAGGTCAGCCGACGGCGGCGATACCTGGAAGCTCATGACGCGCGATTCGTACGTCAACCAGCGACCGTTTTACATGAGCCGGCTCGAGGTCGACCCCCGCAACCCCAATCATATCTTCTTCCTCTCCGAGGACCTCATCCAATCCTACGACGGCGGGCGGACCTTCCGCATCATCGACAGCCAGACACACCAAGACCATCATGCGATGTGGATCTCAGCCGGCGACCGGCGCATGATCGAGGGCAACGACGGCGGCGCACCCATCAGCCTGGACGGCGGCAAGATCTGGGACTGGCGGTTCAATGTCACCATCGCGCAGATCTACCGCGTGGGCTACGATATGGCGACGCCGTACAACGTCTGCGGCGGCATGCAAGATAACGATTCATACTGCGGACCTTCTGACTCTTTAAGCCAGCTTGGCATCCTCAACCACGACTGGCGCGACGTGGGCAACGACAGCGACGGCTCGTGGACATGGCCCGACCCGCTCGACACGAACCTTGTCTGGAACGTCGGCGTCCGCGACCTCAACGGTCAGCTCGCCATCTTCAACCGCCGCTCGCGCGAGAGCTACGACATCACCCCCTATATCCGCGATACCAGCGACATCTCCATCGCGACGATCCCGTACCGCTTCAACTGGGAGGCGCCGTTCGCGTTCTCGCATTTCGATCCGCACGTGGCGTGGTATGGCGGCAACGTCGTCTGGGAGACGCACGACCGCGGCCGTCACTGGCGGCAGATCAGCCCGGATCTGACCCTGCACGATGCGGCACACGAGCAGGTGGCCGGGGGTCCGATCAACACGGATTCCTCAGGCGCTGAGTTCTATGACACGATCCTGGACATCGCTCCGTCAACCCTGGATCGCAACGTGATTTGGGTGGGCGCGGATGACGGGCTCGTGCACGTCACTCGCGACGGCGGCGCCCACTGGCACGACGTGACGATGACGGGCGTGCCGCCGTACGGCCGGGTCGAGACGGTCGAAGCGTCTCCTCACGCAGCGTCAGCAGCCTTCGCGGCCGTCGACCGGCATTTCTCGGGCGACGACGCGCCGTACATCTTCGCGACGTCGGACTACGGCGCGAGCTGGAAGCAGATCTCAGGAGATCTGCCGGCTGACGAGATCATCCACGTCGTGCGCCAAGACCCCCGCAATGCAGACGTGCTCTATACCGGCGGCGAGCATGGCGTCTGGGTCAGCTTCAACGGTGGGGCCCACTGGCAAAGCCTCAATAGCAACATGTCCACAGTGTCGGTGCACGATATGCGCATCCATCCGCGCGACAACGATCTGATCATCGCCACCCACGGACGTGGTTTTTGGATCCTCGACGACCTGTCGCCGCTGCAGGGACTGGCGCAGGCCCAAGCGGCCGGCGCAACCTTCTTCCAGCCGCGAACGGCGTATTCGTACTTCCGCTGGTGGGCCTACGAGTACGGCTCTGGCGGGCCAGGCGGCGCGGAATGCTGTCCGCCGCAAGACCAATTCTCAGGCGAGAACCCTCCTGCTGGCGTCCTGCTCAGCTTCTACCTGCCGTTGCCTGCGAACGCGACTCCCGAGCTCTCCTTCGTCGACGCTTCCGGCAAGACGCTCGCGCACGAGGACGCTCCGAACGGCTCGGGTCTCAACCGCACGGCGTGGGATCTGACCGAAGATCCACCCGTGCCGTGGCATAGCGCTCGGCCCTGGAATCAGGGTCCAGTCGGGCTCACGGTCATTCCAGGCACGTACACAGCCCTGCTGCGCGCCGGCGGTGTGACGCTGACCCGCTCGTTTGAGGTGAGGCCGGATCCGCGCGCGCCCTGGACCCAAGCGCAGTACGTCGAGCGCCACGAGTTCCTGCGCGGGCTGTACGACGAGGTATCGCACGTCGACATCACGCTCAATAACCTCGACGAGATCCGCGCCAAACTTGCCGCGAAGATTTCGTCGCTGCGGTCGACGCCGGGCTCGACAGCACAGCTGCACAGCGCGCAACAGCAGCTGCGCCAGGCGCAGGCGCTGTCGCTTGAGATCTCATCGAATCCGCGCAACTCTGAAGACAATCAATGGAGACCGGATAAGCTGCGCGAGCGTCTGTTGACGTTGATCGACAGCTATGCTGGGCTTTCGCAAGGGCCGCCGCTGCCCGCGCACAGACTCGAGGCGGCTCAGATACAACCGATCTACGACAAGGCTATGGCAGACTACCGAGCGTATCTAGGTTCGCTGAAGGGAGACCATTGATGAACACGTTCTGGACCGTCGTCGTCGTCCTGCTCTTGGTCTTGATCCTGCTCGCGGTCACCGGTCACCTGAAGCTCTAACGTGGCGACCAAGCCCTCGCCAGGTGTGCGCACCATCACCTCATTGGCGTTTCACGGTGCGTCGAAATTGGTATAATAGAAGAACGGAAATCGATCAACTTGGATGGAGGAGGTCGCGCCGTGGATGTTCTCATACTCGTGCTCGTTGTCTTGATTCTGCTCGCGGTCACCGGGCATCTGAAGCTGTAGCACGGCAGCGTTCGGACCTCGAGAATATGAGGGGGCGGCACATGATGTGCCGCCCCCTCAGCTTTCAGCCGTGACTAGCCGTCGCTCGATCAGATCTTGGCCGAGATACTGAAAACGAACTCTCGCAGGGGCATGAGAGCAGACGGGGCATACGCGTAGTAGTTGTCGCCGAAGTACTGTGGTACGGTGGGCACACCCGAATCTGCGCTCGCGCCCAATGGCAGCGAGTAAAACGAATTGTCACCATAGGACAGCACTTGGTTTTTCGTTGGGAGTTCCCACGAATAGCCCTGATTGTGTACCACGGTGAAGACGTTCGTCCACAGGAAGCTCGCCTTGGTGTCGCGTCCGACATCATGCGAAATTCCCAGGTTCATAGTGAGCCACGACGGACCTTTGAGCGAACCGTATTGATCGAACTGGCCAGTGTATGGATCCGGGCCGACGCCTCCCGTGTACTTTGATGTCAGGCCAGCCGGCAATGGGATGCAGCCGGGGTAGTTGCCGGCTGCGAGCGTCGGCGGACCGACGTTCGGGCAGTGTTCGTCTGGGAAGCTCTGTGGATCGCCATACGGGTTGCCCGACTGGTAGTTGAACGTCGGCGTGATATCGAATCCGCGGACCCTCTCATCCATATTTAGGTTGAGAACCCAGGCCACGTCGTAGGAAGGGCCGGTAGATCCGGGCGACTGGACGAGCGAGGGGGAATACAACCCGTTTGGATCCTCGAGGGGATAGTTCGTGCCGTAGCACTGATTGTAGCCGACGATACCCAGGCCGTTACATTTCCCGCTTCCCGCAAAACCATTGATCACGTCGATGACGTTGGGTCCGAGGCTGCGCTCGAAGCGGATCTTCGAATTGGTATAGGTCGCCGCAAAGGTGAGCCCGAGTCCGTTCTGAGGTTGTGCTTTGCTGAGCAGGAATTCCGCGCCGTTCACGTTGGCGGCGCCGAAATTGTAGCCGGTGACGAACGTGGGCTGCGCCGGGTTCACCGGAATGCTGAGGATCTGGTTTCGCGTGACACGCGCGAACGGCGTGACCTTGACCGACATCCCGCCTTGCAGAGCCTGCTCGAAGGACAAGTCGTAGTTAGTGCTATCCTGCGGCACGAGATTATGAACGGCGAGGAACCCGAGCGGATCGTAGAAACGGTTCAGGATCTGAATCGTGGTCTCTGGCCCGAACCACGGGGCGCCCGTGTACTCGTTACCAAACGTTTCAGGCTGTTGAACGTATCTGCCGACCGAGAAGCGCAAGACCTGCTGTGGCGATAGGGTGTACGTCATGCCGAAACGTGGGCTCACGTAGAAGAAATCTTGCGACCCGGTGACGTTCGTCCAGTTGGCCGCGCCCGGGGCGACGTTTGAGTATCCCTGGCCGGCGAGCATGCTCTGGAGATTGTTCAAGAATCCGTAGCACGGTTCCGACGGTTGATAGGCGTATCCGTGCAAACAGTATCCATACTGGTTTTGGCCTTGTTCGGCGATCCCGTTCGGACCGGTGATCTGAATCGGCATGAGCGGCACGTCGAAATGATCCCAACGAAGGCCGAGATCGAAGAGCCACTTGTCGCTCGGTTTCAACGTATCGGCGATGACGGCATCCGTATTGATGGGGTTGATATCGTTCCAATACGCAAATGGGCCGCCGATCGTCGTGGCGTTCTCTCCCGCGCTGCAACCGTTTGGATCCCAAGCTGCGGGTCCATCCTTCAAGCTTGAGCCGGCGACGGCGCACGCCACAGGCGCACCAAAGGACTGCCCGTTGGGTTGTGTGAGGAACAGAAACGGAAATGGAGCTGTCGTCTGAGAGGAATACAGATCGGGGAAGAAGTTCGCCGCATAGCTATAACGTAAGGTCACGTCTCTCGTGTAGTCGACGTCAAAACGCAGCAGATTCTGCGAGTTGATCTGGTTCTGGTAGTTGAGCGTGTAACCCGTGGCGTTGTCGTGGAGCTGATAAAAGGAATCGCCGAGAAAACCATTCGTGGCTTGGTCGAAATTCCAGGCCGAATATAGGGCGTAGGCGTAAAAGCGCAGGAATGACGAGCTCGAAAACGAGCGGGTGTAACCAAGCTTCGCCACCGATTCTTGAGTGCTCTGGCTATCAACGTAAAACGAGGGTATCGGACCCGTGCCGCCGCCGGACGAAGGCCACGTGTACTGTCCAAATGCACCGGTATAAGGCTGGTTCGCCCCACCGATATATGGGAAACCCGTGGGCCACAGGAACTGCCCCGCTGAGTTGATACTGCCGCCGGTTCCTTCGTAGTACAATGCAGGGTCCATCGCCGTTCCCGCGTACAGGAACGGGTTTCCGGTACCCCCCACCACGTAGAGCCCTTGGAGGTCGTCCTGCAGGCCATTGTGGTCTATCGTGTAGTGAATATTTGTGACGGTATCTCGTATGTTAGCGGATGGATTGACAAAGGATTGCCAGGCGCCTTGCGATATCGGCATGTTCATCGTCTGCGCGACGGAACAGTTGAGGTTCCATTGCCCGTTATCGATGGCTGTGCTTGTGTTAGCTATCAACTGGGTGTTGAACGCACCGCAGCCTGGATCGTTAGCCGGCACGTGAATGCTCGTGTTATCGAGGTTTGAGCGGTTGACGAAGTTGTAGTCCGCGTCGGAAGCTAGGGTGGAGATGTAATAGGTGAATCTGCGGTCCGGGGTGCCGCCGTAGACGTCTGCTTGAATTGTGTGATTGAACGTCGGTCCGCCGATGATGCCGGTGAAATCAGCGCCACCTGGATAGCTGCCACGCCGGATGACTTCGTTGATATAGCCAGACATCGAGCGGCCGGCGTCCGCCGGTTCGCCGCCCGTATATATCTCGAGGCTCGCCAGTCCATTCGTCACGAACGACGTCCCGTTCGCGGCGTCGAATCCGCGGTTCAGCGGAATGCCTTCAAGCTCGAACCCGATCTGATCGTTTGAGCCACCACGAAAACTCAAGCTGCCGTTGCCGGCGTAACCACCGCCGGTCCCGACGGTGCGCACGACGCCCGGGAGAGAGCCCGCAACTGCATTTTGGCTGTAGAGCGTCTCCGAGCCGCCGGCGCTTCCTTGATATGACTGGATCGCTTTAGCGTTAACCGAATAGAGATCTCCCGTCACCGTCTTGCTGACAACGCTCGCAGTCGCGGTCGTGACCACCTTCCCGAGCGTTTTCGCGCTCGGACGTAGCGCGATGTTGACGCCGGCGGTTTGGTTGGTCTCCACGGTGACCCCGTATACCGTCGACGTGTCGTAGCCGTCTTGGCTCGCGGTGATGGTATACGTATCAGGCGAAAGGTTGAGGACGGAATAAAAACCGTGGGCGTCAGTTTTTGTGGTGAGCGATTGTGAGGGCGAGGTGATGGCGACGAGGGCGCCGCCGATCGGGCTGCCCTTGTCATCCGTGACGTGGCCGGAGATGCCTCCGGTGACGCCGGCCAACGTCTGTGTTGTCATTGAAAGCCCGATGATCAATGCAATAATGAATAGGCGTCCGAGCCTTGCTCCCGACATAGTTCCCCTCCCGAATGCACCGCGCCCACGACCTCAAACGGAGATCGAGGTCCCGCCAGCGCCGGATGCAGCGCCGCCCTAGCTCGGGTGTCCCCCTCGGACGGGTGCGATTCCTGCGAAAGGTGGCGAAAGGTTCAGTGCTGACGCAGCAGCGGCGTGCGCTACGAGACCCGGCGGTTCACTTTAACGGCGGCGCGGACGCTTGTGCGTCTCTCGATATTGGCGTGGCGCTCGCTCTTCAAACGGCCGCAACCGATCCGCGTGCCGCAAGACCGGCTCTTCCTCATCGACGCGGCCGGCGTTGCGATCCCATTCCGACGCCTGACGCCAGAAATCGATGATCTTCTGTTCGAGCGACGCGGAGAAGCGGCCCGGTGCTGCGGGACCAGCCGGCGCTGTTTCGGCGTTTGCGTCATCTGGCAACGCGAGCGCCACCCGAATGCGCCGGCCATGTTCTTGCGCGATCACGAATGGGAACTGCGGATGGCGGCCGGCGCCGAGCGCCCGCTTGATGACGTCGATCCCGCGTTCGCTAGCAGGAAGCGTGGCAAGCCGTCCGTCGTCGAGTCGCACGACGCAGCCGAAGCGACTGCAATGCACGACGTTGCCGCGGACGTGCTCCATGGCTAGCGCGGGGTCGGTGGCGGTGTGGTTTGGGTGACCTCGACGAAGACCTCGTGCGGCTTGGCGAGGCCGAGTTGCTCGTGGATGAGAGGCACGAGATACTCCGGGTCGCGCAAGCGTTCGACGCGCGTAGCGAGCTTCTCGTTATCCGCCTGCAGAGTGGTGTTGTCGCGCTCGACCACGCCTGTCTGCTCGTGCAGCTGCATGTTTCGTGCGCCGGCATGCCATATCTGCACGGCCACCGTTCCGCTCACGAAGAGCGCGGCCAGCACCATGAGCGAGCGGCCAGCGATGATGGCCGCGAGTTTGGCGAGGCGCCGGTGCTTCGACGGCGCAGCGGCCTGCGCGCGCGGGATGCGCGTCAAGCGGACGATTTTATACTGAAGGCTACCGCGCCGCGCTGTCATGGACCAGCTCGATGTGTGCGCCGATGCGCCGGAACTTCTCGTATCTGCGATCGACGAGCTCGTCTGCACTCAGGCGGCGGAGGCGTTCGAGCGCGCGGTAGTCGGCGGCAAGTGTGTCGCGAATCGTGGCCTGCGGATCTTGGTGCGCACCGCCCAGCGGTTCGCGGATGACTTCATCGACGATGCCGAATTCGAAGAGCTCGTCCGAGGTGAGACGGAGGCGCTGCGCGGCTTCTTCAGCTCGCGTCGCGTCGCGCCACAGGATGGATGCAGCCGCTTCGGGTGAGGCCACTGAATAGATCGAGTGCTGCAGCATGATGATATGGTCGCCCATGCCGATGGCCAGCGCTCCACCGCTGCCGCCTTCGCCCGTGATGTTCACGACCACCGGCGTGCGCAGGCCGGCCAGGATCTTCAGCGACGTGGCGATGGCTTCGGATTGTCCGCGCTCTTCCGCACCGATGCCGGGGTAGGCCCCAGGCGTATCGATGAAGGTCACGAGCGGTCGCCTGAACTTCTCGGCGAGGCGCATGATACGCTGCGCCTTGCGGTAGCCCTCCGGGTGGGGCATGCCGAAGTTGCGGTAGAGGTTGTCCTTGGTGTCACGGCCCTTTTGCTCACCTATGACGAATATCGGCAGGTCGTCCAAGTACGCGTAGCCCGCGACGATGGCCGGATCGTCGCGGAAACTGCGGTCACCATGCAGCTCGGTGAAGCCTTCCAGGGCGCTGATGTAGTCGAGCGCAAGCGGGCGCTTGGGATGGCGCGCGAGGTGGACGCGCTGCCAGGGCGTGAGGTTGCCGAAGATCTCGAGCTTGAGCTGACGTGCTTTCTCTTCGAGCGCGGCGATCTCAGCCGAGAAATCCACGCGCTGGGTCTCGTTGAGCTTCTTCAGACCGGCGATCTTGGTCTCGAGCTCGATGAGCGGCTTTTCAAGTTCGACGATGACGTTCATGCGGGCACCGCCTTCTCTGAGAGGAAGGTCAAGAGCCGCCCCAGCGTCCCTTTCAGCTCGGAGCGGCGTACGACCATGTCGACTTGGCCATGCTCGAGCAGGAACTCAGCGGACTGGAACCCTTCGGGAAGCTTCTGACGGATGGTCTGGTCGATGACGCGCCGGCCGGCGAATCCGATCGCGGCGCCGGTCTCGGCGATGATGACGTCGCCTTGGAACCCGTATGACGCAGAGACGCCGCCTGTGGTCGGGTCGGTCAGCACCGTGATGAGCGGCAGCCCGAGCGCTGAGAAACGTTCGACGGCGGCGGTCGTCTTGGCGAGCTGCATGAGCGCGATGACGCCCTCTTCCATGCGCGCGCCGCCGCTTGCCGTGACCAGCACGACGGGGAGACGCTGGCGGGCGCACTCTTCGATGAGCAGGGTGACCTTCTCACCGACGACGCTGCCCATCGTGCCGCCACGGAAGAAAAAGTCCATCACGCCAAGCCCTGTCCGATTGCCTTCGATGCTGCACAGACCGATGACGATCGCTTCGAGCAGGCCGGACTTCGTGCGGTCGCCGGCGATCTTGCTCGCATAGGACACGCGGTCGCTCCACTGCAGTGGATCGCCCGTCGCAAGGAGCGGTGCGAGCTCGTGGAAGTCGCCGTCAGCGAGCAAGGCGATGCGGTCGAGAGCCCGCAGGCGGAAGTGATGACCGCAGCGCGGGCAGACGTAGAGGCGCTCGGACAGGTCTTTCTTATAGAGACGCTCGCCGCACGATGGGCATATCTCCCAGAGCGCATCGCTTGCGGGTTCGGGTTTCGCGCCTCGCCGGCGCAGCCAGTTCGGGGTTGGTGCCAACTCGTCTACTCCTGCTCTTTGAGGGCTTGGGTGGACGTCGCAGGGCCCCGTGACCGTCGCCCGGCACCGGCGTAGATCTTGCCCAGTTGCTTGAGATAATTGAAGATTTCGCCCGAGTTCAGCTTGCTTGAGCCGTGCCGGCGGTCGGTGAAGACGTACGGCACTTCCTTCGCTTTCCGATACTTCCCTTTCATGATGACCTCGAGCCCGATCTTGAAGCCAATCGGGTCAAGCGTCACGCCATCGATGACCGAGCGCTTGCAGAACAGATAACCCGAGGTGATGTCTCTGACGCTCGTGAGCGGCATGGCGAGCATGATGGCGACGCGCGAGGTCAGCCGTCTGCGCCACGGCCAGTTGGTGATGCCGCCGCCGGCGATGTAGCGGCTGCCGATCGCCAGTTCGCACTCTCCCGAACGGATGGCGTCGAGCATAGCGGGGATGATCTTCGGATCGTGGCTGAAGTCGGCGTCCATCACACCGAGGATCGGCGCCGAGCAGGTCGCCCATCCGTCGATCACCGCGGACGCGAGACCGAGCTTGCCGGCGCGATGCACGCAACGGACTGGATAGCGTGTCGCCAGTGCGTCCACGAGCGCACCCGTCCCATCCGGCGAGTTGTCATCGACCACGACGATCTCGCCGACGATGTTCGCCTTGGCAAACACGTCGGTCAGCGCCGAGATAAGCTGCTCGATGCCGCCTGCTTCATTATATGTCGGGATGACGACGGAGACTTCGTATGGTTGCGCCACTGGCTTGTGGTTCCGGATTAACGAAATCTTAACCTGCGGGACAGCGCGGGCGTCACCACCACCCGAGGAGCGCGGCGACCGCGGCCAGCATCGCCGCTGCCGCAGTCTCGGTGCGCAATATCGTCGGCCCGAGCGACACGATGTCGCATCGCGCCTCGCGCGCGAGACGAAGCTCGTCGTCGGTGAAGCTTCCTTCAGGTCCCACAACGAGCGCGATCGGGCGTGACGCGTTCGTGCGAAGCGCTGCCTCAAGCGAGCCGTGCGGCGCTCGTTCGTGCGCGACGATGACCTGCGAGTTTGCCGCAAAGCGTGCGATCGCGTCGCTGAAGCGCAGCGGCTGTTCGACGTCGGGTACGACCAGCCGCTGCGATTGCTGCGCCGCGGAGCGTGCGATGCGCCGCCAGCGCTCGAGCTTATTGGCTGAATCGCCGCCATACGAGCGGGCACAGCGCACGGGCACGACGCGCGAGACGCCAAGCTCGACGGTTTTCTCGACGACGTCATCCATCTTCGTCCCCTTGGGGACGGCCTGTAGCACGGTGATCTCGATGGGAAGCTCGGACGCTGCGTGGGTCTCACGCTCGACGATCGTCGCGACGACGCGATCGCTTGAGATCTCGCTCAGCCGTGCGCTCCATGGGTTCCCGCCGGCGAGGATCGTGATGTTCTCGCCAGGCTTCATGCGCAGCACCAGCGCGAGATGGCGGGCATCGTCGCGCTCGAGCTCGATCTGCGCACCCGCAGCGCAGGGTGAGCTCACGAAGACACGCGGGGCGCTCATCTGCGCCCTCTCTTGCGATGGACATATGCGCGCCACATCCCAGTGACGATCGGCCGCTCGTCCTCGATGACGAGTTGCGAGCGACCGCCTGTTTCGACGTGCTCGAGCTTCAAGGCGGACAGCTCGCGCAGAACTCGCGGTCCGGCTCCTTTGATGATGCCGCTCGTGACAAGTATTCCGCCGGGCGTGAGCTTGCGCACGAACGCAGGGGCGAGATGCGTGAGCACACGGGCGGTGATATTGGCGACGATGACCTGGGCCTTGGGAAACGACGCGGGCACGCCGCGAGCGCGCAGGATCTTCACGGCTTTGAGCTTGTTGGTCGCGAAATTGTCGCGGGTGGCCTGGACGGCGATCGGGTCGATGTCGCTTGCGTAGACGCGAGCGCCGGCGCGGGCGGCGGTAAGCGCGAGAATGCCCGAGCCACAACCGATATCAAGCACGACGGTTCCGCGCTGCACATACGGCAGCAGCAGATTGATGGCCAGCTGCGTCGAGGCGTGCTGGCCCGTGCCGAACGCCATACCGGGGTCGAGCCGGATCTCTGCTGCGCCGCGCGGCGCCTTGAAGCGGCGCTGCCAGGTGGGCACGATGAAGAGACCGGGCGCGATGTGAATGGGTTTATAGTACTTCTTCCACGATGATGCCCACGACTCGTCGCGGATATCGCTTGTCGCGAGCGCGACGTTGTGCAAGATCCGTCGCCTGCGCGCCGCCGCGAGCATCGTCGCGAGCCGGGCAGCTGCCGGGAGCGCGCCGGCTTTGGACACGTGGACGCTGACGTGGGTCAGCGGTGAGACGATGCCATCGGGGCCACTTCTGACCCCCGCCTGCTCGATCGCGGCGAGTCCCCCTGTGGCGGTCTCGAGGAGCGCGGTTGCCGGCACGATGTCGTCCGGCCGCACGGCCAGCGTGAAACGCCGCCAGGAGCCGGCGCCGTTACTCGGTGCCGAACGCCTTGCGGACTTTCTTGAAGAGATCCGAATCCTCGACTTCCTCGCCGCCGGCGCGCGCGAACTCTTCGAGTATCTCGCGCTGCTTGCGCGAGAGTTTGCTCGGGACGACCACGCGCACGTCAGCGACGAGGTCGCCGCGACCATGGCCGCGCATCCTCGGCAGGCCGCGCCCGCCGATATGGAACGTCGTTCCCGTCTGCGTGCCCGCCGGGATCTTGAGCGTGGCCGTACCGTCGAGCGCCTCGATCTCGAGCGTTGCACCCAATGCGGCTTGGGTGAACGAGACGGCTGTCTCGCAGTGAAGGTCTGCACCGCGCCGCTCGAAGACGTCGTGCGGGTTGACGCTCACATAGATGTAGAGATCGCCGCTTGGACCGCCGCGTTCGCCCGCCTCACCCATGCCGGCATAGCGGATACGAGTGCCGTCCTCGGCGCCGGCCGGGACAGTGACCGTCATCGTGCGCTTGCGCTCAGCCCGACCCCGCCCATGACAGGTCTTGCACGGGTTGCGCACGACCTTGCCGCTCCCGCCGCACCGCGCGCAAGGCGCCGTCGTGATGAACTGACCAAGCATGGTGTTGCGCGCGTGGCGCAGCTCGCCCGTGCCGTGGCAATCATGGCAGTCGACGGGTTCGTGACCATCCGCCGATCCGGATCCTTTGCAGGTCTCGCAGCGTGCGAGATGCGTGAAGGTGATCTCGCGCTCGCTCTTCTCGAGGACGTCGGCCAGCTCGATCTCCAGGTCGTAGCGCAGATCGGAGCCGCGAGCGGGGCCGCGCCGTTGCTGCATGCCGGCGCCGAAGAAGAAATCGAAGATGTCGCCGACGCCCGCGCCCGCAAACCCGCCGGCGCCGAATTGGCCATCGACCGTGCCGTAGCGGTCGTAGTGCGCGCGTTTCTCGGCGTCGGAGAGCACAGAATAGGCCTCGTTGATCTCTTTGAAACGTGTCTCCGCGTATTTTTTGTCGTCGTCGTGCACGACGTCGGGATGAGCGCGGCGCGCGAGGTTGCGATAGGCCCGCTTGATCTCATCGTCGGATGCGGTCTTGGGAACGCCCAGGATCTCATAGTAGTCGCGTTGGGTCGGCACCGCTGCTTTCGCTTGTCCCTTCCGCCTAAGTCCGGTCAGCCGCCGAACTGCGACGCTTCGCCCTGGAAGAGCGCGTTCAAGCTGTCCGCCATGCAGTTGATGAGGGCGATGAGCCGTGCGTACTGCATGCGCCGCGGCCCAAGGATGCCGACCGCGCCTGCATTGCGATCGCCAACCCTGTAGGGGACGGTGACCACGCTGCACTCACTCATGTCGGCGCTCGGCAACTCGTGTCCGATGCTGATGCGCGGCCCTTCGCTTTCCAGCGATCCATGCAGCAACTTGTACAGCGTCTGCTGCTCCTCGAGCAGATCGAGGATGGCTCGCAACTTGCGCAGATCGCGGAACTCCTGCTGGTCGAGCAGATTGTGGGCGCCGCCCGCGAAGAGCCGGCGCTCGACGTCGGCCTCGGAATGTTCCGCCAAGATGACGGCGATGGCGCGCAACAGATCGTCCGGCACACGGGTCTCGCGTGCGAGGGCATTGAGCGCTTCAATCGTGATGTCGGCCAGCACCGTGCCCTGCAGGTTGGCGTTGAAGTTGTTGGCCGCGCGCAGCAGGCGGTCGGCGTCGATCTCGTGGCCGGTCTCGACCGTGCATTGCGCCGCTAGACCCAGGTTGGTGACCAAGACGACGTGCACCGCGCGGTCGCCCAGACGGATGAGCTCGATGTGACGGAAGACCTGGCTGCTCAGGCGCGGCGTGATGGCAAACGCGATGCTGCGCGTGAGGCTTGAGAGCACGTGCGAAGCGTGATCGACGACCGAGTCAAGTTGGTGCGCGGCGCGCCCCATCTCTGCTTTGATGCCATCGCGCTCTTCAGGGGTGAGGGTCTCAGGCAGCATGAGGCGGTCGACGTAATAGCGATATCCGCGGTCTGAGGGAACGCGACCGGCCGAGGTGTGCGGTTGGTCGAGGTATCCCTCGTCGTCAAGACTCGCAAGCTCTGCCCGCACCGTGGCTGGGCTGATGCCGAGGTTGTACTTCTGCGTGAGCGTGGCGGAGCCGACCGGCTCGCCGGTGGCGATGTACTCGTAGACGACCGTCCCCAGGATAGAGGTCTTGCGACGGTCAAGCTCAGGCTCGCTTGGCCGGCCGAGGGGCGTATCTGCGGTGTTTTTCGGTTTTTTCATCGTTTTAGCAATCGGCACCCAAGAGTGCTAATCGGGATGTACGCCGGACGGTTAGCCCCTCCCTTGTCGAGAACAAGAGCGCCGTCTGGAACGGCGAGACTTCGCGCGCACGACAGTCGTATGGAGTAAGTATCGGTGAACGCCACTTCGACCACGCCTCGTGTTGCGCTTGTGACCGGTAGCGCGAGCGGTCTTATGCGCGGCGTGTGCGTGTCTCTTGCGCAGCGCGGGTATGCGATCGCCGCGAATTACCGCGCGCCTCGCAGCGACGCAGACGAGACCGTACGCGCCGTCCGTGCGGCCGGCGGCCGGGTCGAGGCATTCGCCGCCGACGTCTCCTACCCAGAAGAGGCCGCCTCGCTCGTCACCGCAGTCAAAGCGGCATTCGGCAGCGTCGACGTGCTGGTCTGCGGTGCGGGCCCCATGATCGTCAAGGACGTCGACAACACGACGCTCGACGAATACCGCGAGATGATCGACGGCAATATGGGCTCGGTCTTCTATTGCGTCAAAGCGGTGCTGCCGCTCATGCGCGAGCGCCGCTTCGGGCGCATCATCACCTTCGGAATGACGGGCGCTGAGGTGACGCAGGGCTGGCGACATCTCGCGGCATACGCAGCAGCCAAGTCGGCGGTCGTCGCTTTCACACGCTCGCTGGCGCTCGAGGAAGGGCCGCACGGCGTCACCTGCAACGTCGTCAATGTGGGAGACATCCGCGACAAAGATGCGGATCGAGCCGCGGTGCTCGAACGGCGCGATTATCGCAACCCGCTGATGCGCCCCGGCAGCTGGCAAGACGTCGGCGATGCCGTCGCCTATCTGGCGAGCGACGAAGCGTCATTCGTCACGGGATCTGTCTTGAGCGTGACCGGTGGCTGGCAAGGCTTCCTGGCCGAATTCTCGCGCTGGCCCTAAGGAGGGAGCTCTACTCGGCCGTGGTTGATTCACTCGTGGCGGTTATAGCGATGGCATCCGTGGTACTTGCATCACCTGCTCCCGCTAGTATGCCCGACCGATCGATAAATGCAAATTATATCGTCTCCGTCGGCAGCCCGACGCAGCGAGTCCAGCATGGCACTGTGTGGTTGAAGAGCTATTCGTGGAACGGTGGGGAACAATTCCAGATCGGCACGATAGCCGATGGCAAGACCCACATCGCGTTCAACGACAGGCTTTCACCGTATTTGAAGAGACCACCTGATGCACAGCATGACAATTGGATAGTGCTGTTCCATGTTGCGCCCACGCTCTGGTATTCGACAGCTAGGCTTGATCATAGCCCTGTTTTCTCGGACTTTCGCGGCGCCGTCAGCGCGCTGGGCACGATGTCGGCCAGCGGTGCTTGGACGACGCTGACTCTGCCCGCACCAACCAAACGCATCATCACCCTCGTCAATTTGGACGGCACGCCCGTTGCGCAGACGACCATCGATGTCGCGCTTCACGTCAGCAATGCGGACCATTGCGCAGCCGAGCAGGGTCCCGAGCTTGGAACCTACGTGACGGATTCCCAAGGGAGACTGGTCCTCACGTTGCCTGCCCAACCGCTCATGCTCCGCATCGGGTACTTCGATCCTGACGGGTGGTGGTGGCCCAACGGCCTTGGAGTCGGTCCCGGACAGTCGATCGTTGTCCGTCGAGATTTCCGTTATCCGCCCCCCGCGACATGGCACCTGAGGGTCAGGCGCCAGGATGGAGCACCAGCAAGCAACGCGACTGTCTTTTGGTTTGTTCATGTAGACCGCTGCGGGGGACCACCAGATACGCAGACAGACGGCGACGGCAAGACCACGCTCTCCGTCACGCCACGCCTCACAGGCTCGGTCACGATCACGTACGAGGGAAAAAATTATACCCTCAGCGGCGCACAGCGTACGGCGCTTGAGAAGAATCGTGACCTCGACGTGACGCTGCCGTAGGTGCGACTTTAAGTCGCACCCGCTACGCAGACGATCTACATCGATGCGCGACTGACGTCGCGCCAGTTACATTCTCGCGTCTACGAGATTCGAGCGTTGGGCAGATTCGCTCAAAAATTCGCGGACGTCATCCAGTGAATGGACGCGGCGAGCGGGCGGCAGTGCGTCGAGGATGCGCTGGCCGTAGCCCATCGTCTCCAACCGCCCGTCCAGGATGCACATGAGGCCCTTGTCCGACGCGCTGCGGATAAGACGGCCTAGACCTTGCTTGAGTTTGGTGATAGCGGCTGGGATCATCAAGGCCGCAAACGGGTCGTGCCCTGACGCCGCGAGCAACTTCGAGCGAGCGGCGATGATGGGATCGTCGGGCGGCGGGAACGGCAGCCGGTCGATGATGACGCACGAGAGTGCGCTGCCGATGACGTCGACGCCTTCCCAGAACGACGCGGTGGCGAAGAGCACGGCGTTGTTCTGTTCGCGGAACCATTGCAAGAGCGCACCCTTGGGCATCTGGCCCTGGACGCGATATGGGTAGGGCAGACTCGGGCCCAGAAGCGTTGCGACCGACTGCATCATCGCGATCGAGGTGAAGAGCACGAACGCCCTGCCATGCGTCGCCTCCAGCACCTGCGCGACGATGGGCACGGCATCGGCTGCGAAGTGCGGGCGCTTGGGATTCAACCGCTCGGGCGGCAGATAGAGCATCGCTTGCGCTGAGAAATCGAAGGGCGAGTCGAGGATGAGCTCGTCGAGCTCTGCACCTTCGAGCCCGACCTGTCTGCGCAAGTACGAGAAATCGCCGCCGGTGGAGATCGTCGCTGACGTCATGATGACGCTGCGCGTGCGCTCGAAGAGCAGCTCGCGCAGGAGATCCGCGACCGAAGCGGGCGCGCAATGCGCAGCCTGGGCGCCACCCCGGTCGCCTGTGCGCTCCACCCATGTGATCCAGTCATCCCCGCCGAGCCGCAGACGTTCGATCGTCTGGGTATGTGCGACGGTGAGGCGCAGGAGCAGATCGCGCCGGCGTTTGAGCGCTTCGTCGTCGGCGCCCGGAAAGCGTGATGCCTTGGCCCATTTCTCCGCGACCCAATTCTCGATGCGGTAGAGGGCGCGCTGCAGCGGCTCGAGCAGCTCCTGCGCGCGCGCATTCTGCTGGAACGGATAGCGCATGCCCTGTTCATGCGCTAGTGCAGCGCTGAACTCGTCTGCCGCCTGACTCAGGCTCGAGTTGAGCAGCTCATCGAAGACGTAGGCTCGGGCGAGCTTACGCTGCAGCCTGCCGATGCTCGGACGCGAGATGCTCGACGCGAAGGCAGCGCTGGCCCAATCTTCGATCTGATGGGCTTCATCGAGCACGACGTAGTCGTAGGGCGGGATGATGCCCCCGCCAACTGCAAGATCGCTGAAGAATAAAGCATGGTTGACGACGACGATGTCCGCGTGGCGGGCGGCCTCGCGCGCGTGCATCTGGTGGCAGCGCTCGGGTCCGAAGAACTCGCATGCCTCCATCAGACAGTCGTCAGCATCGGCATCCACCTCACGCCACAGGACGTCGCTCGGGACGAAGTCGAGCTCGGCGCGGTCCCCGGTGCGCGTTCGGTCCGCCCAAAAGAACAGTTTGCGGTCGTCCTCGCCCTGCGCGAGCACAAGCCGCCCCCGCAGCTGCTCGAGCTTATCACGGCACAGATAGTTGTTGCGTCCTTTGAGCTGCACGACGCGCGCGCTCGAATCAAGAACGGCGAGCACCTGCGGGATGTCTTTGGTCAGCAACTGGTCTTGCAGCGCGAGCGTCGCAGTCGAGATGACGACCCGTTGGCCCGAGAGAATTGCAGGGACAAGATAGCCGAACGATTTGCCGGTGCCTGTGCCTGCTTCAACCATGACGTGGACGTGCTCGAGAAAGCCGCGGTTGACGAGTTTGCCCATGGCGATCTGCGCCGGACGATATTCGTAGCCGGCGATCGCACGGGCCATGAGGCCGTTGCGGCCTAAGACTTCATCTATAGTCAGCATTGTTCGAACTAACGCGGCGAACGCGTGTTCGAGCCAATTCGGGTTGGTCTAGAGATGCCCTGCGAGCACAGATCGGAAGGTCGGTCGGGCGTCAATGGACGTTTGCAGCAACGGACCTTCAGGTTCGAAAATCTGTTCTTGCAATGTCGTGGTCAGAGGCTCTCCCAATCCCTCCGCTGCCTTTTCTTCTTCTCGAGCCTGCGCTTGCGCTCGACAAGCGATTCACTTATGCGCACCTGCGAGTTCACGGGCAACGTCGGACGCGCAGCACGGCGCCGCTGGATGGCGATCTTCTCCGTGAGCTCCTTGAGCCGCTTGGCGGAGACGCGCTTTTTCTTGCCCGGCATGACGCAGCTGCGTTGGGCGTTTACACGTGAACCCCTACGAAACGGACCTAAAGGTCCGTTGCTTCAGGGTTAGGGTCGTAAAGGTTCGCTGCTTTCAAGGTCTGGGGCGTAAAGGTCCGATGATACGTCGCGCAAGAACTGGGGGTCGTGGCTGTCACGAGAACCGAGCTCGAACCGGCAACTGCCTTGCGCAGCGCGTTGCCCACGAGCATGCGCGCGCTGGTCAAGGAACGGCCGGGGCCCGGGCTTGTCCTCAAGCAGGTCCCCTTGCCCCGCATCGGCCCGACCGATGTCCTCGTCAAGGTTCGCAAGGCCGGCATCTGCGGCACGGATGGTCATATATGGGACTGGGACAAGTGGTCGCAGAGCCGCATCGTGCCGCCGGTCATCGTCGGTCATGAATTCATGGGCACGGTGGCGGCGCGTGGTGATGCGGTTCGAAACGTCGCCATCGGCGACCGGGTCGCCGCCGAAGGCCACATCTCATGCGGCGCATGTCTGCTCTGCCGCACGGGGCAAGAATACATCTGCGAGCGCGTGCGCATCCTGGGCATCGATCGGGACGGCGCTTTCGCCGACTACGTAGCGGTGCCCGAACACAATATCTGGAAACTCGACCCGGCCGTGCCCGACGAGTGGGCAGCGGTCTTCGACCCGCTGGGCAACGCGGTGCATACCGTCATGACCGCCGGCGTGAGCGCCAAGAGCGTCATCATCACGGGCGTTGGCTCGATCGGTCTCATGGCGATTCCGGTCGCACGTGCGGCCGGCGCCGCACGCCTCATCGCCATCGACGTCAATCCGCAGAAACTGGCCCTCGCCAAGTCGCTCGGTGCCGATGAGGTCTTCGATGCTCGCACGCCCGACCTGCACGACAAGATCTACGGGCTCACCGGAGGTCACGGGGCAGACGTGTTGCTGGAGATGAGCGGCAGCGGCGCCGCCATCAACCAAGGCCTGGGCATGGTGCGCAATGGGGGACGCGCGGCACTGCTCGGGCTTCCCTCCGACAACGTCAGCATGAATTTGGCCGAGAACATCATCTTCAAGGGCCTCACGGTGCTCGGCATCAACGGCCGCAAGATGTTCGAGACGTGGTATCAGATGGAGGCTATGGTGACCGCCGGACGCATCGACCTCAAACCGATCATCACGCACGTCCTGCCGTTGGAGCGTTTCGGAGAAGCGTTCGATCTTCTCAAAGACGGCAAGGCTGTGAAGATCGTCATCGACGTGAACAAGGACTAGGTATGAATCAGGCCTACGACCGCAAGCTCAAGACGGACCTCGACGCGCTGCGCGCCGCCGGAACGTATAAGACGATGCGCCACCTCACAACGCCGATGGCCGCCGAGGTCAATATGGAAGAGGCCGGCGAGACCATCATCCTGTCGAGCAACAACTACTTGGGTCTTGCGGACAACGCGCGTGTCGTCGAGGCGGGGATCGAGGGCCTGCGCGCCTATGGTGCCGGCACCGCAAGCGTGCGATTTATCTGCGGCACGTTCGACATCCATCGCCGCATCGAGGACAAGATCGCGTCCTTCTTCGGCATGCCGGCGTCGCTCACGTACGTCTCGTGCTGGACGGCCAACGAGGGCCTGATCCCGACCGTTGCCGTCGCCGGGACAGCCATCGTCTCCGACGAGCTCAACCACGCATCCATCATCGACGGTTGCCGCTTGGCCACCCAGGCCCAACGGTTGCGCTACCAACACTCGGATATGGCGGATCTCGAGGCCAAGCTGGCTACGCTCCCGCCGGAGATGACGAAATTCATCATCAGCGATGGCGTCTTCTCAATGGAGGGCGATCTCGCGCTGTTGCCCCAGATCGTCGCGCTCGCCAAACGCTACAACGGTGTGGTCATCGTCGACGATAGCCACGGCACGGGCGTGATGGGTGCGACGGGCCGTGGCACGATCGAGCACTACGGTCTCACGGGGCAGGTCGACATCCTCACGGGCACGCTGGGCAAGGCGCTGGGCGGCGCGGCCGGCGGGTTTGTGGCCGGTTCGAAGAACGTCATCGAAACGCTCGTCCAGAAATCGCGCACCATGCTCTTCTCCAATGCGCTACCTCCGACCGTGGCGTGCTCCGCGTTAGCGGCCATCGAGGAGCTTGAGGCGCATCCCGAGCTGCTCGCCAAACAGCGTGAGAACATCCGCTACTTCCGCGCCGGCTTGACAGCGCTCGGCTACAAGCCGCTGGCGGGCGAGAGCGCTATCATCCCGATCATCGTCGGCGAGACCGCCTTCGCGATCAAGATGAGCGAGCTATTGCTCAAGCGAGGCGTGTTCGTCACGGGCTTCGGCTACCCGGTGGTCCCCGAGGGCACAGCGCGCATCCGCGTCCAGATGAGCGCTGCTCTGGAGCGCTCGCACCTCGACGTGGCGCTCGCCGCGTTCGAACAGGTCGGCGCGCAGCTCGGCCTCATCCCGGCGAAGGTCTAACCGCCGGACAGTATCTGGCCGAGGGCGGTGTAGATCGTCGCCGCCGCTTCCCATGCCTGTGTCTCCGTGGTGATGCGCGGCGGGCCATACCCGAAGGGCAAGAACGTTGGAAGTGCCCGGCTCGCAGGCGCCGTCGGTGCGAGGTTCGCGACGCTACGGAAGATGAGCTCGGCGTAGAGCGCGTTCGCCCAGCCGAAGTCGTTGCGCGTGTACAGCCATGGGCGATTGGGATCGACGCTCTCGTAGATGAGCCCTCGCTCGCCATCGAGGACGCGCAGCTCCTCGATCGACTCAGCCACCTCGGAGGCGGTGAACGCGGTCATAGCCTCGCCGATGATGCCGAGCGGCCACACCCACCCGGTCCGTGTGTGCGGGCTGCCCAAGCCGTCGCCATAGCGGCCGCTATAATAGTACGGATTATCGTGTGAGAGCACGAAACGGCGCGTGTTGATGTAGAGCGGGTCGTAGTGAGCGACGAGTCCCATGAACGGCATGGTGAGGAGATTGGGCAGGTTGGCGTCGTCCATGAGCACGTAGTTGCCAAGACCGTCGACCTCATACGGATACATCCAGCCGTAGCGGAAATCGTAGATCTGCCCGTAGCGCTCGATGCCCAGGCGGATCGCCGCTGCGAGTTCGCGGGCACGCATGGCGAGCCGGTCATCACCATAGCCGACTTGGACCTGGTGCGCGAGATCTTCAAGCTCGGTCGCGGCGAAGAGCTGCTGGGGGATGTTGTACGGATAGCGTACCGGGTCGTCCGACGGACGAAAGGCGCCCCATATCATGCCGGTGTAGGCATAGTCCGCACCCTTACCGTGGTTGGGGAGCATACGCGAGCGGTATCCCGAGCAGGCTGCGTGTTGCTGCTCGCATTCGTAGGTCTCGACGATGTGGATGTAGGCCCAATGCAACTGCTGCGTGTAGAGCCCGCGGTCATGCGTGGCGCGCCAGTACACAGACGCGAGCAGCACGGGATACGACAGCGAATCCACCTCCCATTTCTCTTCCCAGAGCCGGTATCCAGCGGTGAAGGCGTTGGCGTAGGGTGAGGTGATGATGTTCTTGGCGTTGCGTTGGATGACGCCGCGCGCGATCTGGGCGATCTGCGGATAGGCGGGGGCGAAGCGGACGTAGGGCAGCGTCTGCGCTGACGAATCGCGCAGCCACATAGCCGGGATGTCGCCGGTCTGCACGTAGACCGTGCCGTCGTCTTGGAAGAAAAAATCGGTCATGAGCGTATGGAAAAGGGTCGTCGCATCGACGTCCACTTTGCGCTGCGTCATGCCGGGGAGGGTGAGGCCGATAGTGAGGGTGGCACCGCTCGATCCCATACCAAGGGCGGATCGCATGCTGAGCAGTGTGAGCCCGAGCGCCAGGGCGAGCGTCGCGGTCGCCAGCCGACGCGACTTGGCGAGGGCGGCGAGGACGATTGCAACCGTTGGCACGGGAGGTTACCTTCTGTTGCCCTGGTGACTAACCTGCGACGGCGGGTCAGACGCGGGGTGAATGAAACCGGGCGCCCTGGAAGGCGCCCGGTCGAGGGGTTTCACGGACCTCAAGGTCCGTTGCTGCAAGCGTTGTCTTATGAAGCCTGCTGGCGGAGCGGCGGGAAGAGCAGGTCGATCTCGTTTGTGTTATCGAGAAGCTCCAGCGGCCGAGGTTGCTGTTTGGACGGTTCGGATTTGTGCTCGCTTGCCCGTAGGACGACGAGCAACGCGATCGAGCTCACCGCGGTCAGCGCAAGCGCCACGATCGGACCTTGCATGTACAGGACGGCGCCGATGGTCGCCGCGCTCGTTATGATTGCACTCCACATTGTCGTGTCTCCGCCTTACGATGTCACTTGAGCGTAAAATTGCTTGCCACGCTGGGCTGCTCATAAGACCGCTTCTAGATATCTGTGTTACCGTTTGGCTGCTGCTAAACACGACGCCGGTGCACGTGTGATGCGAGTCAACGCGCGCCCCGGCAAGGTGTGTGATGCAGGCACTGCCAACTCATATGACCGCCTATGCTGACCCGCCTGCTGCCCATCCTGGGCGTCACCTTCATAGACATTCTCGGCTTCAGCATTCTGCTGCCCATTTTGCCCTATTTCGTCAAGAGCTTCGGGTCGTCCGACGTCACGGTTGGGCTGCTCTTCTCGGTCTTCGCTTTGTGCCAATTCCTGGCGGGTCCCATCTGGGGTAACGTCAGCGATCGCATCGGTCGCAAGAAAGTGTTGATCGTCAGCCAGATCGGCGCCACCATCGGCTGGTTCATGCTCGCCTTCGCGCATAGCATCGGCATGGTGTTCCTGGCGCGTGTGGTCGAGGGCACGTCGGGCGGCAACATCAGCGTCACCCAGGCCTACGTCGCCGACCTGGTCGAGCCGCGCGAACGCGGCCGTGCGTTTTCCTACGTCGGCGCATCCTTCTCGGCCGGCATCGTCTTCGGCCCGCTACTGGGCGGCGTGCTCTTCGAACGCTTCGGTTTCCAGGCGCCCTTCCTCGCGGCGGCGACGCTGCAGTTCATCACGCTCATCGTGACCATCCTCATGCTGCCCGAGTCGCGCAATCCCGAGGGCAGCCAGGTCGCCACGCTCGAGCACATCCGCGCTTCGCTCGCCGATCCCCTCATCGCCCCGATCCTCTTGCAGATGTGGGCCTTCTCGCTCGCGCTCTACGCGTGGTTCGGCGTCTTCGCCCTGCTCATGCAGGCGGCGCTCGGGTTCAGCGCCAGCAGCACGAGCTTCTTCTTCGCCTCCTTCGGCGTCTTGAGCGTCATCATGCAGCTTGGGCCCGGGCCACGCGTCATCGACAGCATCGGGGATCGGCGCAGCTCGAACATCGGCATCGGGCTTTCGCTGTGCGGCTTCTTGCTCGTGCCGTTCATCCACAGCCTGCTGACGATGCTCCCCACCTTCTTGCTCTTCGCCGTCGGCATGGCCATCGCACGGCCCGCGCTTTCCTCGATACTGACCGCCGGTGCACCCGAGAACCAACGCGGCACGATCCTTGGCGTCAGTTCAGCGCTCGATAACGTCTCTGGAGCCACCATGCCGCTGGCATCGACCTTCCTCTTGGGTCGCTACGGGCCGCCCTGGGCCGGAGCCGCCTCGAGCCTCTTCGCGTTTCTGGCGCTGCTCATGGGGATCGCGGCGCAGCGCAAGTCGGCAGCTCCGGTGGGGAGTGATCTCCCGGCGGAAGTGGCTGCGAAGTAGCCTCTAGTGTGACGGAGCGGACGTGGCCGTCGCTGGCGGCGAGGGCTGCGATGGCTGCGGCGACGTCGGCGTCGGGTGTCCGACGTTAACGTTGGCAGTGACGGTCTCGGGCACTTCGACGTAGTCTTCGTAGACCAGACCCTCGGCGATCTCCATCGATTCGGTCAAGAGGTTGCGCTGCAACGCCAGATCGGCGCACGAGAGCCCGCCATCGTGTTCGGTTCTCATGAGCTGCGTCATCTGTTCTTTCGTCTCGTAGCTCAGCCACGCATCGCAGCCCAGCTCGCCGGGCGTGATGCCGCTGCGCAGCACCATTTGGTAGTCGGGCATCTGCACGCCCGGGAACCGGAACTGCAGCGCCTTGCGGTAGTCCACGTAGCGCTCGCTCGACGAATAGAGATCGAGCAATGTGATGTTGGCGGACAGCGTACGCGTCTGCGCGCCATAGATGAGGTCTGACCCCCGCTCCGACATCGCGAAAGCCGCATCCCAAGCGGCGGTCGCGGCGGACAGTGCCGCTTGCACTCTGGGCATATCCTTGGCCGAGATGTCGCCGGTCGTCGTGTCGAGCGAGTTGAGAACGGCGAAATACTCTGCCAGCGGGCGCACGCTGTCCGCGCCCATGGAGATGGCGGCGCGCGCGTCGTCGACACCGGTGACGAATTGATCCGCCCCTTCGGAGAGACTCGCCGCAAGCGACGGATAGTACGGCAAGAGGGCGCGCGTCTTCTCGGTCGGCGGGCCGTTGCTGATGGCGTCCGCCATATCCTTGAGCGGGCCAAGGTTGTCTTCGGCGAGGCCCGGACCGCTGGCTAACACGTCGGAACTGTTGTCGAGCACGCCGTTGATGTCGCGCGTGATTTTGTTGATCCCGGCGACCGCGATCCCGAGGTTATTGGTCTTTTTCTTGGGAGATCCCAGGTTGGGTATGGCGCTCTGCATCTCGTTCAGCTGGTTGTTGAGCGTCTGCAGATCGCTGCGCGAGCCGTGCGTTCGCTGCGCGCACAGGCGCGCGGCATCGCCGGCGATGGCTTGCGCCTTGGCGATATTAGTGGCGATATCACCCATACTGAACGCGTCGAGCGTGAGCGTGTAGGCTACCGACCGCTCGTGCAAGGTTCCCGGCGGTCCCAATTCCTTGAGCGCGATCTCGACCTGGTTGAGATGGGCCAGCGCGATCGTGTTGCCAGGCGATTTCGCCAGCGCTTCCCCGAAGCGTGCACGGGCGTAGGCATAGCGCCCCTCGCTCTGATCGTGGATCGCGTCTTCGATGATCTGCGTGGCTGGTGGGTTGTCGAGCTCGGGATATCCCTCGAGATGTGCGATGCGGTCTTGCGGCGGCGGGTGGTCCTCCATGGCCTTGTCGGAGCGGCTTTCGGTATCATCCGCCTCGAGCTTGCCCAGATGCGCCATGAGGTCGACGGCGGACTGCGGGTCGTAGCCTGCTCTGGTCATGAGCAAGAGGCCGTACTGGTCCGCCTGTAGCTCGTCTTCGCGCGAGAACTTATACGCCACGAGATCGCCGCCATATCCGCCCAGCGCCGCGGCGATCGGGGAAAGTATGGACAGCACCCCGATGAGGATGCCGAGCACTTCCTGCTTCGCTTGGAGGGTGACGACGTGACGCCGCTCGACGTGACCCATCTCATGTCCGAGCACTGCTGCAAGCTCGTCGTCGGATCCCACGAAATTGAGCAGTCCCATGTCCGCATGCATGAAACCGCCGGGCAGCGCGAACGCGTTGACCTCATCGGTGTCGAGGATCTCGAACTGGTAGTTGATGTCCTGGCGATAGCGGTTGGCCGCGAGCTTCGCACCGATGCCATTGACCCAGTTGGTCAGGAACGGATCGTTGATGAGGACGTTCTCGTCATCGATCTCCTGGCTGATGCCTTGGCCGAGCGCGATCTCCTTTGCGGTCGACATGGCGGCCGCCGGCATGGCGGGCATGGCGATTCCCCAGAGCAGCGTCGCTGCCAAGACAATCGCGGTGAATCGCATCAGGGGAAATTCCTTTGAAGTCGCTCGTGGCACGCTGCTCGCCCGTGTTAGAGAGGTTTCGCAGCCGGCAGCGCGGACGCCTTGCCCGAACCTGAGAACCGCCTTAGAGCGGGCGACATTTTCACCACTCGATAGGGCTGCCGTCGTGCCAGAACAATCCGGTCTTCTCCGACGCCGGCCGGGTGGCGAGCGCGAGCGCGGCCTGCGCTGACTCGCTCGGCTCGACGGTTGCATTCGGACCGCCCATGTCGGTCTTGACCCAGCCGGGATGCATGACGTCGACCATGATGTCGCGGCCGCGCAGATCCACCGCTAGCATCTGCGTGTACATGTTGAGCGCCGCTTTGCTGATGGAATACGCGGGGCCGCGCGAGTCCGGCTCGCCTGAGAACTGCCCCATCCGCGACGAGACGTTGATGATGCGGCCCCCATCGTTGATGAAGGGCACAAACGCATTGCAGACCAGGATCGGACCGAAGAGATTGACGCGCAAGGTTTTCTCAAGGACGAGCGGGTCGATCTCCGATGGCCGCATCCGGCGGTCTTCCTCGAGGAAGACGCCCGCGTTATTGACGAGCACGTCGATCTTCGGGTAGCGCTGGGTCAGATCGAGGATGAGCATGGCGACCTGGGCAGCGTCACTGACGTCGGCGACCCCAAAATCAGCCTCGAGTCCTTGGTCCTTGAGTTCGCGCACCAGCGACTCTCCGAGCGTGCGTTCGCGCACGACGAAGACGCTGCGCGCGCCCGCGCGTGCGAAGGCGGTCGCGATCGCTTTGCCCACCCCGCGCCCCGCGCCGGTGACGACGGTCGTCTTCCCCCGCAGGAGACCTGCGGTGCCGGAAATATCTTTCGTGCCGGTCGCCACGTGAGCGCCCTCCCCTTGGTTCGGTCGAGTGAATCCAACGGCTCTGCGGCGCGCAAGACTTCGCGCCGCAGCAGCGAATGACCCGCGCGTTATGCCAGACCAGCACGACCAAGCCATCGAAGCGCTCTTCGCCGAGCACCGCACGTTTGCGCCGCCCGCGGAGTTCGCGGCCCACGCCAACGTTCGCGACCCGGAGATCTACGCACGCGCGGCGGCTGATTTCGAGAAATTCTGGGAAGGCGAGGCCGAGCGCCTTGAGTGGTTCGAGCGCTGGCGCAAGGTCTTGCATTGGGATGACAAGACCAAGGTCGCTCGCTGGTTCGACGGCGGCAAGCTTAACGTCAGCCACAACTGCCTCGACCGCCACGTAGCGGCCGGCCACGGCAAGCAGGTGGCGTATTTCTGGGAAGGCGAGCCCGGTGATGCCCGCGCGATCAGCTACGAGGAGCTGTTGCGCGAGACGTGCCGTCTAGCCAATGCGCTGCGCGAACTGGGCGTGCGGCGCGGCGACCGCGTGGCCATCTACATGGGTATGGTGCCGCAGCTACCGGTGGCGCTGCTCGCCTGCTCGCGCATCGGCGCGATCCATTCAGTCGTCTTCGGAGGCTTCTCCGCGGAGAGCCTGCGCGATCGTATCATCGATGGTGAGTGCAAGCTGCTCATCACCCAAGACCAGGGCTGGCGCCGGGGCGGCAAGATCCTGCTCAAGAATATCGCCGACGACGCCCTCAACGGCGCGCAGAGCATCGAGAAAGTCATCGTGCTGCGCCGCGTGGGCGACCCATGTGATTGGACTGCGGATCGTGACGTCTGGTACCACGACATCGTCGACCGGCAGTTGGACGTCTGTCCGCCTGAGCCCATGGATGCCGAAGACGTGCTGTACATCTTGTACTCGAGCGGCACGACTGCCAAGCCCAAAGGCATCGTGCACACGACCGGCGGCTATCTCACCGGCATCGCCTCGACCCACCGCACGATCTTCGACATCAAGCCCGACTCAGACGTGTTCTGGTGCACGGCTGACATCGGGTGGGTGACCGGCCACTCCTACATCGTCTACGCCCCGCTCGCCAACCGGACGACGAGCGTCATCTACGAAGGCACGCCCGACTATCCCGATAAGGACCGCTTCTGGGCGCTGGTCGAGAAGTACAAGATCACCATCTGCTACACCGCGCCGACCGCGATCCGGACATTCATGAAGTGGGGCCCCGAGTACCCCGCGCGGCACGACCTCTCGTCCCTGCGCCTCATCGGCAGCGTGGGCGAACCCATCAACCCGGAGGCCTGGATGTGGTACCAGGAGCATATCGGGGGTGGGCGTTGCCCCGTGGTGGACACGTGGTGGCAGACGGAAACGGGCATGATCCTCATCTCACCGCTGCCTGGCATCACCGCGACCAAGCCGGGATCGGCAACCTTTCCGTATCCCGGCGTCTTCGCCGACGTCGTCGATAACGAGGGCAAGTCGGTGCCGCTAGGTGGCGGCGGCTACATCGTCATCACCAAACCTTGGCCCGCGATGCTGCGCACCCTGTGGAAGGCGCACGACCGTTACCTGCAGACCTACTGGAGCAGATTCGCGCGGCAAGGCTATTATTTTCCGGCCGACGGCTGTAAGCGCGATGCAGAGGGCTATTATTGGTTGCTCGGCCGCGTCGACGACGTCATGAACGTATCGGGCCATCGTATCTCGACGACAGAGGTGGAGAGCGCCTTTGTCGACCATCCCCGGGTCGCCGAAGCGGCGGTGGTCTCCAAGAAGGACGACATCACGGGCGAGGCCATCGCTGCCTTTGTCACGCTCAAAGGCGGCAGCATCGGATCGACCGTGGATGCAGACGAGCTGCGCAAACACGTGAGCGGCAAGATCGGCGCTTTTGCGCGGCCGAAATACATCACGTTCACCCCAGAGCTGCCCAAAACTCGTTCGGGCAAGATCATGCGCCGGTTGCTGCGCGACGTCATGGAGGAGCGGCCGCTAGGCGACACGACGACCCTCGCCGACGCCACGGTGGTCAAGAACCTGGCGGACGCGGCGAAATCAAGCCAGGTCAAAGACGAATAGGCGTAATCAGCCTACGCGCCGGCGGCGGTGAGGATCAGGTCGGTGCCGAGCCCGATGGCGAATCCCACCAAGACGCCCAGCGTGGCGAGCTCCTTGAATCCGATCTTCGCGCCGACGGTAGTCATCTCGCCGATGACGTAGATGATCGCCCCGGCGGCCAGCGTCAAGAAGAGCACGGAGAGCAGCGGCGAGACGAAGTGATAGCCGATCACCGTGCCAAAGAACGTCGGGCCGCCGCCGATGAGGCCCAAACGGATAATCGTTCTCGCGCTCGCACCACCGGATCCCGCGAGTGGCGCGGCGATCCCGAAACCTTCTGTCATGTTGTGCAGTCCGAAGCCGATGATGAGCAGCAGCGCCAGCTGAATCGCACCGGTCGCAGCTGACTGGCCGATGGCGAGACCCTCGCTGAAGTTGTGCAAGCCGATGCCCGAGGCGATCATGGTCGCCAGCGCGGAGGGATTGAGGCCACCGAGCGGCGTCTTGGCCATGAAGCGCCTGGAGAAGAACACGAGGCTCAGCAGGCCGATGCCGAGACCGCCGAGATAAATGCCGAGCAAGCCCCAAAACGCGAGTGGTGGTGCTCCCAGCTGCATTTTTTGCAGCGCAGCTTCGATCGGTTCACTGGCTTGGCGCAGGATGTCGAACAACAAGAAGAATAGCACGCCGACCGCGACGGCGTTGAGCAGCGCGATGCCCCGCTTGGAGACGCGCCGCAGCGCCGCGAACGGCAGGCCGAAGAATATCGTCAGGCCGGCGATGGCGCCAAGGATGTAGACCGTCGCCGGCCGCATGGGTGCCCCGCCCTGCCCGGAGCCACTCCCCGACATGGTCATCGCATTGGCTGACGCTGCGAGTGCGGTTTTGTTGGGTGCGCTTTCGTACTGTATCGCCGTCATCAAACCGCCTGGTCCGACCGGGCCGTTCATGAGGTGGTCGAGCACGTGGCAGTGCACCATCCAGGTCCCCGGTTTGGCGTTAGCTACAAAGGCGATGTCGCGCGTCTCGCCGGGGCCGAGGCTGAGCGTGACCATCGACTGACGGTTGGAGACGGCAACCGGCTGGCCGTCGACTGCGATCACCTGGAAACGGTGTCCGTGAATGTGCATGGTATGGAATTCAGTACCGCTGATGTCGATCTCGCGGATGCGAACGCGATCACCCTTTTTCACCATGTACGGCTTAGTGAGGGGATAGCTCTTGCCGTTGATGCTGAAATAGTTCTCTGCATCAGACATGATGCGCCACGAGGAGATGAGCATCAGGTAGTCGCGGTCGTAGTGCGCCTGCGGCTTGGCGTCGTCGACGACGACCGCGCCGTACAGTCCACGGTCGAGCTGATTAAGGTCGTCGTAATGCGTGTGGTAGATGTACGTGCCTGGATCGCTCGCCGTGAATTCGTAGACGAATGATTGCTCAGGTTGTACAGGGCTTTGGCTCATGCCGGGCACGCCATCCATGTCCGGATCGACCGTGAGTCCGTGCCAATGGATGGTCGTGGGCGCGGGCAGGTCGTTGACGAGCACGACGCGCACGCGGTCGCCCTGGCGTACGTGGATGGTCGGACCGGGCACGGTGCCGTTGTACGTCCACGCTTGGGTGACGATGCCGGGCGCCATCTCCCACGGCTTCACTTCGGCGAAGATGTAGAAGGTCTTGACCGCACCAGTCTGCAGCGCCGGAAGGTTCGGGAGCGCCGCGAACGCTCGAACGGCATCGGCTTCCGCCTGCGGCTTGAATTGCTCGTAGGCCGCCGATGGCCCAGGCGTCGTGTCGGCGCGCGCCGTTGCGGCAACGCCACACGCGATGAGAGCGCCGGCGACTGACGCCAGAACAAGGCGCAGGCTATGCTTCATTTGAGGTGCCGTGTTTTTGCTTTTCGCGCCGCGGCTTCGGGCCGACGCACAAGGATGTCGCCTGCGAGCTGCGCGCTGATCGTGTGCTCCCGGCCGTCGATGTCGATCGTGAGCAGTCCGGCCGCCGGCTCGCGTCGCTTGACCGTCAGCTGGGCGCCCGGGCGCAACTCTATCTCACCCAGGAACTTCAGTAGCTCCGGTATGTCGTGTTTGACCTCGAGCACGTTCGCAGGCACGTCAAGCGGCAGATCCATAAGATCGATCGCATCGTCGTGCCGCCAGAGGGAACCGTCGGCGTGGGGAATGGGATGCCCGTGCGGACAGGTCTGTGGATTGTCGAGGAAGGCGGCGAGCTTTGCTTCGACGGCCGGCGAGATCGCATGCTCGAGGCGACAGGCCTCGATCCCGGCGATCTCCCATGACAGCCCGAGGTGATCGACGAGCAGCCGCTCGGCCAGGCGCTGACGCCGCAGCGTCACGGCACCGATGCGCGCTCCCTCGGGGGTCGGCACGACTCCGTGGCGCCCTTCATGGATCACATAACCGTCGGCGTCAAGCTTCTTCAACATGGATGAGACCGACGCGGGCGAGATGGCCAGCTCCTGCGCGATCGCCGAGGTTGAGACGGGCTCTTCGCCATCGTAGAGGCGCACGACCGACTTCAGGTACATCTCGACGTTGGGGCTGACTTCCGGCTCGTGCGAGATGGGCGACGGTGGGAACTTGAGCGCTGAATTGTTCATGGATACTGGCCTCGGTACCGGTTGAGTTAGGCAAGCCTTATTCGCTATGTAGGCGCACATGTTCTTCAGCCTGAGGCAAGCATCGAGGCTTATGTAGCAGGGCCGCCCCAAGCCTGTCGTCATGACCGGAGTCACTTT
>Ga0116216_10000115_pt1 | contig 73296 bp, 59 predicted proteins | sample Sb_taG_11_FD_89696 | JGI IMG/M metagenome (GOLD analysis project Ga0116216, IMG submission 89696) | Peat soil microbial communities from Weissenstadt, Germany - Sb_50d_3_AS metaG | ecosystem: Environmental > Terrestrial > Soil > Wetlands > Peat | place: Germany: Weissenstadt | collected 2010-09-21 | reverse complement strand
TCGCTGCTCCCGCCGCTGCAGCTCCGCCGGCAACCCTCCGCTGCCATCTCCGTCGCCGTGCTCGTCGTCCTCGCGGCGATTGAGCTCGTCCATCTGCGCCAAGATCTGCGCGATCTCGTCGTCCAGCTGCGCCTCCGCCTCCCGCATCCGACCGTGGCTCATCGCCTTGGAGCGCGACGTATTCGCCCGGATCTTGCTCCCGTCGATCGCCACCCGCCCCAGCTTCGCCAAGCCCGAACGTCGCGCGATCCGCACCGTCTCGCGCAGTACCTGTGCAAAGTCCTCGCGGTGACGATCCCGAAACCGATTGATCGTCCGAAAGTCCGGCCGCAGATCACTCGCCAAGTACCGGAACCGAAGATCCCAATACAGCCGCCGCGCAATCTCGCGGCCGCTGTACACCCCCGCAATCGCCCCGAACAACCACAGCTTCAACAGCGTCCGGGGTGGGTAGGCATGCTCGCCCATCACCCCGTAGCGGCGCTCGAAGCCGCTCAGGTCGAGACCCTCGATCAGGTCGTCGACGAAGAACACCGGGTCCGAAGGGTCGAGCGCGTCCCCCACGAAGCCCGGGAGCAGTTGCCCTTGTCCCTGCTCGTATGCTTTGAACTGGATCTCATCCCCCATGACTGTCATTTTATCCGCAATGACGAGTCTTGGGTCACTCTCCTAGCCGGATCTAGGGTTCGCGCGGGACGATGAACTCGAGCACGTGGCCGTCGGGATCGCGCACCCAGATTTGGCCGAGCTGCGGGCTCGTCGCAAGGACCTCGCTCACATGCTCGCGCAGGTGCTTGAGCGTCGCCTCGTAGTCATCCACCGCGAATGCCGCGTGACGCGCGAGGGGAGTAAGGCCCGGCGCTGGCACGCCCACGTCGACGCCCGGGGGCGTCTCGATGAGATGGACCTCGCAGGCACCGGCGCGGTACCAGACGCCCGGGATCCCGAGGCCTGCCGGGCGAGGAATCTCGGCAAGGCCGAGAACACCTTCGTAGAACGCCCGGGAGCGAGCGAGGTTTCTCACCGGAAACGACATGTGATGGGCCTCGAGTCGGAGTGCCATGGTGGGTTTCCTCCTCTCCTCTGGCCATTGTCCGCCGCCCCGCAGCGCGAGGCCAGGCCAATAAAAGAAGTGACTTGTCACTTTCTTTAGTTCGGGATAGGCTCGCACCCGTGTCCAAGCTTCCCGCGCGCGGCCTTTCGGCCACCTCGCCCCTCCCTCGACGTCCGGTGCGCGAGCCCGCGCCTCGCCGCACGCAGGCCGAGCGCCGTGCAGCGACGGCTCGGGCGCTCCTTGACGCCACGGTCTCAAGTCTCTTCGAGCTCGGTCATGCCCGGACCACGACCACGGAGATCTGTCAGCGCGCCGGGGTCTCCCAGGGTGCCCTCTTCAAGCACTATCCGACCAAGCAGGCCCTGCTCGCTGCGGCGGCCCAGCATTTGTTCGACACCCTTCTCGCGCGCTACCTCGATGGCTTTGCTCGGGTTCCGCTGGAGGCCGATCGTGTCGCCGAAGCAGCACGCCTGCTCTGGCGCATGTTCGAGAGTCCTGAGCTCGCCGCGGCCTTCGAGCTCATGATCGCGGCGCGCACCGACCGCGAGCTCGCGCATGGCCTTGCGCCCGTGGTCGCCCGTCATGCTGAAAAGCTGCGCGGGCATGCCCGGCGACTCTTCCCGGAAGCCGCGGGAAGGCCGCGCTTCGATCTCGTCCTGGATGCCATGCTCGAGCTCATGCAGGGCATGGCACTCTCCCGGGTCGTGGATGCAGATGATGCGCACAGAAGGCGTCTCCTTCACTTCATGATCTCGCTGGCCCGGAGCGCATTCGAGCCGGCCAAGGAGCAATCCCGATGAGCCTTTCGACCCCGGCAGCCCCTCCGTCCTTTGCGCGCTTCGGTCCGAGGTCATCGGCGCCGCAGGAGCTCGTGGATCTCGTCCGCTACCCCATCCTTGATCTCGACTCGCCCGGTGCGCAGCGCATTCTTTCGGCGGCACGCGCTCAGCTTCGCATGATGGGCGCCTCCGAGCTGCCAGGCTTCGTGCACCCGGAGGGGCTCACGCGCCTCGCGGAGGACGCCCGCGCGCTCGCGCCGCAGGCGTACCGCAGCCAAGGCAAGGGCACGCCCTACCTCGAACTGCCCGACACAGCGCTTGCCCCGGAACACCCGCGCCGACACCTCGGCGCCTTCGCGGTGGGCGTGATCGCTTACGATCAGTTTCCGGCCGACTCTCCGCTGCGTCAGCTCTATGAGTGGGAGCCGATGATGGAGTTCATCTCAGCGGTGCTCGAAAGAGGCCGGCTCTATCGCTATGCGGATCCGCTCGGCGCGCTGAACGTCGCGGTCATGGGCGAAGGTGATCTTCTGCAGTGGCACTTCGACCAAACCGACTTCGTGGTGTCTCTTGCGATCCAGTCCTCCGAGTCCGGCGGTGACTTCGAGGTTGCGCCCCGCATCCGCTCCCAAGACGAAGAGCGATACGAGCGTGTAGCAAAAGTCCTTGAGGGAGCGTCCGACGAGGTGGTGAGATTGCCCATGACGCCGGGCACGCTGCTCATCTTCGAGGGCCGCTACTCGATCCACCGCGTAAGCCCGGTGCGCGGGACAACCGATCGGCTCGTCGGGCTTCTCGCCTACGACACGAAACCCGGCACCACCAGCACGGAGCTCTTGCGCCGAGCGCGGTACGGCCGTGCAGGCTGAAGCGCCTCCGCGGAAGGAGGCGCCCTGCAATGCCACCCGCCTCGAACGTGACGCACTCGGCGAGCTCGCGCTTCCCGCGGACGCGCTCTACGGCATTCACACCGCGCGGGCGCTCCGGAATCTGTCCTTTTCCCTCCGCTCGCTCGGCTCGTGCGCGCCCTACGCCCGAGCCCTTGGCGTGGTGAAGGGCGCCGCCGCACGCGCGAATGCGGACGCCGGCGTCCTTGCGCCAGAGCTGGCGCACGCGATTGACCTTGCCTCCCGCCGGATCTCCTCCGGAGCACTCGCCGATGCCCTCGTCGCGGATCTGCTGGGCGGGGGCGGCTCGATCGCCGTGCACATGAACGTGGCCGAGGTGATTGCGAACGTGGCAAGCGAGAGCCTCGGTGGCCACCGCGGTGAGTACGTGCCGGTCCACCCCAAGCGGCACGTCAATGCGTCGCAGTCGACGGCGGATGTGTGCCATACCGCCTTGCGGCTCGCGATCCTTGAGCGCAGCGTGGTCCTGCGAGCAGCCCTCGAAGCCCTCGCAGCGACGATCGACGCCAAGATCAGCGAGCTCGGGGACGTGCCGACCCTCGCACGAACCTGTCTCCAGGACGCGCTACCCACGACGCTCGCGCTTCTCTTCGTCGGCCACGCGGCTCTGATCCGCCGCCGCGCCAAGGAGCTCGCGCACAGTCTCGAGGCGCTTCATGCGGTAGCGCTCGGCGGTACCGTGATCGGGAGCGGCGAGGGCGCCCCCGCGCGCTATCGCGAGCGAGTCGTCCCTTTGCTCGCCGCGCGCGCGGGCCTAGAGCTGAGGTGCCATCCCGCACCCTGCGACGCTCTTCAAAACGGTGACGACGTCGGCGCCGTCTCCGCGCAGCTCGCGCTCCTCGCCCACGGGCTTGCCAAGATCGCCCAGGACCTGCGACTCCTTGGATCCGGACCGCGCGGAGGCATGGGGGAGCTCAGGCTTCCCCACGTGCAGGAGGGGTCGAGCTTTTTCGCGGACAAGTCGAACCCCCTCGTACCCGAGACGCTTCTCCAGGCCTGCTTCCAGGTGCTGGGTTGCGATCGTGCCGTGCAGGCTGCGCTTGAGCACGGCGAGCTGCATTTGAACGTCTTCGACGGCCTTGCAGCGGTGAACGTGCTCGACGCCCTCGAGTTGCTCTCGAACGCGATCGTTCGCTTTGACGAAGGGTGTGTCCGGGGACTCATTGCAAACGAGGCGCGCTGCCGGGAGCTCGCGAGCTTCGGGAGAACGTCGTGACGAGTGGCGCAGCCATCGAGCCGCCCCGCCGTGCGTGGGCAGAGACATGGCTTGCGCAGCCGCTGCGGCCGTACCTCGACGGGCGCTTTTGCGAAACGTCGGGTTCAAGCCACTACAGCGCAATCAATCCGGCCAACGGCGCTCGCCTCGCGCTCGTCCCCGAAGCGTCATCCGCCGACGTGGACCAGGCCGTCCGCGCGGCGCGGCGCGCGTTTGAATCCGGACCTTGGCCCGCCCTCCCGCGCCGCGAGCGCGGACGTTTACTGCAGCGCATCGCCGAAATCGTGCGTGCGCATCGCACCGAGCTCGCCACCCTGATCGCGCTTGAGAACGGCAAGCTCTATCGAGAGGCGTACCACGATGACATGCCCGATACCGCCGATGTCTTCGACTACTATGCGGGCTGGGTGGACAAGCTCTACGGGGAGACCTGCCCCGTCGAGGGGCCGTTTCTGAACTACACGCTCCGCGAGCCCGTCGGGGTGTGTGCGCTCATCGTACCGTGGAACTTTCCGCTGCTCCTCGCGGCGTGGAAGCTCGCGCCGGCGCTCGCCATGGGCAACACCGCCGTGCTGAAACCCTCGCCCTTCACCTCGCTCTCGCTGGTACGCTTTTTCGAGCTTCTCCACGAGAAGGCGGGTCTCCCCGCTGGGGTCGTGAACCTCGTTCTGGGCGGAGCCGCCACCGGCGAAGCACTCGTGCGACATGGCGGGGTCGACAAGGTCGCCTTCACGGGCAGCACGGACACCGGGCGCCGCATCGTGCACGGCTCCGCGGATTCCAACTTGAAGACGGTGTCGCTCGAGCTCGGCGGAAAATCGCCGAGCATCGTCTTTGACGATGTGCCCGATCTCGACTTCGCCGTGACACGGTCGTTCGACCTGATGTTCTCCCAGAAGGGCGAAAAGTGCTCGGAGCCCACGCGCTTTCTGATCCAGCGCAGGCTCTACCACGACTTCGTCCGGCGCTTGGCGGAGAAGGCGGAGGCCGTCGTGTGCGGCGATCCCTTCGACCCCGCGAGCGAGCAGGGCCCGCAGTGCAATCGACCGCAGTTTGAGAAGGTGCTCGGCTACATCGAGATCGGGCGGCGTGAGGGTGCGCGCGTGCGGGCGGGCGGCGGCCCTGACGTGAAGGGACCAAACGCTGTGGGCTTCTTCGTCCGTCCGACGATCTTCGACGAAGTAGGACCGCAGATGCGGATTGCGCGGGAAGAAATTTTTGGTCCCGTGCTGTGCGTCCTGCCCTTTGAGGACGAAGACGAAGCCGTGCGGCTGGCCAACGCAAACGACTACGCCCTTGCGGCCGGGCTCTACACGCGCGATCTCGCGCGGGCGCACCGCGTCGCACGACGCCTCGACGCCGGAATGGTGTTCGTAAACCGCTACGGCTGTTACGACTTTGCCAGCCCCTTCGGCGGGTTCAAGCAGAGCGGCTGGGGCAAGGAAATGGCGCTTCACTCGCTCGACGCCTACACGCGCACGAAGTCCGTGTGGGTCCACCTGGCGTGAGGGTCGGCGATGCTCTCGCTGGTTCCGAGCCAGGCCCCCTGCGCTCAGGCCCAGCGGTGCTCCCGATTCGGTGAACGCCTGTGGGAGCGATCCCGGCGGTGTGAGTTCGCGCCCTTCACCGCTGCGGAGGGCGTGGTGAACGGATGCTCGCGCCTCACGGGGATCGCCTTTTTCATCAGCCGTTCGATGCGCGCGAGCTGATCTCGCTCGTGGGTGTCGCAGAGTGAGAGGGCAACCCCCTGGGCTGCCACGCGCCCCGTGCGTCCAATGCGGTGAACGTAGCTCTCGGAGTCGTCCGGCAGCTCGAAGTTGATGACGTGGGAAATGCCCTCGACGTCGATGCCGCGGGCTGCAAGGTCGGTGGCCACGAGCACGCGCGTCGTACCCCGACGAAAGCTCGCAAGGGCGCGCTCGCGCTGCGCCTGCGAGCGGTCGCCGTGAATGGCCTCGACGCGTTCCACCGCCGCACTCAAATGCTTTGCCACTCGGTCGGCGCCGCGCTTGGTGCGAGTGAAGACAAGGGCGCGCGTCACCGCAGGGTCGGCAAGCAGGTGCTCGAGAAGTCGGCGCTTGTCGGGTCGCTCCACAAAGAGCACGGCCTGCTCGACCTGTGCAGGCGGAGTAGCGACGGGTGATACGGCAACCCACGCCGCATCTCGCTGCACGGAGTCTGCCAGGGTCCGAATCTCGGGGGGCATCGTCGCCGAGAACAGAAGCGTCTGGCGCTCCCGAGGTGTCGCGTTGAGGATGCGCCGCACGGCCACCAAGAAGCCCGCATCGAGCATTCGGTCCGCTTCGTCGAGGACGACAATCTCGACCGAGCGCAAATCGACTTCGCGGGCACGCATCAGGTCTTCGAGGCGACCCGGGGTTGCGACGACAACGTCCACGCCCCGGCGCAGTGCGCGCCGTTGGGGCACGTCGCTTACGCCGCCGAAAATGACAGCATTCTCGATGCCCAGCCCAGCGCCGAAATCGGAGACCACCTGTGCAATCTGGGTCGCGAGTTCGCGCGTTGGCGAGAGGATGAGGCCGCGGATCGCGCGCGTGCGCCGGGGAGGCTCGACGAGTGCAGCCAGACGCTGAACGAGCGGAAGCACAAAGGCTGCAGTCTTGCCGGTACCGGTCTGTGCACAGCCGAGGACATCTCGGCCTGCGAGGATGGGAGGGATCGCCTGCGCCTGGATGGCAGTGGGCGCGGCGAATCCCGCGTCTTGCACTACCTTGAGCAGAGCGGGATGAAGTGAGAGGTCATCGAATCGAATCAAGAGTCCATTTCCTTCTATGCGGCGATACGCCGCAGCTGTGCCCGCACACCGGCCACTTGGCCGGGGCGAAGCCTACGAAAAACGCGGACGACGCGGAACGAATCCATCTGTTCCGGTCGATCCGGGTGAGGCATTCTTCAGAGAGATCGCTTGCGGTGGGGCTACCAGGCAGGAAGATCTATTCGGAGAAGGCCTTCAGGTGGTCACGGGATGCATCGGCATCCGGACGGCCGAACCGTAGCACGGTTCTGTGATGTCGCGACCTCGGGGCGTCGAGCCGGTAACCCTGCGGCGAAGCAATGGCGCTGTTGAGCCCCGCCGCGGACCACGGAGGACGTCTCGCAGTCCATTCGCTTCGCGCTCGCAGGTGCGACCCGTGACGCTAATGCCGTGCGAGCCGCTCGCGCAGCGTGCTTACAAGCCGCCTCGCGCCGTCCTCCAAGGGTCCCGTACCGAAAACGTAGAAATCCGGCCGTTGGAGAACCACGGCCACCCCAGCCCGAGAGAACCAGCGCGCGTAGCTCCCGTTAACGTCGACGACGGGCCCGTCGTTGCCCACCCATGCGCTGATGCCCCCCAGCGAGGCGAAGAACGCGGCGAGCTCCGGGGCGAGTTGCGTCGCGGGGTCACAATGCGGGCTCAAGAGCGTCCAGCCGCGACCGACGACGTCGTCGAACAGACCCGTCCTGGCTCCATGGCGCACGCGATCTTGCAAGAAGAGCTGACCTGCAAGAGGGTCCCGCGGCACGAAGAGGCCTGGCCCGAGGGCAGGAGGCGGAAGCGGCGGAGAGAGACCCACCGACTTTGCCGCGGCAATCATGCGGGCGTCGCGCGCCGCCGCATCATCGGGATCCGGAACACAGATCACCTTGCCAAGCGCCATTGAGAATTCGATCACCGCGCGCACCTGGGGGATGCGCTCGCTGGGATACGTGTCGAGGAGGGCCTCGCCCGCCTTGCCTGCGAGCACGAGGTCAAGCTTCCAGGCCAGGTTGGCGGCGTCCCGAATCCCCGAGCACAGGCCCTGACCTGCAAAGGGTGGCATTTGGTGAGCGGCGTCGCCGGCCAGGAGCAGCCGCCCCTTGCGCCAGGTGTCGACCCACCGAGCTTGAAACCTGTAGAGCGCGTGGCGTTCGAGCGTGGCGGTAGAAGCGGTGACGCCCCACGGCTCAAGCAGCCGCCAGGCGGTTTTCTCACTGTTCAGTTCCTCGATGCTCTCTCCTGGAAGCCGCATGAACTCCCAGCGCCGCCGTCCCGGCCCTCCGGAAACGAGCGTGGTCGGGCGGGCGGGATCGCACAGCTGCCAGTTGAGGGGCTCCCAGACCCTTTTTTCATGCGGGATGATGTCGACGATCAGCCAGTCGAAGAAGAAACCGAGATCGGTGACGCGGGCTCCAAGATGAGACCGCACGAAGCTGTTCGCGCCATCACAGCCTGCGACGTAGCGTGCACGCACGGGGCGCTCCTGTCCGTGAGGGCCGACAACTCCGAGCTCGACCTCCTCGGACCCCGGCCGAACGGCCACTACCTCGCAGCCCCGCACAACCGTCACCGAGGAGAGGGAGCGTGCCCGGGCGTCGAGCAGCGCCTCAAGCTCCGGCTGGGCGAACATGTTGGATTCGGGCCAACCGGAAAGGCTTGTCCCGGTATCTCGCCCGAACCGCAGCAGGGTCTCTCCCGCCGCGTTGCGCCATTCGTAGATGGGCGCGGGCTCCGTCCGCCCCACAAGATCGTCGGCGATTCCCGCGGCCTGGAGGATCCGCCCGATTTCATGGTCGAAGTGGACCGCTCGTGGCATCGGGTACGGCGCGGCCTGTTTTTCGAAGACTCCGACATTCGCGCCCCGCTCGCCCAGCAGGATCGCCAGGGTCTGACCGACCGGCCCGTAGCCCACGATGGCGACGTCATACCTCTCGTCCACGACTGAGCTTCCCCTCGCTGCTCGAAGGAAGATTCCGATCCCGAGCGGCTCGGACATCGGACCTTCACTTTCGCACGGGGCGCGCCCGTTGCGAAGACTGCGGCCGCTACGGACCTCTCTGGGATTGTCTCTTGCTCGCGAGTCCGACGGAGCGGGCCCCTGCCCCTCTCGGGACCGAGCCGGAGAGGAGCCTAAGCAGGCGCCTCATCTCCTCGCACCAAGGTGCCGAAAAGGGTTGACACTCAAGTGGGCCTGGGATAAACGGCCCACCAGCGACCGGACTCGGCCACGGTGAGCCGAGGCGGTTGCAAGGACTGGAGGATCATCTGGCTCTATGCCGGAAGGCAGTAGTTCAAGTCACCAACGAATGGAAGCGCGCGACCGCGCCGATTGATCCGCGAAGGCAAGGGCCCTCCTCGCTTCCGCCCAAAAGGCCGGCCGCTAGCGGAAGCAGAAGCAACCCAAGAGATCTCCTCGTTCGACGTTTCTCCTTCCCCGCTTCCTGACAACTGAATACGTGTTCGTACGGGTTCGGCATCGCGGGTGCCGCTCCACGCCTCGAGGCTCGGAGCGACTTCGCCGCGAAGTTGTCCGGCGCCCGTTCGAGCCAAATCCGCAGCCAGGCGCGGGGAGGTGCGAGGCAATGCTGCGTGCGCGCATTTTCAGAAGGATCGGGACCCGAACATCCGGAGAAGGATCCGGCCGGCGCCGGCTCCGCGTCGCGGTCCACGACGTTTCCGCCCTTCTCGCCGTTTCGGATGCAGACGCGAACGCTGCGCTCGAACAGCTCGGGTCAAACGGGAATGGGCTGTCTCCTGAGCAGGTGACCGAGCGCCTTAGGGAATACGGCCCCAACGAGATCGCTCACCAGCAACCGCCCCGCTGGTATCGCCTCCTGCTGCGCAACCTCCGCAATCCGTTTGTGCTCGTGCTCGTCGTCCTCGGAGCCGTTTCCTTCTGGACCGGAGACACCCGAGGCACGGTCGTCGTCTCCGTGATGGTCGTGGTCAGCGTTCTCATGCGATTCGTCCAGGAGTTCCGCTCCTCGCGGGAGGCCGAAGCGCTTCGGGCCATGGTCCAAACGTCCGCCACTGTGATGAGGCAATCCTGCGAAACCGGGCCCGACGAACGGCCCCTTTGGCGCTGCGAGAAGCGGGACGTTCCCTTCGAAGAACTCGTTCCGGGCGACCTCGTTCACCTCTCGGCGGGGGACATGGTTCCCGCAGACCTTCGCATTCTCCGCTCAAAGGACCTGTTCGTGAGTCAGTCCGCGCTGACCGGAGAAGCCATGCCGATCGAAAAGTACGACACGCTGGGGGAGCTCCAGGGAGAGGACTCCGGCGTCGCTCGTCGCAACCCCCTTGAGCGCGGAAACCTGTGCTTCATGGGAACAAACGTCATCAGCGGCTCGGCGCTCGGGCTTGTGGTCGCAACCGGGCGTCGCACGTACTTCGGATCTCTCGCGCGCAGCGTCATCGGGCACCGCAGCCTCACGAGCTTCGACCACGGCGTCAACAGTGTGACGCGGGTTCTGATTGCGTTCATGCTGGTCATGGTTCCGGTGGTTTTCTTGATCAACGGCCTCGCCAAGGGGGACTGGAAGGAGGCTTTCCTGTTCGCGATCGCGGTCGCCGTAGGTCTTACCCCGGAGATGCTTCCGATGGTGGTGACGGCCAACCTCGCGCGAGGCGCCGTCGGAATGGCTCGTCGCAAGGTGGTCGTGAAGCGGCTCAACGCCATCCAGAACTTTGGAGCGATGGACGTCCTGTGCACGGACAAGACCGGGACGCTGACCGAAGACCGCATTGTGCTCGAAGAGCACCTGGACATTCACGGTCAAGAAGACGCCCGTGTCTTGGACTACGCCTACCTGAACAGTCGCTTCCAGACTGGACTCAAGAATCTCCTCGACCGCGCGGTGCTCGAACGCGTCGCTCCCGAGCGGCAGGAGCTCCTGGGCGCGCGCTACCAAAAAGTCGATGAGATCCCCTTCGACTTTGCGCGCCGCAGGATGTCCGTCGTCGTCTGGACGGAACGCAGCCATGACCTCTTGATCTGCAAGGGCGCAACCGAGGAGATCCTCGAGGTCTGCGGCTACGCCGAAGAGCGCGGCGGCGTCGTCCCTCTGACCGACGACCTGCGGGGCGAGTGCGCGGAACTGGTCGCAAAGAAAAATGAAAGCGGCCTGCGCGTCGTCGCAGTGGCCTATAAGAGGATGCGCATTTCCGGCCACGCCTACACCGTCGCCGACGAGAGCGAGTTGGTCCTCCTCGGGTTTATCGCTTTCTTGGATCCCCCGAAGGAGAGCGCAGCGGCGGCGCTCGCGGCCCTGCGCCGCCACGGCGTTTCCGTGAAGATCCTGACCGGGGACAACGAGATCGTGACGCGCCGCGTGTGCCGAGAAGTCGGGCTCGACGTGACCCATCTGGCACTCGGGAGCGAGATCGATGAGCTCTCGGAGAAGGAGCTCGCAGAGCTTTGTGACCGGGTCTCGGTCTTCGCCAAGCTGGCGCCCCTGCAGAAGGCGCGGATCGTGAGGGCGCTGCGCAACAAGGGGCATACCGTCGGATTCCTCGGCGATGGGATCAATGACGCCGCGGCCCTGCGAGATGCGGACGTGGGGATCTCTGTGGACACGGCGACCGACATTGCCCGGGAATCGGCGGACCTGATCCTTCTCGAAAAGAGCCTGCTCGTACTCGAAGAAGGAGTTCTGCGGGGAAGGCAGGTGTACGGAAACATCATCAAGTACATCAAGATGACCGCGAGCTCGAACTTCGGGAACGTTTTCAGCGTACTCATCGCAAGCGCATTCCTTCCGTTCCTTCCGATGCTCGCGATCCAGCTACTGATCCAGAATCTCCTCTACGACCTCTCGCAGCTCTCCTTGCCCTGGGACCGGATGGACCGGGAGTTCCTGGAGCGGCCCCGCAAGTGGGAGCCGAGCGGAATCGCGCGGTTCATGGTCTTCATCGGTCCGGTGAGCTCGGTCTTCGATGTGCTGACCTTCCTCGTCCTGTGGTGGGCCTTGGGAGCGAATAGCCCGGAGCGGCAGTCGCTCTTCCAGTCGGGATGGTTCGTCGAGGGCTTGCTCTCGCAGACCCTCATCGTGCACATGATCCGCACACAGAGGATCCCCTTCATTCAGAGTGTCGCCGCGACCCCTGTGTTGCTGCTGACGGGTCTCATCATGGCGGTGGGAATTTGGCTCCCCTTCTCACCGATCGCAGGAGCGAGCAGCCTCGTGCGGCTGCCTGGCACCTATTTCCTCTGGCTTGCAGCCATCCTGCTCAGCTATTGCGTCCTCACCCAGGGCGTGAAGACCTGGTATATCCGGCGCTTCCAGAGCTGGCTGTGAGGAATCTGGGCCGCGATGGCTGCGGCTGCTGCCACGCCGGCGCTACGCTGAGCGTAGGTTCCCAGGGCCCGCCTTTCGACGCCGAGGTGGGCGAGGTGCCCGCTCGAAGAGCGCACGTCTCTATTGCGCCGTGGTATCTCAACGAGTGCGCACGCTTCGATCGTTCCGGCCTTCCCCCCTCAGGGTGAGGCGCGCTTGGGGCTAGCGGGAGATCCACATCGCCATCGGCCCGCGCACGCCTCCCGTGTCCCATCTCAGGATCTGTCGCGCACCGTCGTGGGCGAAGCTGCCTGTGGAGACCTTGACCCGTGGCCCCCGCGGATACTGAAGGCGCGGCACAAAGACCTCGGTGGGCGCACGCACGGACGGGTCGCTCTCGATCTCCAATTCGAATACCCCGGTCGCGGGCGCGAACTGCATGCGCGTTGGCCTTCCGGCCGCGTGGCGTACGTAGGGACGCACGAAGGCCCGGGTGCCGCGTCCCCCTGAATCGAGATCTTGGGGATCCCTTTGGTCATCGCGGCTAAAGAGCGAGAGATCTTCGTGATTCCAGCCGTCGCCGTGGGCGTGCGTATTGTCCGCGGTGTAGTTCCAGTGCGTCGAGTTAAGGAGCTTGGCATCAAGGGCGCGGTAGGTGGCGTCGAGAGCGATTTCGTGCTTCGCATAGTCGCCGGTTCGGTGGGCCTCGCCGTCGTTCATCTCGTAGGGAATACCGAGCTCGCCGAGGAGCACGGGAAGCCCTCCCATCATCTTGCCCGACAGGGCAGCGAGCCCGCCCAGCTGATCCTGATACGCCCTCGCGATGTCCTCCACACCGCTTCGAACGCCGCCCCCAAGCGTGGGATGGGCCTCCGGATCAAAACGCCGCTGGATCAGCATCACCACGTCGTACCAGTGGCGCGCATCGCAGACGAGGGGATCCGAGTCGCTCCATGGCGTTGCGACCACTCCAGGCACGCCTTCCAGAAAAAGGAAGCAGCCGGGATGGGCGCGCCGCAGGCGTTCGCGCAGACGCCGGATAAAGGGAACGAGAAAATCAGACCACGCGGAGATCTCGCGACCCTCGAACTTTCGGAAGTAATCGGGCTTCGCGAGCACGGGCCGGCCTTCCGAATCGAGATCCCACACCCCGAGGCGTCGCCAAGGACAGCCGCCCTTCCAGATCGAGAGTCCCCGAGGATTCAAGACTCGGCCGTCCGCCCCAGCAACGGTCTGGCCGTCCGCCGCCGCGAGATGCTCGAGGGGCGAAAAGGACTTCGGGCCGCTGCCCATAAAGCGAGCCCCGCGCAGAAGATCGTCGCCCCGGCCCACATAGCCGGGAGAGGGCTCGTTGAAAGTGTCGTAGCCCAGCACGTTGTCGAGGTCGGCGAGGCGCTCGGCAAGGGCGCAGAGCGCGCGGGCATAGTGATCCTGAAGCGCACTCTGCACACCTCTCAGCTCGGGGCAGAAAGCGTCCCCGGCGAGGAGGAGCGTCCACATGGTCGCGCACGGCACACGCTGGACGTTGCTGGGCCAGTCGTGGGCATCCAGTTCCACGGCCTCGGCCGCCACGAAGCGCTCGGGCAAGAGACCCGCCCACTCGAAGGGCCAGAACGGCGCGCCGTCGCCGCCGGTCCAGCGGCTCCACACATCGTGGTGGGGATCAACGAAAACGAGGAGTCCGTGGGCGCGGGCCTTGCAGACCACGGCGCGGAAATAGTCGAGGTACGCCTCATCGTAGAGCCCGGGCCCCGCATGTTCGATCGCTTCCCAGGTCGTCAGCAGGCGCAGGATGGAGAATCCCCAGGACGCGATGCGTTCGAGGTGACGATCGGCCTCCTCCAGCGCAAACGGCCGACCGACAAAGGAGACGTCGCGCCAGCCGAGGAAGTCGACGCCTCGGTGCGTCGCACTGTCCGGCCGCGCGGGCATCTTGCTGCTCCCGCCGAGGTTCACCCCCCGCAGGAGGGTGTGGCGGCCATGGCGGTCGATGAACCAGCCATCCTGGGTCGTAAAGCCGTGGGGCATGCGCTTCTCCTCTTCTTTCGTCGCCCGGCAACCGAGTATGATGGCCCAGCCCATGCCCGCCATCGAATGGACTCCGCCTCTGCGCTTTGCCGTCGCACTCGGACTGGGCTTTCTGATCGGTCTTGAGCGGGAGAGCACGCGCCTGGAGGAGCACAAGGTCGTCTTCGGCGGCGTTCGGACCCATCCCCTGATTAGCCTCTATGGCTTCGGGTGCGCATGGCTCTCGCAGGGCGGCACGACGTTCATGCTGCCGGTCGGGCTCCTCTCCCTCGCCGTGCTCACCGCGATCTCCTACTTCACCAAGCTCGGCGAGCACCGCTATGGCAGCAAGAGCGAGATCTCTGCACTCCTTACCTTCGTGGTCGGCGCCCTCGCGCTCCTGGCGGATGTCTGGATGGCGGCAGCGATCGCTGTGGTCAACACCTTTGTGCTTTCGGAAAAGCCGGTGCTCGAGAAGTACGTCGAGCGGCTTGACAAAATCGAGTTCTTGGCAGCACTCAAGTTCCTGATCGTTTCGGTCATCATCCTTCCGGTCGTACCGAACGAGGACTACACCCAATTTCATCTCAATCCCTATGCCATCTGGCAGGTTGTCGTACTGGTCTCGAGCATCGGCTTTTTCGGCTACGTGCTGGCGAAGCGCTACGGCGAGAGCGCGGGCATGTGGCTCTCTGGGATCCTGGGCGGCCTCGTTTCGAGTACAGCCGTGGCCATCGCATCGGGTCGCAGGGCGGAGCAAGACCCGCAGGCCGGAGCGTCCGGATTGCAGACGACGCTGCTGGCGGGGGCGGTCTTGTACCCGCGCCTGCTCATCATCATCGCGTTCGTCAATTCGCAATTCGTTTGGCCCCTCGCCTGGCGATTCGCCGTCCTCGGGCTGCTCGGACTCGCGCTGGCCACAACGGTGAAAACGCCGCAGCACGAGACACTGACGGGGCAAGGCGCTGCCGGACTCCAGAATCCCTTTGAACTCTCGCCGGCGCTGCTCTTTGCAGGACTCTATGTCGTGCTTTCGGTCATCACGGTCCTCGTGCGCAATGCCATGGGTGATGCGGGGCTGCTTGGCCTCTCCGCGGTGGTCGGTGTCACCGACATCGTGCCCTTCATCATGCCGATCGTGCGCTACGCACGCGAACCTACCCAGCTGGCGATGAGCGCGATTGTGGTCGCGACCATGAGCAATGTCGTCGTGCGCGGCATCTACTACGGTGCGCTCGTGCCGGCGCAGCGCCGGGAGACCATCTGGCGCCACGCCGTGTGGGCACTCCTTCATCTCCCCCTCGTTCTCTTTCGGTAGCTGGGTCGCGCGGGCCGCGGTCGCGGCTACTTCAAGAGCCTGCCAAGGAGACGCCGCAGCTTCGGTGCGTGAAGCAAGGCTTTTCGCAGCTCGGGCAGGTCCTTCTCATCCACGATCAGCGGCGAGCGCTGAAAGCGGCCGCGGTGGTCGTAGTGGCAGAAGCGGATCTCGTAGGTCCCCTTCGCCTCGCCGTCCAAGAAGTGCAGGAGCTGAATGGTAGGGACATGATAAGGCGTCGCGATCTGCACCTCTTCTTCGATGACGCCGCTTCCCCAGTGGAGGGAGAACGTCTTGGCTTCGGACTTGCGGGGCCTTCTTTCCTTTTTTGCCATGGCTCCGACTCGCTCCTTGATTCCCGATCCCCAAGCCCGAGGAAGCGCGAGACCCGCCCTCCCCGTCTTTGCCGCCAGCTAGAGCGGTGAGAGGATCACAACGGGAATTTCGCGCTTCGTCCTCGCTTGGTAGTCATCGAAGTCGCGGTACATGCCGACGAGCTTCGGCCAAAGCACACGCTTCTCTGCGTCTCCCGCGCGCTTCGCCGTCATTTTCTGTCGCCCGCCTCCGACTTCGACTTCGACGTTCGGATTGCTCTCGAGGTTCTTGTACCAAGCCGGATGCTTCGAGAAGCCGCCCTTCGACGCCACCACGACGAAGCGGTCGGCGTCTGCCAGATAGAGCACGGGCGCAGTACGCCGCTCGCCTGACTTGCGGCCGATCGTGGTGAGGAGGAGGACCGGTGCACCCCCCCGAAACCGGCCGCCGAGCTTCCCCTTCGAGAGGCGAAACACGAGGACGTTCAGAGTAGACATGATCCGAATCACAACGTTGCCAACGCGCTCCTGGGCCGGGGTGAAAGGCTTAACTTCCTTTTCGGGCATAGGACCTCCGCGGAAGATGGCGCAAGACTCGCACAACGCGGGGCGAAGATGAACGACTCGCATTGGCGCAGCGATCTTCGTGAGAGCTATACCCCCGCATCATGCGCCTCCTTCCCGCGTTCGCCGCGGTCTTGCTCGCCCTGGCCTGTGCGCAGGCCGGGCGCCGCGAGAAGCCCTCCTTCGACGATCGCGAAGCGATGCGGCGCAACGCCTGCAATCAAGCCGCCTGGGAGAAATGCGAGGGAGAACGGGACCACAAGGATTGCGTGGAGCGTGAGGCCCTGCCGTGCGACACGCAGGTCGAGAACACGGTCGATCCAAACCAGCTCCCGCCGCGTCCTGAAGGCATCGAGGACTCAACTCCCGCGGCGCCCGTCGAACCGCTCCCTTAGAGGTCGGCCGCGCGCCGCCCTACCGTCGCAAGGCCTCGCGCGCTCATTCGATAAGGTTCGCAAGGCCTCGGGTGCTCATTCGATAAGGCGATGCGTGCCTTCTCGGAGGACGCCCTCGCACGAGCAGCGCCTCGTGCACTGGGCGACGCGCGCGCTAGGGCCACGAGAGGGATCGCCGCGACGACGCGGCGATCCCTCTCGTGGCCCACGTTCGAACGCGTTCCTCAGTGCGAGCCGGTGGGAGGGGCTCCGCCCGCTAGCTGCGTCTGAATCATCTTTGCGTGCTGGAGGTGGGACGCGATCACGGGCCGCACGTTCGCGATGAGCGCCTTCAGCTCGGGGTTCTTGGCATTCGGCGACAGCACTTGATCGATGGCATCGAGAACCTGCTGGTGGTAGATCACCTCATGATCGACGTAAGCGCGGTCGAACGCCGCTCCCGAGAGCTTCGAGAGCGCCGCGCGATTTGACTCCCCACCCTGCGCGAGGCTGCGACTGGTCGCGTTGTCCTTCGGCGTCAGCGAGAGCTTCTTCGCGAGATCGGTCGCACTCCGGTTCGCCGCGGTGTGATCGATGATCATTCGCTGCGCGAATTCTTTGACCTCCTTGCCGGAGGCTTTGGATTTCGCCAGCTCGCCGGCGCCGATGTCCACTTGGTTCGCGGTAACCACGATGTGCGCGATCTCCGCGTCGTCGGGCGGCGGGGCGGCCTTGTCTTCCGCTGCCAGAGGACGGGCGGGGCTCGAGAGTACACCGGCGAAGGCAAACGCTACAGCGAGCGGTCGCAGGAGTTGAAGAGCACGAAGGGTCTGGGACATGGGCTCCTCCCGTTGTGAGCGTCTGTGCGCTCGCCCAGCTGAAAGACGCGGGAGATGAGCCAAAGGTTACATCCACGGATCCTGCATCGGGTCAGGGCAGCCGAGGGAGCCGCGCGAGGACGGCGGCGACCACGCGGTCGCAGCGCGTGCCGCCGAATGGGAAGACCTCCCCGGCCAACCGCTGCGTGAGGGCGTAGAGCTGCTCACGGAGCTGCGCCTTCGCGCGATGGAGACGTGTCTTTACCACTGGCTCGGCAACGCCGAGAGCCTCGGCGGTCTCGACGGTGCTCAGGCCTTCGACTTCGCGCAGCACGAAGACGGTGCGATAGGACGTGGGCAACGCGTCTACTGCGGTCTCGATGACCTGCCCGAGTTCGTGCGCGATGGCGCGCTGCTCGGGATCGGGCGCAGCGGATGGCCAGAGCGACATTGCATCCTCTCCGTCTTGGTCGGGACCGGAAACGATGAATCGACCCCGGGTGCGCTGTCGGCTGAGGGCTTCATTTACGGCGATGCGAGTCAGCCATATTGCCACGCTCGAGCGTCCCTCGAACTCGCCGAGGTGGCCAAAGGCGGCGAGGTAGGCCTGCTGCATCACGTCCTCGACCTCGGCCTCGTCGCGGAGGATCGAGCGGACGCAGCGGTAGATGCGCTGGTTGTAACGGCGCATCAGCACTTCGAAGAGCGGCGTCTCACCGGCGCACACTCGTTCGACAACCTCGGCGTCCGAGAGGAGCGCGCTCTCGGTGGCGGTTGCACCCGAAGATCGAAGGCTCGGTTCCATGGAATCCCGCGGCTTAGAACCTGGCTTCTTCCAGAATAGACGCAGCCGCCGGCGAAAGGTTACAGGAGGCACAGGCCAGGCAGTCGCGGCACGGCGTAAACCTCCACCGCCCCTTGCACGCGCGCCGCGCCTTCTTTTCGTAAGCTGGGTCGCTCCATCCGACCGCGGCAAGGAACGGGTCGAGCGTCCGGCCCTAAGGCGGGTTCGGGGGTCGCTGGCCGAACGCGGAACCTCTTTCAAGGTAAGGACTAGCGCTTTTCACGTCCACAGGATCGAGGGGATCGCGCGCTGCGCAAGCTTCGCCGCCGCCGCAGCTCCGATGCATAGCCCGCCGACCTCGCGCGAGAGGGGCGCTACGCCCGGCCTTGCAGGACGAGCCGGTCATCGCGGCGTTCAAGCTGATCGCAGCGCTTCAGGAGCGCCTCGAGGAAACTCACCTTGTCTTCGGGGGAGATGAGAATGCGAGATCGATCGCCTCGGTAGCGGATCTCCAAGCGGTCGAGCGAGCAGGCCGGACTTGAGATCGGACTTCGCGAGGGCACAACGGAGGTGATCTCGGCCAGCGGTACGTGGAAGCGGAAGGGGCCGCTTCGGACGAGTAGTTCGTCGGGTAGGAGTGCGTAGTTCGTGCCGTAAAACAACCAGAACAGGAGGGCTGGGGTGACAAGACAGAGCGTCAAGGGCACCGCTAAAATGCGCGGTCCCGCGCGCGAAGCAAATCCCACAAGACCGGCGGAACTGGAAACGAGCAAGGTCGTCCAGACCACGACCTCGAGCCATCGATCACGCTTCGAGGGGTAGACGGGAGGCGCCGCAGGTTCAGCTCGCTCCTGCAACCTAGCGCTCCTCCCGCCCGTGCGAGTACTGGGAAAGCCCGTCCATGCGCTCTACCCAGGACAATTTGCTCCGCACGTGCGTGTGGTCCCTCGGCTGAATCGACTCGGGGTCATCGAGGCTGCAGAGCGTGATATCGAGCTCATCCGGAAACTCGTCGTGCTCGAAAATGAGAGGAGTGCCGCAGGCTGCACAGAAGGAACGGGAGGCCACCGGGGACGATCGGATCCGCGCCGGTAAACCCGAGGTGAAGCGGAATCCCGCGCGTTTGAAGCTCGCCCAGGCAACGAAAGGGGCAGCGCTCGTATGCCGGCAGATCGAGCAGTGACAAAGGGTCTCGTGAAAAGGGGGGCCCTCCACCTCATAGCGGACGGCGCGGCAATAGCAGCCTCCAGAGTACACGCGGAGCCTCCCGGACCAACCATCGCACAGCCGAGAGCTGTGGGGAGGAGAGCGCTGCCGGCGGAGAGCGCGGCGCGTTGCCGCTGCGCGGATCCAGACGCTGCCGCGCGAAGGGGTGGGGTGCTTGCCTAGAGGACGAACGTCTCCCCGACGAGTTTTTCCGACACCGCCCAGAGCCGCTGCGCGCTCGCCGGATCGACGGCGTGCGCGTGGTAACCCGCAAATGGCCGATCGGCCGCCGCAGGGAGGCCCTCGTTGCAGTCCTCGAGGTAGCGGCCGCCCCGCCCCTCGAGTTCGGGTGCAGTCGCGCCCCATACCGAGGTGGCTGCTCCCTGCTGGGGGTTCTTGAAACCGACGCGCGGCTTCCCGTCGGCGTCGAGCCAGCCCATAGCGTTCATTTCCTCGCGGGAGAGGTGTTGCTGGAGGCCGGTCATGATGCCGCCCGGGTGCACGGCGTTCGCCGTGAGGCCCCAAGCCCTTCCGCGCCGATCGAGCTCGACCGCAAACAGCGCATTTGCACTTTTCGACTGGCCGTAGGCCAGCCATTTGTCGTACGGGCGGCGCTCAAAATGGAGATCGTCGAAGACGACGGGGGAGAGTCGGTGACCGATCGAGGTGAGGGAGACGACGCGGGGGTGGGGCGTCGCACGAAGGGCGGAAGCCAGCCTCCCGGTGAGGAGGAAGTGGCCCAGGTGGTTGGTCGCGAGCTGCGATTCGTAGCCCTCCGGCGTGCGGCCCAGGGGGGACGCCATGATGCCCGCGTTGTTGACGAGGATATGGAGGGGAACGCGTCGGGCGAGGTATCGATCGGCGAAGCGCCGAACGCTGCCGAAGTCACGAAGGTCGAGCGCCTCGACGTGGACTGCGTCATGTCCGGCGCTCTTTCGAATCTCGCGCGCCACTTCCTCGCCCTTGGATGGACTGCGCACGGCAAGCGTCACGTTTGCACCGGCGTGGGTCAGCGCGCGAGCGGTCTCGATCCCAATTCCCGACGCTGCGCCCGTCACGATGGCGTACTTGCCGTGAAGATCGATGCCGGCAACGACCTCCAGCGCTGTCGAGTCGTGCCCAAATCGTGAGGTCAGCCGGTCCGTCATCCCAAAGCCTCCGTCCCCTCGACCTGTGCATCTTTTAGGGTGAGGCGGTAGCGCCCTGCGACGCACGCGCCCGCTCGAGGTCGCGCACCAGCTGGCCCCGCAGACTGCGCATCTTCGCGCGATCTCCGGTATGGCGATGGTCGTAGCCCTCGTTCGTGTCAAGTTTCTCGTCGGCCGTGAAGTCGAAACCACGGTCGCCGGCATCGAGCATGGCTTGGGCGTCGTCGAGCCGCTGCGCGCGCACGTAGGCGATGCCCTTGAGGTACAGCTCGTTTACATGGACGACCGAGGATGGAAACGACTTCTGCACGTACTCAAGGAGGTGTTTCTCGTCGGCGATCTCATTCCCTCGAGCCGGCTCGAACTCGTCGAGCATCGTGCAAGAGTCGCCGAAGTCGTGGTGGTCCCGTGCCGCGAGCTTTCCGTCGGGGAGCAGATACCAAGAGAGCTTCTCCCCGTAGATGCGCTGTAGGTTGACGCGGGCGGAGCAGTAAAGGCTCGCCACCACGGCGTACCGCGCATTCGGCAAGGGTGCGTAGCGCCCAGACTCCACATCGTCGCTGGGGATCTGCTGCCAGGGCTCCACGTCGATGCGCATCACGCGAACGTCTCGGGGAGTCACGATCGCATCCGTGGTGCGAGGCGCGACGACGCCTCCCAGTGTCTCCGAGAGCGTCGCACCCTTTCGCGGAAACTCGGCCGGTGCGTGTTCGGCATAGTCGAGTCCGGGCGGGCGATCCGACGAGTCGCCCGCGCAGGCGAGCGTGCCGCACACGAATAGACCGAATCCGATCGACCGGGACAGCCGCATTGGAGTTCCTCCTGGGCCAAGGTGCCGCCCCCATCCCTCGTCGGCGCCTCGCATCCATCCTACACCCGGCGGAGATGTTTTCGTCGGCCGATCGCGCCACCATGCGGGCAGCGCTGAGGCCTCGTCTTTCTCTACCCGAGGCGGGAGGCGGGCTCCGGCGTCGCGGTCCGGGGCGGACGAGCTGGGTCGACACGGGCGGTCGCGGTCCCAGAGAACGCGTGCGGCCGCTCCCTCACGCCGCGTTGACCGACGGGAATCCCAAGGACTTTGGAGGGGCGCCGCTGTCGTCGCGCTCCCAAGGCGACGCTCGGGTCGCGCGCGGAGCTTTCGGGGCTTGGTATCTCGCGGGCTAGCGGCCCACGAGATCCGGACACTTTTTCGCGAGCGTCTCGCCGATATTCGCCGGCGAGCGCGCCACAGAGACTCCAGCCCGTTCGAGCGCCGCAATCTTATCGCTCGCGCGGCCCTTCCCGCCTGCAATGATGGCTCCTGCATGGCCCATTCGCTTTCCGGCCGGAGCGTTCTGGCCGGCAATGAAGGCGACGACGGGCTTTGTCATGCGGCTCTTCACGAACGCGGCGGCGGTTTCCTCAGCGGAGCCTCCGATCTCGCCAATCAGCACCACGGCTTTCGTTTGCGAATCGGCCTCGAACAGGCGCAGGGCATCCACGAAGGTCGTGCCGATCACGGGATCGCCGCCGATCCCCACACAGCTCGACTGGCCGATCCCAAGCCGGGAGAGTTGGTCGACCGCCTCGTAGGTGAGCGTTCCGGAGCGAGAGACGACACCCACAGGACCCGGCCGGGTGATCTGGGCGGGCATAATGCCAATCCTACACTGGCCGGGCGTCACGACCCCAGGACAGTTGGGTCCCAGCAGGCGCGTCTTCGTTCCGCTCAGCGCGGCCTTGGCGCGCGCCATGTCGATGACCGGGATCCCCTCGGTGATGCACACGGTGAGGTCGAGCTCAGCATCGGCGGCTTCGAGGATCGCGTCGGCGGCACCCGGCGGCGGCACGAAGATGACGGAGGCGTTGGCCCCGGTTCTCAGCTTGGCCTCGCGCACGGTGTTGAAGACGGGAACGCCGTCGACCACGGTGCCGCCTTTGCCCGGTGCGACCGCGCCCACCACCTGGGTGCCGTATTCGAGGGACAGCTTGGCGTGAAACTGACCCATCTTGCCGAGGCCTTGCACCAAGAGCTTCGTGTTTTTGTCGCACAGAATGGCCATGCGCAGGCTCCGTTCAGCTCTCGGCCGCAGCGCGGGCAGCCGCTACGACCTTCTCGGCCGCTTCGGCCAGAGTTTCGGCGGGCGTGATGTTAAGACCGGACTTCGCGAGGATCTCGCGACCTTCGCGGGCGTTGGTGCCCTGCAGGCGGACCACGAGCGGCACCTTGACGCCGAGCTCGGACGCCGCAGCGACGACGCCCTCCGCGATCAGATCGCAGCGCACAATTCCGCCAAAGATGTTGACGAGAATCGCCCGTACCGCCGGATCGCGCAGGATGAGCTTGAACGCCTGCTTCACCTTTTCCTTGTCCGCCCCGCCGCCCGCGTCCAAGAAGTTGGCCGGCTTCCCGCCCGAGAGCTGGATCATGTCGAGGGTCGCCATGGCGAGGCCAGCGCCGTTCACCATGCAGCCGATGTCGCCGTCCAGACCTACGTAGGCGAGGTCAATCTCCTTGGCCTCGCGCTCGCGCGGGTCCTCCTCCTCGGGGTCGCGCAGGTCCCGGATTTCGGCTTGGCGGTAGAGGGCGTTGTCATCGAAGTTGAGCTTCGCGTCGAGCGCGAGAAGCTCACCCTGCTCCGTCACGACAAGCGGGTTGATTTCAACGAGCGACGCATCGCGCTCCAAATAGAGCCGGAAGAGTCCGGCGAGGAAGACTTCGAATTTTTTGACCTGCGCCGGGTCGAGCCCAAGCCAAAAGCCGATGCGCCGGGCGTGGAAGGGCTGAAGCCCGACCGCGGGGTCGACGTGTACGGTCAAGACCTTCTCCGGTGCCTTTGCGGCGACCTCCTCGATCTCCATCCCGCCCTCCGTTGATGCGATGAGCGCGAACCTCTCGGCGGCACGGTCGAGCAGGATGGCGAGATAGAGCTCGCGGGCGATGTCGGAGCCGGCCTCGACGTACACCTTGTGAACGATCTTGCCCTCAGGGCCCGTTTGGTGGGAATGCAAGGTCATGCCGAGGATCTCGCTCGCGACCTTCTTCGCCTCGGCGGCCGACCTCGCAAGCTTAATGCCTCCGGCTTTTCCGCGGCCGCCGGCGTGCACTTGCGCCTTCACCACGACGACGTCGGAATCGAGCGCGCGCGCGGCCACCTCGGCTTCGGCCGGCGTCGTGGCAAGCTTGCCCTCGGGCACGCCCACTCCGTACGCGCGCAAGAGCGCTTTCGCTTGATACTCGTGGATGTTCATTTCTGACTTCGCTCGGCTGCGCCGCGCAGGCCACGGGGCAAAGCCCCGCTTGCAACGCGGCAGGGTTGCTAGAGCTTAATCTGCGCAATGAGAGAGCGGACGTGCTCCACCGACGCGTCGAAGAGCTTTCGCTCGTCGGGATCGAGCTGAACTTCCAGCACGCGCTCGACACCCCCGGCCCCGAGCACGCAGGGGACGCCGACGTATAGGCCCGACACTCCGTACTCGCCCTCGAGGTAGCAAGCACAGGCGAGGACCCGTTTTTTGTCCTTCAAGATGGCCTCGGCCATCTCGATCGCCGAGACCGCCGGCGAAACGAATGCGGAGCCGGTCTTCAAGAGGTTCACCACCTCGCCGCCTGCGTTCTGCGTGCGCTTCGAGATTTCCGCGATTTTCTCGTGAGACAGGAGCTTGGTGACCGGGATGCCCGCGACCTGCGCGTAGCGCGGAAGCGGGACCATGGTGTCGCCATGGCCCCCGAGCACGAGGGCGGTCACGTCTTCCACCGAGACGCCGAGCTCCCAGGCCACAAAGGTGCGCAGGCGCGTGGAGTCGAGCACGCCAGCCATTCCCACCACACGATTCTTCGGGAATCCGGAGATCTGCTTGAAAGTGTAGACCATCGCATCGAGCGGATTCGAAATCACGATCACCGTTGCAGCGGGCGCATTCTGCTTCACCCCTTGCGCCACGCTCTTCATGATTTCAAGATTCTTCGCAAGCAGGTCATCGCGCGACATGCCCGGCTTGCGCGCAAGGCCCGCTGTGATGATGACGAGATTCGCGCCGGCGATGTCTTCGTAGCGGTTCGTGCCGAGGACCTTCGCGTCGGAGCCGCGAATCGGCGCACCCTCGGCGATGTCGAGCGCCTTGCCCTGGGGCAAACCTTCCACCACATCGAAGAGGACGACGTCGCCGAGCTCGCGGTAGGCGATCTCCTGGGCGAGCACGCCGCCGATGTTGCCGGCGCCGATCAGGGCGATCTTGTTTCGGGCCATGTGGGGGGCCTCCTGGACCGGGGTTACAGCATCTGGGTGATGATGGCGTCGCCGAACTCGCTGCACTTGAGGAGCCGGGCGCCTTCCATGAGACGGTGGAAGTCATAGGTCACGGTCTTGTTCGCGATCGCCCTCGAGATGCCATTTTCGATCAGGCGCGCGGCCTCGTTCCAGCCCATATAGTCGAGCATCATGACACCAGAGAGGATCACTGAGCTCGGGTTCACCTGGTCGAGCCCGGCATATTTTGGCGCTGTGCCGTGGGTGGCCTCGAAGATCCCGTGTCCGGTCAGGTAGTTGATGTTCGCGCCCGGGGCGATGCCGATGCCCCCCACCTGTGCGGCGAGTGCGTCGGAGAGGTAGTCGCCGTTCAAATTCAAGGTGGCGATCACGTCAAAGTCTTTGGGCCGTGTGAGAACTTGCTGGAGCGTGATGTCGGCGATGGAGTCCTTCACCAGCACCTGGCCCGCGGGAGCTTTGCCGCCGCAATCGTCCCAGCCGATCGCGCGGCCGGCATACTCGCGCTTTACGAGCTCGTAGCCCCAGTCCCGGAAGGCGCCCTCCGTGAACTTCATGATGTTGCCCTTGTGCACGAAGGTCACGCTCTTGCGACCGGTGCGCAGCGTGTAGTCGAGCGCTGCCCGCACGAGCCGCTCCGTGCCCTCCTTCGAGACCGGCTTAATCCCGATGCCCGACGTCTCGGGGAAGCGGATCTTCTTCACCCCGAGCTCCTTTTGGAGAAACTCGATCAGCTTCTTCGCCTCGGCGGATCCCGCCGGCCACTCGATGCCCGCGTAGATGTCCTCGGAGTTCTCGCGAAAGATCACCATGTCGACGTCCTGCGGCCGCTTCACAGGACTCGGCACACCGGGGTACCAGCGCACGGGCCGCAGGCACACATACAGGTCGAGGAGCTGGCGAAGCGCCACGTTCAGGCTGCGGATCCCGCCGCCGACGGGCGTTGTGAGAGGACCCTTAATCCCGACAAGATACTCGCGAAAGGCGTCGAGGGTCGCCTCGGGGAGCCATTCGCCCTTGTCCCGGAACGCCTTCTCACCGGCCAGGACTTCGAACCAAGTGATCTTGCGCTTGCCGCCGTAGGCCTTTGCGACCGCGCCCTCGAACACGCGCACAGCCGCCTTCCAGATGTCCGGCCCCGTCCCGTCGCCCTCGATGTAGGGGACGACGGGGTGGTCGGGAACCACGAGGCGCCCTCCCCGGAGCGCGATCTTCTCGCCCTCACGCGGGGGCGTCGGCCTTGCGGTTTGCGGCATGGTGGGTCCCGTTTATCGAATCCCGGCCGGCTGCGCCATCGCTCCAAGGGAGCCAAGGTCCGCCTGGACCCTTGCAATGGGGATGTGCGCCGGGCACACGGCTTCGCACGCTGCGCAGGCCGAGCAGGCCGCCGCGTCCGCGATCGGGAGCGCGAGCCGCACGATGTCAATGGCGAGGCGGGAGGCCGCGGCCACGGCGTCCATGGGATCAAGGTGCGGCGCACCGCCCACGCGAGCGCATTCCTCGGTACAGAGGCCGCAGGCCGTGCAGCGCTGCGCCTCGAGGCGAAGCGCATCGCGCGCGGCATCGGGGAGCCGGATGCCGTCCTCCCGATAGTTCTCGAGGAAAAGCGCGACGGCATCGCTCCCGCGAGGACGCCGACCCGTACGAACGATGTGGGCGACGCCGGTCCGCACCTGGAGCCAAAAAGCGCGCGCACTGCCGGTGCGCGAGAACTCGCGGAGAAAACCGCGGTAGCCTCGGATCATCCGCTCTCCTCTTCTGCGAGACGGGCAATTTCGGACGCCGCGCGCAGGCCCGTGAGCAGTGCCACACCGAGTCCCGTCCGTTCCGTCGAGGGGTCAAAGCCGCCGATCAGATCGCCGGCGGCGAAGAGGTTCTCGAAGAGCGGCTCACCGTCCGCGCCGAGGGGACGCAGACGCGAATCCGTGCGCACGCCTGAGGAGAAGAGTCTTTGCGGCCCTTCCGGCGAGGCGCGGACGAGGCGGTTTGCCGCCGAGCCGTCGACGCGCACACCCGCCTCGTCATACAGCGGAAGATCGAGCAGCGTCTCGTGCACTCCGCCTTCCCGCTCGGCGAGCCCGCCACCCAGAAATCGCCCGCTGGCGAGCAGGATGGCCTCCGCCTCGAGACGCTCCTCTGCGCGGGACGAACCCTCGCGGGGCTGAAGGCGTACGGCGCGAACCCGCCTCCCCGTTCGCTCGAGGGCGCGTACGCGCGCGCGCTCGACGACCACGCCCTCGCGCAAGAGCGCCGCCGCGAGGGCGCCCACGAGGCGAAGGCCGGCCGGACTTGCGGGCGGGGCGCCGAGGCACTCGGCGACGCGACATCCCGCAGCCTCGCGCAAACGGGCAAGCTTTCCCAGAACGCCCGAGAAACCGAGAATCGGGGGAAGCAGAAGCAGCCGGCGCTCGCCATCCACTCGGCGCACCTCGTCCCGATGTCGCGCTGCCACCGCGGCGAGCAGCACGCGCAGACCCTCTTCCGTGTCGGTCCGAGCGGCGACACGCGCAGGCGAGCCGCCGTCCACCACGAAGCCTGCGGGCAGCGGCAGCGGGACCACGCGGAACGAGGGACGTGGCAGCCCGATCGCCGCGAACTCGGCAGCGAGGGCGCGCGCCAGCGGGCGGGCGGCATGCTGGGCGAGCCCCGCGACGGTCGCAACCTCGACCTCCGCGGCTCCCTGGAGGTCGCCTTCGGCCGGTCCCGTGAAGGCAAAGTCGCTGACGCGCACGGCGCCGCGCACATTCGCAAGAAGGCGCGCGGCGTCGAGACCCCCTTCGACCCGCAGCCCCGAAGGAGCGAGCCAGCCGTCGAGGGACGCGGCGGCGCTCTTCACGGCGTCGGCGGCCGCCGACTCCGCGGCCCCCCCGCCGCTGCGCCCGAAGAGCGTCGCATAGGGGTGTCGGGGACGCGTGCGCAAGCATGCCGCGAGCCGCTCTCGGGGCGACAAAAGACGCGTCGCCGTGGCGTCGCGGAGCGGGAGACCGGAGATCTCGGGTGAGGGAACGGCGACGTCGAGGGACCCCCAGGAGAGCGCCGTCGCCCCTACCCCCGCCGACACCAGGGTCACCGCGAGCTCGCGCGAAGCGAGCTCGAGGGCTGCGGCGGCTCCCGCAAGGCCGCCGCCAATCACGAGGACCCTCACGCCCCCTCCCACGTGGCGCCGTGCCGCGGCGAGTCCTCCCCGCCGTGACCCGCGCGGTCGGCGCGCGTAAATCCCCGGGCGCCGACATCCGCCGCGCGGTGCAGCTCGAGTGCGGCAATCTGTGCGCCGGCCAGCACCGGCGTCGCAACACGCCAGCGCTCGCCCAAGAAGGTCGCGAGCTCATACGCCGCTCTCTCCGCGCTCCAGCCGAGCGCCTCGGCGAGCACGCTCGCGGCCGCGGCGGCGCACGAGGCCCCCTGGCACGCTCCGACTCCAAGACGAACGCGCAGCGAACAGTCGGTCAGGGTCCGCAAGCCCTCGCGCAGTGCGGCGTGCACGAGCTCGGCATCCGTCACCGGCTCGCACGCGCACACGATGCTCGGCGTCGGCGTTGCGAGCTCGGCACCGAATGTCGGCGCACTTTGCTCGAGCACCCTTGGCGCGTGAGCACCGTGGCGAAAGAAAAGCCGCACAGCGGTAGGCCAGGCTACGCGAAATCGGCGCGAGAGCGCGGCCACGTCGAGCGGCGCCTCACCGCCGGGCAGGGCTGTTGTCGCCGTACGACAGGACTCGCGCACTCCGAGCTTTGCGCACAGCCGGTCGGTGGCGTCTTCCGCCATAAGGCGGTAGGCCGCGAGCTTCCCGCCGGCGATGGTGAAAAGACCGGGCACGCCATCGCGCTCGCCGTGGTCGATCACCTGATAGTCCCGGGAGAGCTCGTCTTCGTATTTGCCGAAGCCAAAGAGCGTGGGACGAACGCCCGCAGTCACGTGGCAGACGCGGTGATGGCGGATGCCTGGGATCGAGCGCTCCATGGCCTGCAGCACGTACGCCACCTCGTCCTCGGTGGTCTCCATCCGGTCCAGATCGCCGTAGAAGTCGTCGTCGGTCGTGCCGGCCATGCTGTTTTGCTCGTGCGGAAACGTGAACATGTCGCGGCCGTCGATCCCCGTCGCGTAGATGGCAAGATCCGAGACGCGGCGCTCGAAGACGAGGTGAACACCTTTGCCCGGCCGCAGCTTCACCTCGAGCCCCGCCAGGCGCGCGACCCTCGGGAGCCAGGGGCCCGCCGCGTTCATCACGAGCTCGGCCTCGATCTCCCACTCCTCGCCCGAGAGGCCATCGCGCACCCGCGCCCCGGTGACCCGCCCCGCCTCCCGCAAGAGACCAATCACCTCGGTGTGGGTGCGCACCAGCGCCCCGCGGTCCGCCGCGTCGAGGGCATTCGCCGCGCAAAGGCGCGCTGCGTCGACACCCCATTCGTCCAGGGTGAATGCGCACTCGATCTGCGGCGAGAGCGCTGGCTCAAGGCGCAGCGCCTGCTCACGGGAGAGGCGCGTGTGGGGCTTTCCGCGCTTAAACGACTGAAAGCGGTCGTACATCTCAAGGCCGATCTCGACGAGCTCGGCGCCGATCGCATCGTCCCGGAAAACCGGCATGAGAAAGGGGATCCGGAAGATGAGGTGCGGAGCAATGCGCTGGATGTTCCCCGAATCGACGCACGAGTGGAGCGTCACCTCGGGGTCCTTCTGCAGGTAGCGAAGGCCCCCGTGGATCATGCCGGAGGAGGCCCAGGACGTGCCCCCCCCAAGTTCGCCTTTCTCGACGAGCGCGACGCGCACGCCGCGCAAGGTGAGGTCACGCGCGATCCCCGCGCCGTTGATGCCGCCTCCGACGACGAGGACCTGTGTGGTGAGGGTGCGTATCACCGTGGTGTCGCGCCGCCCTCCTCCCGCGCAGATCGGCTCGGAGCGACGCGTGTTCTCGCACGCCGCATCAGCCTTCACCTTCCCGGGGCACGATGCGCAAGGAGAGCTCGTCCAGCTGCGCTGGGCTCACGAAGGAGGGGGAATCCATCAGCAGGTCTTGGCCGCGCTGCGTTTTTGGAAACGCGATCACGTCGCGCAGGCTGTCCGCACCGGCGAGCAGCATCACGAGGCGATCCACGCCGAAGGCGAAGCCGCCATGGGGCGGCGCGCCCGCATCGAGTGCGTTCAGCATGAAGCCGAAGCGCTCTTCGGCCTCGGATTTCGAGTAGCCGAGGATCTCAAAGATCCGGCGCTGCACGTCCGAGCGGTGGTTGCGAAGACTCCCCGACCCGAGCTCCAGACCGTTTAGGACAACGTCATAGTGGGTTCCCCGTACGCGCTCGGGATCGGTTTCGAGAAAGGGGAGATCCTCCTCCACCGGAGCCACGAAGGGCATGTGCATGTAGGTGAGCTTGCCCTCTTCCTCCCGTTCGAAGACGGGGAAGTTGAGGACGAGCACGGGCGCCCAGGCGCGCCCGTCGACGCGGCCGAGCTGTCGGCCGAGGTCCAGGCGCAAACGCCCGAGGATTGCGTTCGCTTTCGCGGGCTCATCGGCGGCAAAGAAAAGGACGCTGGCCGGCCTCGCCTCGGTGGACCGCACGATCTCGGCGCGCTCGCGCTCGGAGAGAAACTTCGCAATGGGCGACTGCCACGCCCCGTCTTGGCCAATGCGCACCCACGCGAGTCCTTTGCCGCCGAGCTCCTTTTTCACAAAGGCTTCGAGCCGGTCGATCTCCCCGCGCGAAAGGGCGCTCGCGTCGTGGATGGGGAGGCACTTCACGATGCCACGCTGCTCGACGGTCGCGCGAAACGCGCGAAGCTCCGTCTCGCGAAAGATCTGCGTTAGGTCCACGAGCTCGAGCAGGACCCGCGTGTCCGGCTTGTCGACGCCGTAGCGTCGCATCGCTTCCTCGTAGGACATGCGCGGGAAGGGATGCGGGAGCTCGATGCCGCCCGCTTCGCGCCAGATGCGTACGACCAGCTGCTCGAGCACGGGAAGGACATCCTCCATACCCACGAAGGACATCTCGAGGTCGATCTGCGTGAACTCAAGCTGGCGGTCGGCACGCAGATCCTCATCCCGGAAGCAGCGCGCGATCTGGAAGTAGCGGTCGAAGCCGGAGATCATGAGCAGCTGCTTTAGGATCTGCGGCGACTGGGGTAGCGCATAGAAGGAGCCCGGCTGGAGGCGACTCGGCACGAGAAAGTCTCGGGCGCCTTCGGGCGTACTCCTGGCGAGAATCGGCGTTTCGATCTCGAAAAACCCGAGCTCCGTGAGGGTGCGGCGTGCCGATTGATAGACCAGGTGCCGCACGCGGAGCGCGCGCTGGAGAGGCGGACGGCGCAGGTCGTGGATGCGGTGGCGCAGCCGCACCATCTCTTCCGCTCCAGAATCTTCCTCAATCGCAAAGGGCGGCGGTGTCGCGGAGTTCAAGATGCGGAGCTCGTGCGCGGTAATCTCGATCTCGCCGGTCGCGAGCTTCGGGTTCACAGTTTCGGGAGAGCGGTGCTCGACCACGCCGCGCACGAGCATCACCCACTCCGAACGCACGTGGCCGACCCGTTCGTGGGCCGCGCGCGCCACCTCGGGCTTGAAGACGACTTGGACCAGGCCTTCGCGGTCGCGCAGGTCGACGAAGATCACCCCGCCGTGATCACGGCGGCGGTGCACCCAACCCGCAACCACGACCTCGCTCCCCACAAGAGCCGGACCCACGCCACCGCAGCTGTGGGTACGTCGGAGCGAGCCCAGGCCCTCGAGGCCCGGCGCTCCCTCCGGCCCGCGCGCACTCTCAGGTCCTTCCGACAAGGGAAAACCTCAACAAAACCGAGCACGTGCTTAGCAGACGCCGCGCCGGGGTGTCAAACAGCGCAAGGCGTCGCAGGGGCTCCTCGGGCCTTAGGCGGAGAGCTCCGACGCGCTGCACAGGCGGTTTCGGCCGAGGGATTTCGCGCGGTACATGGCCTTGTCGGCGAGGTCGAGCAGCTGCTCGCGTGTCGTTCCATGCTCCGGGTAGGTCGAGACCCCGAGGCTCACGGTGAGCCGCAAAGAGCCGCCCCGACCGCCGTCGAACAAGGTCTCCTCCACCGTGCGCCGGATGCGCTCCGCGATGCGCAGCGCGGTCTCAAGGCCGGTATCCACAAGCACGATCGTGAACTCATCGCCGCCATAACGTGCCAGTGTGTCCACCTGGCGGACGCATTGGGCGAGGACCTGGGAGAGCTGGCGCAACGCGCGCGAGCCGATCAAATGGCCGTGGCGATCGTTCACAAGCTTAAAGCGATCGAGGTCGAGAAACAGGACCGAGAGCTCGCTGTGGTAGCGCTCGGCACGGCGGATTTCGTGGTCCATCGCCGCCAGCAAGTAGCGTGCGTTGTAGACCTCGGTCACGTCGTCGATGAACGCGCGCTCCTTCGCGCGGTTGTATCTCTCCGCATTGTGCAGCGCGAGCTCGGCGTGGCCGGCCACGATGCGCGCCCGCGAGATCTCGCTCTCGTCGAAGGGGCGATCATCCTCCAGCACCCACAGAACGCCCGCCTCGATCTCGCGCCCGCGAATCGGAACGGCGAGGACGCGCTGCGCCCCGACGCCCACTTCCGCGAGGGCATCGTGCGCGGGGCCTCGGGTCAAGATCTCGATCTGATTCACCCCTTCGAGGTTCACGGGCTTTTCGTGCACGAGCGTCTGGCGCATCCGGCTCGCTTCCGTCTCGGAGAAGCCGCGGAAGGCGGCGGCATCGGACACCGACATCGAGGCCCGGTGGAAGAGCGCGAAGCCGCGCCAGCGCGAGAGCGTTCGCAGCAAGAGGTCGAGGCCGACCGCGTAGACCTCGCCGGCCTCAAGGCAAGGCGTGAGCGCGCGACAGGCTTCGACCGTGGCGAGCTCGTCGCGCATGCGGGCGTTTTCAGCCAAGAGGCGCCGCTTGGCGAGGGTGCGCTCCACGACAAGTGCGAGCTCCTCCCTCTGGACCGGCTTGCGCAGGAAGTCGTTCGCACCCATGCGGAGGGCTTCGATCGCACTCTCGACAGTCGCGCTGCCGGTGAGCACCACAAAGTCGAGGCCGGGGTACTCGCGTCGCACGCGGGTCAAAAGCTCGATGCCCGAGAGCCCGGGCATGTTGAGGTCGGAAATCACAAGGTCTGCGGGCTCGCGGCGCAGCGCCTCGAGCGCATCCTCGGCAGAGGCGCAGGTCTCAACCGCCGCAAACGAGGCCAAGGCGTCCTGCACGAGCTCCCGCTCGAGCCGGCTGTCGTCGACGGCGACGACTCGCGCGGGCTTGGTCGGCTGGTCGGTCATGGCGGTCCCCGTCGCAGCGTGGCCGATTTCCTGCCTGCGGGGCAGGCAGACCCCATCTCAATCGCTATCGGCGCTCCGACGTTCCGGCTTGAGGGGGCGGCCGTCTGCCCCGCTAGGATAGCTGTGGAGGGGCGCCCATGAGCGAGTTCTCCGAGGCCCTGGACCGCTGGCGTCGCGAGCGGGACGCCTTCCGCTGGTCCGTGCCCGACCCATTCAACTTCGGCCGGGATGTCGTCGACCGCTTTGCGGCGGATCCGGCGCGCCCTGCCCTGCTCTGGCGCGACGCCGAAGGCAGGGAGCGGCGGCTTGGATTTGGCGACGTGCGGGCGGGGTCGAATCGCGCGGCGCACCTCCTCGCGAGCCTTGGCGTCCGGGCGGGCGAGCCGGTGCTCGTGATGCTTCCCCGCATCCCGGAATGGCAGCTCGTTCTGGTGGGTGCGCTCAAGGCTGGAGCGCTCGTCATCCCGAGCTCAACCACCCTGCGGCCGAAGGACATCGTGTACCGGGTCGGCCACAGTGGGGCGGTCGCCATCGTCACCACCGCCGAGCAGGCGCGTGTGGTGGACGCGGTTCGCAGCGAGCTCACGAGCGTCCGCCACTTTTTGGCACTGCCTGAGGAGGGCGCGCGCAAGACACCCAGCGCCTGGCAAGATCTCGGCGCTGAGCTCGCCGCGCAGCCTGTGACCGACCCTCCCGCCTCGCCGACCCGCGCTTCCGATCCCGCCCTTGTCTACTACACCTCGGGCACAACGGGCCCGCCGAAGGCCGTTCTTCACGCCCATGCCTACACCTACGCGCAGCGCTACACCGCACTCCACTGGCTGGGCCTGCGCGGGGGGGATCGCCTCTGGACGACGAGCGACACCGGCTGGGCGAAGGCAGCCTACAGCGTGCTCTTCGGGCCCTGGAGCGTCGGCGCGGAGGTTTTCCTCTACCACGGGCGTTTTGAGCCGCAGACCGAGCTTCGGCTCCTCGAGAGCATCGGCCCGCAGGTGTTCTGCGCTCCGCCCACCGAGTTTCGCCTGCTCGTGAAGGAGGACCTTCGCGCCTTCCGCTTCGAACGACTACGCGAAGTCGTGTCGGCCGGTGAGCCTCTCAACCCCGAGGTCATCCGCGCCTGGCACGAAGCCACGGGAACCACGATCCGCGACGGCTTCGGGCAGACCGAGACGATCTTGCTGATCGGAAACTTCCCCGGGATGCCGGTGCGGCCAGGATCGATGGGGCTGCCGATGCCCGGCCACCGCGTCGATGTGATTGGGGAAGAGGGTCACCCTCTCCCGCCCGGCGAGGTGGGCGATGTCGCCCTCGCGGGGGATCCGCCGAGCCTTTTTCGCGGCTATTGGAAGGACGAGCGCGCGAGCGCCGCCTGCCGGCGCGGCGAGTGGTACGTGACCGGCGATCGGGCCTATCGCGACGCCGACGGCTTTTTCTGGTTCGTCGGCCGTGCGGACGACGTCATCATTTCCGCTGGCTACCGGATCGGCCCCTTCGAGGTGGAAAGTGCCCTGGTGGAGCACCCGGACGTCTTGGAGGCGGCGGCGGTGGCGGCGCCCGACCCGGTGCGCGGCGCGATCGTGAAGGCGTTCGTGGTGCTTCGCCCCGGGGTGGCGAGGAGCGCCGAACTGATGCGGGGTCTTCAGGAGCACGTGAAGGCAGTGACGGCGCCCTACAAGTATCCGCGGGCGATTGAGTTCGTGGATGCGCTGCCAAAGACTGTGAGCGGAAAGATCCGCCGCGTCGAGCTGCGAGAGGCCGAGGAGAAGCGCCGCTAGTCCAGCGCGCCCGCCGCGCGCGCCTACATCGACGCGGAGACTTCCCTGTTGGGCGGCGGCAAGACCTGCGTCCAGGTCGCACCCTTGTCTTCACTCTTTAAGACAAGACCGGTCTGCCCAACGATGACGCCGAGGTTCCCGCTTGGGGAGAAGTCGACGTCGCGCATGAAGGTGAAGATCGACGGAAAGCCTTCCTTTGGGGTCTGCCAGGTCGCGCCGAAGTCGTTCGAGACCTGGACAAAGCCCTTCTCCCCGACAGCGATGGCGCGCGAACCGTCCACCGCGACCGAGAAGAGGGCCTGGCGCCGTGCGGTTTTCTGATAGCTCCACGTCCTTCCGCCGTCGGTCGAAGAGAGGATGAGGCCGCCGAGCGCGGAGACCACGCCGTGCTGCTCGTCCTCGAAGCGCACGGTGAATAAATACGGGTTCTGCGCGACCCGGACGTCGACGCCCGGCTGCGCGGCCTTTCGCCCGTCGAGGTAGCGCTTGAGAAATCCGGGATCATCCTTCTGGAAGTCCTCGTAGTCCCACGGCGGCGTGCCTCGAACCCGGATGCGGTCGGAGAGGATCCCTGCGTCTTCGATCACGCTGCGTACCGCGGAAAGCCGAGCGTCCAGAATCTCGAAGAGCGGTGTGGGATCGGTTCCTTTAATGAAGTTCGTGAGTTCCTTCTCGTTCGCCCTCGGCTCGATCTCGACGTTAAGATGCGTCTCGGGCTCGATGCGCTTGGCGAATTCCTTCAGCTTTTCGATGTCTTCGGGCTTGAGGCGGGTCACGTTGTAGTCGAGCACGACGGGCTCGGGTTTGATGTCGCCGACGATCGCGCCGCGCTCCCATTTAAGGCCGCTCGTGTCGGAATAGAACGTGTAGCCGAACTCGCCTGCGATCCAGCAGTGCGTGCTTTTCGGGGGGAGGCAGTTCACATCGTTTAGGCTCACGTCCTCGTAGACCTTTTCTCCGTGCCGAACGCGGTCTTGGTCGACGGGCGGCAGCCACACGAACTGGGGATGGGTCTCAGTGATGAGGAGGGAAAAGTCCTGCCAGGTCTTGCCGCCGTCATCGGTGAAGATCCGGGATCCCCACTCCCCTACCGCCCATGCGGTGTTCGCGTCGAGGGCTTCGACGCTAAAGAGCTGCGACCCTTCGGTCTCCTTCAGGTTGGGCTGAATCTGCCACGTGTCGCCCCCGTCCTGCGTGCGGAGGATGAGCCCGCCCTGGCCGACGGCCCAGCCGCGCTTCTCGTCCGCCATGGAGACGCCGTAAAGGGACTTGAGCGTCCCGCTGTCCCGCTTTTCCCAGGTCGCGCCCGCATCCCGGCTGCGGTAGATCGCGCCGTAGTAGCCAACAGCGATGATCATTTGGTCGTTCACCACCGCAACGGAAAAGAGATCGTCATAGATCCCGATCTCGCCGGGCTTGGCCATGGGCGTCACTCGGACGTCGTGGCAGGCGAGGGCGAAAAGGGCGAGGGCGCATGCGCCCACGATTCGTTGGAGTGCGGCGGGCATGAACAACTCCTGTCGAAGAACTTCCGCAGAGCGAAGGAAGGGGGGCGGGAGCCCGCGCTTGGGCCCCGCCCCCGCTGCGAAAGCGGCGTCGGTTAGCGCCCCATGGTGAGGCGGCCCACGTCGATGTAGCGCCGAACCTTCCCCTTGCTGTTGTAGGGCACGCCGTTGCTGTCCCAGAACTCGATCCGGTTCCCCGTCCCGGTCTGGACGTTCACGATCATGTCGGAGACGTCACGGTTGTCCCGGGGCTTGGCGATCCCCTCCCAACCCGGGTACCAGGTCGGATCGTCCTCACTCCAGCGGTGGTTGTGCCAGATGATCTTCCAGAGCTCTTCCTTCTGGTCATAGGCGAAGGAATACACCGCTTCCATGGCCTGCTTGTCGATGTAGATGTCCTTGTGGTGATAGGGATGGTCCTTGTTCTTGGGCTTCATCCGCACCTTGATCACGTGCCGCAGCTCCCAGCGGTCATCGGCATACGAGAGACCGTAGGGTCCAAAGTTGTGGTCCTTCGAGTACGGGTACGCCTTCACCTTGGAGTTCATCGGCGCGATGATGTCCTGTTCGCCAATGCAGGTCCATTCGTACTGGGGCACGATGCCGGCGAAGCTCTGCAGATCGTCGAAGGTGAAGTCGGTGCCCGAAACCGAGTCCGTGCGCTGGGCGGTGGAAATCCGGCGAACCCGACGCAGCGTCGGCACGTAGACCCAAGTGTCGTCATTCTTGGCCTGGTCACGCGGGCCATCGGAGGACTTGTAGCGGTAGGTCATGAGCGCAATGCCGCGCGCGTCGAACGGGGCACTCACCTCGACGCCGAATGCGTTCTTTCGCTTCTCATCGCGGAAGAGATCGCCCTGCTGGTCGTCGAGATATTCCTTCTCCACGCGGTGAGAGAGCTGGATCGTCTTCGAAGTGCCCTCGTAATAGAGCGGGAGCTGCTCGCCACGGTCCCAGTAGGAATAGAAGTAGCTGGCCTGAGAGCCGTCGCCGTTCCATTGGTAGTCAAAGTCCCACATGATCTTTACGCCCGCCTGGGGATCCCCCTTGCAGTCGATCTGATCGATGGGGAAGGGCTCGCCGGCGGTGTAATTCTCGAGACTGCCGTCGGGGCCGATCTTGGCCTGACCCGCGAACTTCTTCGTGGCTTCCTGGTATTCCGCCGCCGGCGTGTAGTCCCGGAAGGAGGGGCCGATCTCGAGCTTCATGCCTTCATAGAAGAAGAAGTCGCGGTTGTTCCAAAACTCCGGGGGCAGGAAAGGCTTTAGCGAGTCGACCTTGTCGAAGGTGATGACGTCGCCTTCTTTGAACGAGGGCCCCACGACACCCGTATCCTCGGCCTTTTTCTGGGCCGCGGCCGGTGCTGCGATCGCAAGCACTGCAAGCGCGCTTGCGCCGATCGTACAGAGATGGCGCCTGGCGGACGAAAACATGAAAGGACTCCTTCTTGCGGTTCAGGCCTTCGTCAAGGCGTGAGCCTGACGAGCAGAGCGTTTCCAACCGAACGGGACCATCCGAGCATGCGTGGGCGCTTTGTCCGCCGGGACGAACGGTCTGGGGCGATTTGGGACAGCGCGCCTTCCCTTGGGAAACGGCGATCCCTCTCTAAACTAGGGCTCCGCTCGTTGTCAAGGAGAAGGACGCTGGACTCGATCCCCGCCCCGTCTTCGCCTGCGCTCGGCGCTCGGGCACTCCCGAGGGTTCGACGACTCGAGGGCGGATTCCGTTTCAAGCTCCGGGTGCTGGGGATCGAGCCGACCGTGCGTCTTGGGTTTTGCTTCGTGCGCATCGGTGCCGCGCTCGTGTGGAGCCGGCTTGGCGACCCGTTCTTCTCGCCGGAGCGGCGCGCCAAACGCCGGGAGGAGCGTCTAACGCGCGCCGCGCGCGCCCTTGCGACGGTGCTCGGCGATCTGAAGGGCGCCTTCGTGAAGGCCGGGCAGTTCGCCTCGCTGCGGATCGACATGCTGCCCGCCAAGGCGCGTGAGGCCCTGGCCTCGCTCCAAGACCGGGTGCCGCCGCTTCCCCTCGAGGTGGTTCGCGGGGTGGTGGAGGAGGATCTTGGAGCGCCGCTTGAAACGCTCTATCCCCACTTCGACCCAACTCCCCTCGGCACCGCCTCGATCGCACAAGTCCACCGCGCTGCTCTCCCGGACGGGCGGGAAGTCGCGGTGAAAGTCCAGCACCCCTGGCTTGAGGCGTCTTTGCGCGCGGACCTCGGCGTGATCCGCGCTGCCCTCGCCGGCTTCTCTTTCTTGCGCGGCCGCGGGCGCGTGGATCAGCGACGCGTCTTCGAAGAGTTCGCTACGGGCCTCGCGGAGGAGCTCGACTTCGAGCGCGAGGCGAGGGTCGCTACCGAAATCGCAGCCAATCTCGCCCACGAGTTACAAATCGTGGTGCCCAAGATCGTGACAAGCCACAGCACAAGGCGTGTTCTCACGATGAGCTACCAGCCGGCGGTTCCGATCCTTGACCGCGCGGCGCTGGCACGGCTTGGAGTTGCGCCCCGCGATGTCCTCGAAGTGCTCGCGCGCGCCTACGCCAAGCAGGTCTTTGTGGATGGGCTCTTCCACGCCGACCCCCATCCAGGAAACCTCTTCGTGCTCGAGGAGCCCGGAGCCAGCAGCCACCCGCGGGTTCTCTTCGTCGACTTTGGCCTCTCGAAGCGACTCGACCCCGCCCTCCGCGAGGAGCTGCGAAAGGGGATCTATGCCCTCTTGGAGCGCGACCTCGGCGCCTTCCTCTCCGGCATGGAGCGCATGGGGATGATTGCGCCCGGAGCGGAACCCAGGGTTCGGACTGCGGTCTCCGCCATGTTCGCGCGCATCAGCGAAGGCGGGGGGACGCCCCTTGGCATGAGCGGGAGCGCCATCCTCTCGCTGAAAGACGAAGCCAAGGCGCTCTTGCAATCGACCGACGGGCTCCATCTCCCGAACGAGCTTCTGCTCTACGCAAAGACCCTTTCCTATCTCTTTCAGCTCGGCGCCGAGCTCGACCCGAGCGTCGACCTGATGCGCCTCTCGGTGCCCTTTCTCCTGCGCTTCCTTGCCGGCCGAAGCTAACGCCCTAGGCGAGGATACTCGGGTACTTCGGGCGGTACTCCGGGCACAGGGCCGCGGTCTCGGCCACGAGGAGGCGCATCGCTTCCACGCTGCTCGCAAGAGCGCCGCCGCTTGAGCCGAGATCCGCGAGCACCGCCTCGAGGCGAGGCTCGAAGTCGCGCGGACGGGCGCTAAAGCGCTGGGTCTCGGAGAGCGCGGTCTTGTCGCTGGTAAAAAAGACCTCGTTCCTGGCGAAGAGGACCTGAACAAGTGCGCGCGCGCAGCGGGTCATGCAGCCGCTCGTATTCAGCACATCGCGGCGCGCGGCAAAGCCCTTGGCGAAGAGCAAGGTGAACTCGGCCGACCACAGAAAGTCGCGCACGATCGCCGCGCGCAGCGCGGGCGGAAACGTGGTCGCCTCCGCCTTCAGGGCCGCGAGCGTCCCGGCCGGGTCATGGAGGACGCGACACTCGCGCAGGTCGCCCAGGTAGGTCCAGCTGAAATAGCCAAAAGGGGGCTGCTGCTCGAAGTGAGACTCGATGCGGCCGGCTCGGCAATCGGCGACCACGCGGCGCACTTGGTCAAGATTGCGGTAGAGGAGGTCGACGCGACGCCCGCCCACCACGAGCCAGGCGCCGCCGTTTACGAAGGGGCCCCACTCGTAGGGCGCGGTCACGACCGGCTCGCCCTCCTTCGCATCGTGGAGGCGCTTTGCGACGGAGCGGACGAGGGCGGGACTCGGCGGCTCGGCCTCGTCGTAGAAGACGCCAAAATCAACGTCGGAATCCTGCCGCGCCGTGCCACGGGCAAAAGAGCCGACAAGGGCCACCGCGCGCACAGCCGGGAGTCCTGCGATCTCGGAAAGTACGCGCTCCACGAGGCCGGCAGGCGGCTCGAGCGCGAGAGGACTCACGGCTCTTGCGTTCGCCCCTTCTCTTGCGCTAGGCCCCGAAGCTCTTGCCGCAGCCACATTCGCTCTGCGCGTTCGGGTTGTGAATCTTGAAGCCGCTTTCGTTTAGGCCGTCGAGGTAGTCGATCTCGACGCCCTTTAAGTACTGCACACTCATTGGGTCGATCAGCACCCGTACCGCCCCCGCTTCCACTTGATGGTCGAGATCGTCGACCTGCTCGTCGAAGTACATCTGATACTGGAAGCCGGAGCAGCCGCCGCCCACGACCCTCACACGCAGCGCAGCCTTCCCAAGTCTGCCTTGCTGCTCGAGAAGACCGCGCACCTTCGCCTGCGCAGCCGGTGTGAGTGTAATCATCGGGGTCCCCCCTTTTTTCCACGCGAGCCCTCGCTCGTCGTGGGGGGCCGCAGCCGCAGACCCTGAAGACGAATGAAGCCCGTCGCATCTGCGTGGCGATAGCTATCGGCAGCTCCCGCGTCCTCGAAGGTCACCGTAGACTCCGAATACAGGGACACGGGCGAGCGCCGGCCCGTAACCGCCACGGCGCCCTTGTAGAGCTTGAGCCGGGCATCGCCGGTCACATTGCGCTGCGACTGCTCGATCGCCGAACGCACAAACTCCATTTCCGGCGAGAACCAGAAGCCGTTGTAGATGAGCTCGGCGAAGCGCGGCGAGAGGCGGTCGCGCTCGTGCATGACCTCGCGGTCGAGCGTAATCGACTCGATCGCGCGGTGGGCGCTGTGCAGCACCGTTCCCCCCGGCGTCTCATACACGCCGCGGCTCTTCATCCCGACGAAACGATTCTCCACCATATCCACCCGGCCGATGCCGTGGCCTCCGGCCACATGGTTTAGGCGCTCGAGAAGCCGCGCCGGAGAGAGTCGATCCCCGTCGACCGCGACCGGCGTTCCGCTTTCGAAGCCCACAATGACCTCCTGCGGCCGGTCGGGCGCTTTTTCCGGAGAGCGGGTCAGAATGAACATCTCTTCGTCGGGCTCCCGCCAGGGATCTTCGAGAACGCCCCCCTCATAGGAGATGTGGAGGAGGTTTCGGTCCATGGAGTACGGCTTCTTGATCGTTGCCGAAACCGGGATGCCGTACTTCTGGGCATAGGCCATACAGTCGGTCCGGGATTTGAGGTCCCACTCGCGCCAGGGAGCCACGATCTTGAGTTCGGGCGCGAGGGCGCGGTAGGTGAGCTCAAAGCGCACCTGGTCGTTGCCCTTGCCGGTCGCGCCATGGGCCACAGCATCGCAGCCCATCTCGCGCGCGACTTCGATCTGGTGCTTGGCAATCAAGGGGCGCGCCAGCGACGTCCCGAGCAGATACGTCCCCTCGTAGACGGCGTTCCCGCGCAGTGCAGGGAAGACGAAGTCGCGCACGAACTCCTCGCGTGCGTCGCGGATTATGCAGTCGATCGCGCCCGTGGCCTTGGCCTTGTCCGGGAGTCCCGAAAGCTCCTCTTCCTGGCCGACGTCCAAGCAGAAGGCCACGACTTCACAGCCGTATTCCTCGATCAGCCAGCGCAAAATCACCGAGGTGTCGAGGCCGCCGCTGTAGGCGAGGCAGATGCGCTTCACGGCGCCACGTCGGTTCGGACTGGGCATGCGCGGAACCTCCGGTGCCGAGTGTAACCAGGGCGCCCGCGCCATGCTGCCTAGGGCTGCGCGGGGCCCGCCTCGAAATGGATGGCCGTCGTGCGGCCGCCCGACTCGGTGGGCGTAATGCGGAGGTTTCCGCCGAGGCTCGCGATCGCGTCGCGCAGGAGATCGAGCTCGGGCTCGGCCGCCGCGGCCCCGGCGCGGACGGGCGTACCCTCGGTCACGAGGAGAAGAACCGAAGCGTTGTTGTTGGCCATGGGGATTGCCTTTGCGGCAAGGATGAGCGAGGGCGCCGCCGTGCGGGCGACCCGCGCCCGCAGCCAGTGCACAAGCGCGGCCTCGAGGCGCTCGCCATCCCCGCGCACCGGAGGCAGCTGTGCGGGGACTGAGAGCTCGACCGTGCAGCCCGCTCCTCGGGCCTCTCGCTCAAGGCCAGCGGCGGCGCGGCGCAGGAGTCTGCGCATATCAAAGCGCGCCCCCGAGGCCACTGTACCCGGGCGTCCGAGGGCGATGTTCTGGAGCTCGTCCGTCCACTTGCGAAGCCGCTGCAGCGCGCGCAGGCTGTCCTCGACGAGCGCTCGGTAGCGCTCGCTGCGCCGGCCGCCGGTCTGGTCGAGCAGGGTGTCGAGGCACTCCCCGAGATCGTCCACGGGCTCCTGCACCGCACGATGAAACGCGAGGAGCTTTTCGCCGCCGATCATCTCCTCGGTCAAGAGCAAGATCGCGCCGATGCGCGCGCTTTCGGTCACGATGGGGGAGACGAGGGCCACATAGCCAACGCCGCCGACGCGGAGCCGAAAGCGCGACGGCGGGCCCCCGTCGCACACATCCGCGAACGCACGAAGCACCTCTTCCCGCCCTCCCGATTCGAAGAGAGTGGCGAGCGGCAGGCCTTGGGCTCCGCCTTGCGGGAGCGCAAAGCGCGCCTCGAACGAGGGGTTCGCGTAGACCGCGGAGCCGTCGGGATCCGCCACGAGGATCGGCGTATCCACGAACGAGAGCAAGGAGGCCGGCTTCGCCGTCACCATGCGCGTGCCTCTCCGTTCATTCGACGCGCTCGCCGCGACGTTCCCGCCGCGCGGCGGCGCCGATCGAAACGATGCCGGCGTCGAGCAGGCCACTAAGAACGCGAAGCGCCTCGAAGGCGTCCATGCCCGAGAGGGAAACGATGTCACCCACCGAAGTGTCGCCGTCAATCAGCGAGAGCATGAAACCCGCCTGGGCAGGGAGGTTGAACTTCATGACGTCAGAAAGACCCAGTGACAGGCGCGGCACGCTGCCGAGGTCCCCCATGCGTTCGCGGTAGCGCTTCACGAGGCGACTGCGCACGTCCTCGATGTGACCGTGCACCTCGAGGCGCATGGGCTCGCGACGCGCCACGGCCTCCAAAAGATCGAGCCCCGCCTCGAGCTGCTCCTCGCGCACGAGGCGCTGGCCCTCGCTCACGAGCCCATCGAGGGTGGCGTCCTCCTCGCCTGGGGCGATCTCAGCGGCCGCGTGCTCATGCACCTCGATCGGTGCGGGGGGCTGCGGCGCGCGAGGCGGCGGCGCTGCGGCGTGGGCGGCCTCTTCCGCGGTCGCCACGAAGTCGCGGGCCTCGGCGTGATCGGGATCGAGCCGTAGCACCTCGCGCCAGGAGCGAAGGGCCTCCTCTACGGCACCCATGCCGTAGTGGTTGAGGCCCTCGCGCATGAGGCGCTCGATCGTGTCCTCCTTCGACTCCGCCATGCCGCCCAGCTACTCCTTGAGCTGCACTTCATAGAGTTCGTTCTCGTCGATGATCCGCTGGATCTCCTCCTCGGAGAGTGTGCCCGTCGCATTCACCTGGATGGACTGCTCCTTGCCCGTCGCCTGGTCCCGTGCAGACACCGCGACGATGCCGTTCGCATCGATATCGAAGGAGACCTCGATCTCCGGCTCGCCCTTGCGCGCGGGCCGGATGCCGGAGAGCACGAACTCGCCGAGCAGGTCGTTTTCCGAGGCGGTTTCGCTCTCGCCCTGAAGCACGCGGATCTTCACAGCGGACTGGTTGTCCCGGGTGGTGGTGAAGATGTGGCCCTTGCGCACAGGCACCGTGGTGTTGCGCTCGATAAGCTTGGCGAAGTGGCCACCGAAGGTCGCGATTCCCAGCGAGAGAGGCGTCACGTCGAGGAGCAGGAGGTTCTTGTCCTCGCTGAGCAGCGACTCGCCCTGGATGGCCGCACCGACGGCCACGACTTCGTCGGGATTGACGCCCTTGTGCGGACGCTTGCCGAAAAGCTCGGTCACGAGGTTCTGGACGAGGGGCATGCGCGTTTGCCCGCCGACCAGCACCACCTGGTCGATCTGGTCGTGGGTAAGACCCGCATCGTGCAGACACGACTCTACGATCTTGATCGTCTGGCGGACGATATCGTCCACCAGCCCCTCGAGCGTCTCACGGGTGACTTCGAGGTTGAGGTGTCGCGGCCCCCGCGCGTCGCTTGCGACGAAGGGAAGATTGATCTCGGTAACATCGCGCGTCGAGAGATCGCACTTGGCCTTCTCCGCGGCGTCCTTGAGGCGCTGGAGCGCCATGGCGTCCGCCCGAAGGTCGATCCCCTCGGCTTCCTGGAAGCGTTCGAGCAGGTGCGCCACGAGCCGGCGGTCGAAGTCCTCTCCGCCGAGGAACGTGTTCCCGCCGGTTGCCAGCACCTCGAGAACGCCGCTACCGAGCTCCAGAATCGAGATATCAAAAGTCCCGCCGCCGAGGTCGTAGACCGCGATCTTCTCCTCGCGCTTTTTCCCGAAGCCGTAGGCGAGGGCCGCCGCGGTGGGCTCGTTGATGATGCGCAGCACCTCAAGCCCGGCGATCTTGCCCGCGTCCTTCGTGCACTGGCGCTGGGTATCGTTGAAATACGCAGGCACCGTGATCACCGCGTCGCGTACGGGCTCGCCGAGGTGCTCCTCTGCCACCCGCTTCATTTCCCGCAAGATCAAGGCGGAGAGCTCGGGGCAGGTGAAGGTCTTCTCGCCGATCCGAATGCGCGGATCGTCGTTCGGGCCCCGCACGATCTCGTAGGGGCAAAGGTCGATGGCCTTCTGCACTTCCGGCGCATCGAAGCGTCTCCCAATCAGACGCTTTGACGCGTAGACAGTGTTGCGCGCGTTGGTGATGGCCTGGCGCTTTGCGAGGTGGCCGACCAGGCGCTTTCCGTCCTGCGAAATCGCGAACATGGACGGGGTGGTCTTGTAGCCGCCGGCGTTCGGAATTACTGTCGGCTGACCGTTCTCCATCACCGCGACGCACGAGTTCGTCGTGCCAAGGTCAATTCCGATCACCCGCCCCATGGACTTTCCCCCCTTGCCCTCTCACTTTTTCGGCAGACTGCGAAGCTCCTGCTTCGCCTCTGCATCTTTCGGATCGATGCGCAGCACCGCCTCGAGCTCGCGCCGCGCGTTCGCGATGAGGCCTGCTGCCTTGTAAATTTGGCCCAAGGTGCGGCGATAGGTCGACACCTCAGGGCGTAGCTCGCACGCCCGGACAGCGTACTCCTTGGCCTTCTTCAGGTCTCCCGCTGCAAGCCACGCAAGACGTGCCGTCGTGTGATTGACGTCCGGATCGTGCGGCCTGTAGAGGAGCGCTTCCTCAAAAAGAGGCAATGCCTCGGCGACGCGCCGCAGGTCGAGGTTTGCGTTGGCCTCCTTAAGGAGCTGCTCGGCGCGCTCTTGGTTCGCCTTGTGCTGGACCTCGCCGAACGCCTCCTTCACCGCCTCGTTCCAGGGATCGAAGGCGATGGCGAGGCGTACGCTGGCGGCAGCCTCGCGCCAGCGGCCTTCCTTGAACGCGGCCATGCCGGTTTCAAAGAAGCCCTTCGCCTTGGCCTTGCGCTCGGCCAGCGCGCGCAGCTGGGGGGCGTGGAGGTGGAGGGGCGGAAGCTTTTTCCTCGGCCCGGCGGGTGCCTTCTCGGTCGCCGAGGCGGCGGCAGCGGCGGGCGGCGGCGCTTCCGCGACATTGCGCTGCACTTCCGCGCGCGTCGCCGGGTCCGAGAGAAGCTCATAGGCTTCCACGAGGCGCTTAAAGATCCGCTCGAGACGAGGCCCAAAGGGGCCAATGTTCCGCCGGAAATAACGGTCGGGGTGGTATTCCTTCGAGAGCTCGAAGTAGGCGCGCTTGACCGCCTTCACATCTGCCGTCGCGGGGACGCCGAGGATCTCGTGGTACGGGCGCTTTAGGCGCTTTTCGAACTCGAGGATGCGCTCTTGCGCCTCGACGGGAAGGTCGAGGCTCTCGTCAGTCTCGACGCTCGCCGGTGAAGCCGCCGCCGCGCTGGGTGCCGCCTCGAGCGGCGGGTGCGGCGCGGCCTTTGAGTCCTCCCCCTCCCTTTTGTCCTTGCCGGGAGCTCCTCCCGGGGGCGGGTTCGACTTCGGCGCGGATCCGTCGACGACAAGGATGCCTTCCAAGACCCAGCGTTCGAGACAGCGGTCGACCTCGCTCGGCGGGAGGCCTCCGATCTGGCGCAAAAGGCTCCAGGGAGTCCGGCCGTCGATTCGCGAAAGGAGGTAGCCCTCGGCCGGAGAGAGCGGGAGTCGGGCCGGGTCGCACCCGGGCGCCAGCTGCGGCACCCGCGCCTCCCCCGAGCCTTGGCCCCCGAGCTGCATGAAGCTCTCCCCACGGCACGGGTCCGCGCGCTGGCCACCGGCCAGACACGAACCCTGTCTCGGCCCTCATCGGCCGTACTTGGGGGGAAGCTGAGGGGGTCCCGGGGCGATCCGCGGGGTCGGTGGGAAGGGAGGATCACCCCGCGGCTTGCCGGTCTCCTGCACCTTCCCGATCCCCGCGGAAGGCGGAGGACCAGCGCCCCAGCGCGCCTTTGGGGGAGCTAGCTCCTCGGTCCGAGGAGAAGCCTCTCGAGGATGGCCTTCTGGGCGTGGAGCCGGTTCTCGGCTTGATCGAGGACGATGCTCCGCGACCCGTCGAGGACGTCGTCTGTGATCTCTTCGCCGCGGTGGGCGGGAAGACAGTGCATGATGAAGGCTTCAGGGGCGTTTTTGACGAGCCGCGCGTTCACCTGGTAGGGCTCGAAGAGCGCCCGGCGCCGCTCCGCCTCGTCCTCCTGGCCCATGCTTGTCCACACATCGGTGTAGATGAAGTCGGCGCCGCGCACAGCCGCCACCGGATCCGCGGTGAAGCTGATGTGCGCTCCGCTCGCCGCCGCCAGCTCCTCGGCCCGGCGACGCACGCGGGAGGCGGGTCGGTGGCTTTCGGGAGTCGCGAACCGAAACTCAAGGCCCAAGACCGCAGCCGCGTTGAGCAGCGAGTTGGCGACGTTGTTGCCGTCGCCGACATAGGCCAGGCGGGCGCGTGGAAGATCCGCTCGCTCGGAGATCGTCAGCAGGTCTGCCATCGCCTGACAGGGATGGAGCAGATCGGTTAAGCCGTTAATCACCGGGATGGAGGCCACGCGCGCCAGCTCTTCCACGAGGCTGTGGCTGTAGGTGCGGGCCACGATCGAGTCGACCCAGCGCGAGAGGTTGCGCGCCACATCGGCCGGCGTCTCGCGGGTTCCGATCCCGACCTGGTCGGGCAACAAGGTGAGGGCATGACCGCCGAGCTGAGTCATGCCCGCTTCGAAGGTGACGTGGGTCCGGAGCGAGGGCTTTTCGAAGTACATGGCGAGCGTGCGGCCTTGGAGCGTCTGCGGCCGCTCGCCGCGCTTTTGCAGGTCCTTGAGCTCGCGGGCACGCTCGAGCATGGCGAGGATCTCGGCGCGCGGCCAGTCGGCGATGCTGATGAAGTCCTTGGGCACGTTCCCTTCCTCAGCGCGAGATCAGCGTTCCGACGCCGAAATCGGTAAAGATCTCGAGCAGCACAGCGTGCGACAGTCGGCCGTCGATGATGTGGCTGCGCGTGACGCCGCCCCCGAGCGCCTCGATGCAGCACTGGATCTTGGGAATCATGCCGCCTGTGATCGTCCCTTCGGCGATCAGCTTGCGGGCCTCAGCGACCGTGAGGCGCCGTATCAGCTGGCCGCCCACATCCCTCACTCCCTCGACGTCGGTCAGCAAGATCAACTTTTCCGCATGCAGCGCGCGCGCGATCGAGCCGGCCGCCTCGTCCGCATTTACGTTGTAGGTAAGGCCATCCGTGTCGACACCCAGTGGCGCGATCACGGGCACGAATCCCGCCTGCGCAACCGCGGCGATGGGTGCCGGATCCACCTCCACGATTTCGCCCACGCGGCCGAGGTCTCGTCCTTCCTGGAGGCGGCGGCGCGCGCGCAGCATGTGGCCATCGCGACCGGTCAGCCCAATCGCGCGCCCACCGCTTTGCTCGAGCAGACCCACGATCTCCTGGTTGATGCTCCCGGCGAGCACCATCTCCACCACCTCCATGGTGGAATCATCGGTCACGCGCCGCCCGTCGACGAAGCTCGACTTTCGGCCCATCGCTTGGAGCGTGGAATCGATCTGGGGTCCTCCGCCATGCACGATGACGAGGCGGATCCCGATGTACTTGAGCAGCACGATGTCCCGGGCAAAGGAGACCTTGAGCTCCTTGTCCAGCATGGCGTGGCCGCCCAACTTGACGACGATAGTCTTGTCGAAGTAGCGCCGGATGTACGGCAGGGCCTCGATCAGGACTTCGGCCTTGTCGATGAGCTGCTGCAAGCGGGCTCTTCCGCGGAAGTCGGTTAGGCGAGCCCCGCCTCCCGGCGGGCACGCGCGACCTCTTCGATGCTGTCCACCAGACTACGGTACAAGAACACGTTGCGGACCGCCGCGGAGAGCGCCGCCGCGAGAACTTCGCCCGTGCGTGCCGAAGGCGCGATGCCCGAGCGCGGGAAGGCTCGCAGCACGCCGAGGACCTTGCCCCGGAAGCGGAGCGGGAGACACAGCAGCGGGGCGGGGTCACCGCCTTCGGGTGTATCGACATCGGGGTCAAATCTCGGATCGTCCTGAGGCTTGGGCGTCGCCACGAGATTTCCGGTCGCGAGGACCGTGCCCGTGAGGCCACGCAGCGCGGGAATTCTCATCCGATCGGCGCAGCGTCCTCCATCGACCTGACCCTCGCAAACCAGCTCGCCGGTCTCGGCGTCGCGCAAGAAGAGCGCGACCGGCGCGGCCTCGAGGGCAAGCGCGATCGGACGAATCGCGGCATCGAGCACGCGCCCAGGCTCGACCTCCGCGCTCACCGCCTCACAGACCTGGCGGGCAAGGTCGGCGTCGCGCGGCGCGGACTCGTCGCTCGCGAGGGCGGCCGCGAGGGAGGGCGCCGGGAGGGTCCGATCCGGGTCGGTTGCGCCGCGCGCTGCGGAGGCCGCGGTCACGCTCGCGAGCCGGCGCTGCGTTAAGAGCTGCCCGACCTGGACTGCAAGGATGCGCAGCACGGCAAGGTCGGTCTCCTCGAACGGGGCGCCGCCCGCTCGGTCGGTCGCGCACAGCACTCCGAGAACGCCGCTCGGAGACGGCACCGGCGCAACGGCGAAGGAGCCCGAGTCGTAGCGCCCGGTCTTCTCAGGCGCCGCCGCCGCGGAGACCCGCGCATCGCTGGCCGCGTCCTCGACCAGCATGGCCTGCGCCCGGGAGAAGGCCGCTCCGGCAACGCCTTGGCCCACCGGCACCGCGTCGAACTCTTCGATCGCAAGCTTGCGTCCGGTGGCCGCGGCGACTCGCAGGCGCGACCCGGCCTCGTCAACGAGAAGGAGTGAGGTCTTTGCGGCGCCGAGCACGTCCGCCACCGTCTCCGCCGCACGGGTCGGGAGGTCCGCGGGAGGCTCTTCGCTGCTCGATTCTCGGACGAGCTCCCCGAGCTTCGACTCGAGCAGCGAAAGTCGCGCGCGCAGCTTGTCCCAGCCTGCCGCGATCGCGTGGGTCTCCAGGGCTCGCTTTACGGCGAGCACGAGCTCCTCATCGTGGAGGGGCTTGGCGAGGTAGTCGCTCGCCCCAAGGCGCAGTGCCTCGAGAACGATCTCCTGGTCCGTATGGGCGGAGAGGATGACGACACGGAGCGCGGGGTGCATCTCCCGCAGCCGGCGGAGCACCTCGATCCCATCAATCCCGGGAAGCTGGATATCGAGGACGACGACCCCGAAGTCACCTTCCCGGGCGAGCTCGAGAGCCTCCGGCCCGTTGGCGGCCGTCACGCATTCGAGCCCGGCACCTTCCAGCGCTTCCCGGATCGCCTCGCGGAAAAACCGCTCATCGTCCACGACCAGGATGCGCGCACGCTTCGTCGCCATGGAAACCCCCTCGCGGGCGCTTTGCGCCCTGGCCGCAGCCCGGCGCGGGGGGGCGGGTGCGCTGGGTACGGACTCTACAGTATGTACCTCGACAAATCTTCGTCTCGCACGAGAGCGCCGAGGCGGACCCGTACGAACTCTTCATCGACCACAAGGTGCGCGGCCGCAAGGTCCGGCGCTTCGAAGCTCACCTCCTCAAGGAGCTTTTCCATCACGGTATGAAGGCGCCGCGCGCCAATGTCGTCGGTCCTCTCGTTCACCTCGGCGGCAATCTCCGCAATGGCCCGCACCCCATCCTCCTTGAACTCAACCTCCACGTCCTCGGTCTCGAGCAGCGCCTTGTACTGCCGAACGAGCGAGTTGCGCGGCTCGGTCAGGATGCGGACGAACTCGTCGCGGCCAAGGCTGGTGAGCTCGACACGGATCGGGAAGCGCCCCTGGAGCTCGGGGATGAGATCCGAGGGCTTTGCGACATGGAAGGCGCCGGCCGCGATGAAAAGGACGTGGTCGGTCCGCACCGGGCCGTGCTTGGTCTGCACCGTCGATCCCTCGACGATCGGCAGGAGGTCCCTCTGCACGCCTTCGCGGGAGACGTCGGGACCCTGCTTCTGGCCGGCGCCCGCTGCAATCTTGTCGAGCTCGTCGATGAAAACGATGCCCGTCTGCTCGACGCGCTCGATGGCGAGCTCGCGCACGCGATCCATGTCGACGAGTCTTCCAGCCTCCTCGGAGGCAAAGGCCTCGCGCGCCGCCGGCACCTTCATGCGCCGCCGCTTCGTCTTGCGGGGGAACATCCCGCCGAGCAGGTCTTTAAACTGGAGCCCCATCTCCTCGACGCCTTGGGGCGTAAAGATCGAAAGGCTGGGCGCCCCGCTCTCCTGGACTTCGACCTCGACTTCCCGTTCATCGAGGGCTCCCTGGCGCAGGAGCCGGCGCAGCTTCTCCCGCGTCTCGCCGCCCTCCGGCACGGTCTGGAAACCCGCTGCCGGAGCCGCCGGCGGAAGGAGTGCGTCCAGGACGCGCTCCTCGGCGCGCTCTTCGGCCTTTGCGCGCACGCTGCGCTTTTCCTCCTCGAGGACGAGGCTCACGCCGAGCTCGGTCAAGTCGCGCACGATCGATTCGACGTCCCGCCCGACGTATCCCACCTCGGTGAACTTCGAGGCCTCGACCTTGAGAAAGGGCGCCTGCGCAAGCTTTGCGATGCGCCGGGCGATCTCCGTCTTCCCGACTCCAGTCGGACCGATCATGATGATGTTCTTGGGCGCAATCTCCTCGCGCAGATCCTCGGCCACGCGGGTTCGACGCCAGCGGTTGCGAAGTGCGATGGCGACCGCGCGCTTGGCTTCGCGCTGGCCGACGACATAGCGATCGAGCTCCGAGACGACCTCTCGCGGCGTAAAGGCCTTGAAGTCAGCCATGCCTGCCACTCCCTCGGTGGCGGCGATCGGGCGCGCGCGGGCTGGCGCTCCTTTTGGGCTGCGTCTTCATGGCAGCGTCACCACCGTGATCTGGTCGTTGGTGTAGATGCACAGCTCCGAGGCAATGCGCAGCGCCTCTTCGGCGATTTCGCGCGGGCCGAGCTTCGTGTGGCGTGCGAGCGCCCGCGCGGCAGCGAGCGCGTAGGCTCCGCCTGAGCCGATCGCGGCCATGCCGTCATCGGGTTCGATCACGTCTCCGTTGCCCGAGACGACGAGCACCCGCTCCGGATCGCCCACGAGGAGCATGGCCTCGAGCCGCCGCAGGGCCCGGTCGGTGCGCCAGTCCCGCGCGAGCTCGACGGCGGCCCGGCGGACATTGCCGGGGTAGGCCTCGAGCTTCGTCTCGAGACGCTCGGAGAGCGCGAGGGCATCGGCCGCGCCGCCCGCAAAGCCCACCACGGCCCTGTCTTTGCCCGCAAGGCGCACCTTCTGCGCGCTTCGTTTCATCTTGACGTTGCCGACGGTCACTTGTCCGTCGGCGGCCATTGCAATCCGCCCGTCCCGCACCACCGCGAGGACCGTCGTGGCCACGACTCTGGCCCCGCCACTCATCGCTTCCCCGGCGCGCCGCCCGCGAGCTTTGCCCGGGGATGCGCCTGGTCGTAGACCTGCATCAGCCGATCGACCGAGACGGCGGTGTATTTCTGGGTCGTGGAGAGGCTCGCGTGTCCGAGAAGCTCCTGGATCTCGCGCAGATCCGCGCCCATCTCGAGAAGGTGTGTCGCGTAGCTGTGTCGCAGCCGGTGCGGGTGCACGCGATCGGAGACCCCCGCGCGGGCGGCGACCGCGCGAAGGATCCGCCGCACGTCGCGCTCGCCAAGGCGGCGCGGCCTTTCGGGGATGCCCTCGCCGCGGCGCAGCGAGACAAAGAGCGGCTCGCCGAGCACACCCTCGCGACGCCGGTGCGCGAGCCAGGCAGCGATGGCCGCTCGCGCCGCCGCGGGTAGGGGAACGATGCGCTCCTTGCCGCCCTTTCCAAAGACGCGCACGTCGCCGGTCTGCGCATCCACGTCTCGCACATCGAGCGCCACGAGCTCCCCGACCCGGAGCCCTGCGCCGTAGAGCAGCTCAACGAGAGCGCAGTCGCGAAGCGTCCGTGCCCTTCCCACCCCTTTCGGCGCCGTCTTCTCTCGCGCAAGGGCGCGTGGTCGCGCCGCGGCCTGCGCGAGGGCCTCGCAATCATCGACCGCAAGGGGACGCGGGAGCCGCGGGGGCGTTTTCGGACCCGGGAGCGCGGCGCTGGGATCGAGTGCCACTACTCCCTCGCGCACCAGAAAGCGGAAGAACGAGCGCAGAGCGTGGAGCTTGCGCGCGAGACTCGCGGGGTGAAGGCTGCGATGGAGCTCCGCGAGGTGCGCCCGCAAGAGAGCCGGTGTGACCCTTGCCGGGGGGACTCCCTCCCCCACGAAGGCCGCGAGCTGACCCACGTCCGAGACGTAGGCACGTCTTGTGTGCGAGGAAAGCCCCCGCTCCGCGCGCAGCCACAGAGAGAAGGCGCGAATGGCCTGCTCGAAGTTCATGCCGGCGCGAGCGCAAGCCGCGCCGCAAAGGGCGCAAGGTCCGAAAGCGCGCGGGCCGCAAGGAGTTCGTTCTTCTCGCGCTTGGGCATGCGGCGCGGAAGCTGCGGGAGCTCGGGGAATAGACCGTAGTTCACGTTCATGGGCTGGAAATCCTGGGCGTTCGCTTGCCGAAGGTGGCGCAAGAGCGCGCCGTGCGCCGTCGTCTCGGGCGGAAGGGGCGGCCTCTCGCCTCGGGCCGCGAAGGCGGCAAACGCACCCACCAGGAGGCCCAGCGCCGCGGACTCGACATAGCCCTCGACGCCGGCCATCTGGCCTGCCAGGTAGACACCGGGACGCGCACGAAGTTCGAGAAGCGGTCCCAGCTTCGTTGGTGCATTGACGTAGGTGTTGCGGTGAACGGAGCCGTACCGCGCAAAGACCGCCTCTCCCATCCCGGGGAGGGTGCGAAAGATCCGCTGCTGCTCGAAAATCCGCATCTTGGTTTGAAAGCCCACCAAGTTGTAGAGGACGCCGCGCTTATCCTCCTGGCGCAGCTGGACCACGGCATGCGGTCGCTGACCACTCTTGGGGTCGCGCAAACCCACGGGCTTCATGGGCCCATAGGCGAGCGTGTCGCGTCCACGCCGCGCCATCTCCTCAATCGGGAGGCAGCCTTCAAAGTAGAGCTTCGATTCGAAGGGATGAAGGGGCACGGTCTCGGCATGCAACAGATCATCCACAAATCGCGCGTAGTCCTCGCGGGAGAGGGGCAGGTTCAGGTAGTCGCCCTCGCCTTCTTCGTAGCGTGAGGCTCGAAAGGCCACCGCGCTGTCGATCGAATCGCCGTAGACGATGGGCGAGATTGCGTCATAGAAGTAGAGCGAGCGCTCGCCGAGGAGCGCTTGGAGATCCTCCGCGAGCTCAGGCGCAGTCAGTGGCCCGGTGGCCAGCACGACGAGCGGAGCGTCGGGGATCCGCGCCACGAGCTCGCGACGCACACGAATGCGCGGATGCGCCTCGAGGATTTCTGTCATGCGCTTCGAGAAGGCAAGCCTGTCGACCGCGAGGGCGCGGCCAGCGGGGACCGCGGTTTCGTCCGCTACTTCGATGACCAAAGACCGAAGACGCCGCATCTCCTCCTTGAGGAGCCCCACTGCGTTGCCGAGCCCCCGCGCACGCAAGGAGTTGCTGCAGACCAGTTCCGCGAACTCCGGGGAGCCGTGGGCGGGGGAGAAGCGCGCGGGCTTCATTTCGAAGAGCGTGACGCGGAGCCCGCGCTCCGCCGCCTGCCAGGCCGCCTCGCTCCCAGCAAGGCCCGCGCCCACGACGACGAGTTCGTCCGTGATGTGCATGAGCGCGCCGAGCATAGCGAAGGCCCGCGGCACAAGGGCTCGGGCCTCATGCTGCGGGGGAGAGAATGCCTCGCGATGGGCTGGCGTGAGAGCGCAGCTGCGCTGCGCGCCACGCGGGGCGTGGCGCGCAGCCGCTTACTGCATGACGGGGGTTCGGAAGCGGTCGCCCCGCTCGATCTCCGTCGCCGAGCGCATCACCAGCGCAACGGCGCTGGTCGGCTTTGCCGCTACCACAAGCAGCTCCGCCACATGCTCGTCTGCGGTGAGAACTTTGCCGCCGCGCACCTCGTCCTTCATCTTCTCACCCGGTCGGTACACCTCGAGGGCGTTGCCCGGGCGAAGGCCATCGTCCTGGCCGCGATCGAGATACACGACGTCCATTCGCCCCATCCAGGTGCGGTCCGCTGTGAGGTGAATCACTCGTCCGTCGATCCCCATGGGCGTCGCCGCGAGGCCGATCTGTGTCGGAGGCTTCTCGCGCCGCACGACGTGCGAGCCCTTCACGATCGGGCCGAAGGAGCGGCGAATCGTAAGAGACGCCGTCTCCTTGTAAACGGCGGTAATCTCGCCCCAACCGAGGTTGTCGACGAAGCTGCCGATCACCTTGCGCGTCACCGGGTCGTGTATCTCCTCGCGCGCGTCGAAGACTGTGAACTCGTCTCCCACCCGGACCTCGCCCGTACCGATCCCGATTTCGACGACGTCGGGCTGGCTGAAGAGCGTGCGGTTTTCCGGCACCTTGACGACGCTTGTCGCCGCGGCGACCTCTTCGCTCGTCACGAAACCGACGGATTCGGCGGCGCTAAAGTCCACGGACTTGCCACCCGTCTCGTTGGGAGCGGAAGGCTCCGCCAGCGCCGCGGGCGGCAGATCGGTAGCGCCCGCCATGAGCTGCTGGGCTTCGGCGTCGCTCACGCGCCGCATCTGCGTGGACGTAATCCAGATCCGATCGCCCGGGTGGATAAGGTCGGGGTTGTGGATCTCCTGGTTGTCTGCCCAAAGCGACGGCCAGACCCAGGGCGTGCCAAGGTAGGCATCCGAGATATCCCAGAGCGTGTCCCCACGCTCCACAGTGTGGATGCGACCCTCGCGGCCACTTTCATCTCGGCCCACCGGGCCGAGGGTCACGCGATGGTGCGGACGCGGTGCCTCCGCTGCGGGGGCTGCCGCCTGCGGCGCAGGAGCGGGCGCCGCTGCCGGGGTCGCGGCCTCCGGAGCCGCTGCAGGAGCGGCCGCCGGAGTCGTCGCCGGCACCGCGGCTGGCATCGTCGGCGCCGCGGGAGCCGCAGCCTGCGCTGCGGCGGGGGGCGGCGTCGCATCTGCGGGAGCCGGGTCCGCCGCCGATGCGGAAAACGCCAGAGTAAGTCCGACCAGCGGACCGAGCGCGAGCGCCTTGGACTTCATGCAAACCCTCCGCGTCCTGCGCCTTCCGGCGAGGCTGCCGGCAGGCGCTCTGAGTCCCAAAGAAGGGGGGTTAGGCCAGCGGATGCGCAGGCCCTACCCGTCCTGCGGGACGTAGGCTTCGCTTGTATCGACCGGTCCGCGCTGCGGCTTAACGGGGGGCCGGGGAGGCTCGGGGTCCCGGGGCTAGCCCTGGCCTGGCCCCGCCGTTCCCTGGGTCTTGAGGCGCTCCATCATGGACCGGACTTCCGCCGCCTGGGGCGGCTCGGGGGCGCCCGTCGGGGCTTTGCTCCGGGCGGCGTCGAGACTTGCCACCGCCCGCTCGAGGGTCTCCCGGGCCTTGTCCGGCTCCCCGTTCGCCTCATAGGCCATCGCAAGGTGAAGGCGGATCACGTTAATCGCGGGGTCTTCCGCCGGACTTCCGCCCTCCGCCTCCCGCAGGTACCCGACGGCCGCGGAAGGAACGCCTTTTTTGTAGAGCACCCAGCCAAGGGTATCGGCAGCGCTCGCGTTGTCGGGGAGCCCGGCCTTCGCCTCCTGGGCAAGCTCGAGTGCGCGGTCGAGGTCCCTTCCCTTCTCCGCCAGGAGATAGGCGAGATTGTTTTTTGCGGCTGCGAGGTTCGGGTCAAGCTTTACGGTCTTCTCGTATTCTTCGATCGCGTGGTCCGTATCTCCGCCAGCCTCATAGAGCGTTCCGAGAACGAGGTGGAGTCCAGCCACGTCCGGCCGCGCCTCGATGGCCTTCTTGTAGGTCTCGATGCTCTCGTCGCGGCGACCTGACGCCGCGAGGAGCTGCGCCAAGGCTTGGTAGGGAGCGATGTCGCGCGGATCGAGCTCGATCGCGTGCTTGAGCGCCTGCTCCGCATCGCTCGCTTTCCCCGAGACTGCGAGCGCAATCCCGTAGAGATACTCGAGCTTCGCGTTGCTTGGCTGCGCGGCGACCGCGTGCTGGATGCGCTCCAGCGAGTCTGGGAGATGGCCGGTCTGCCGGTCGATCAACATGAGCGAGTTCAAGATGTCGGGCTGGCCCGGGGAGGCGGCGTCGGCCCGCGTGAGATTTGCCCGGGCCTGGTCAATTTTCCCCATCGCCATGTAGATCCGACCGAACGCGTAGTAGGCCTCGGCGTCGCGCTTTGCCTCGGGGATCTTCTCGAGCTCGGCGAGCGCCTCGTCGAACTTGCGCTGGCGCACAAGACTCTGGGCCACAAGGATGCGGGTCTTCACGTCGTCCGGCGCTTCGCGCAGCACCTTGCGACCTTCCTCAACCGCCAGGTCGTCCGCGCCGAGAGCGGATTGGATGCTCGCGAGGAGTCTTCGCGCGTCGAGCATGTCGGCGTCGATTTCGAGGGCACGGGCGACCTCGGCTCGGGCGCCGTTGCGATCCCCTTGGGAGTTGAGCGCCGAGCCGAGGAGAAAGTGCGCCTGCGCCCAGTCTGGCCGGAGCTCGAGCGCGCGGTGAAGTTCCGCGGCCGCGTCGGCGACGTGCCCGTCCGCCAGGTCCATCTTGGCCTTCACAAACAAGGCATCCGCGCTCTTTGGCTCGCTCGTGAGGACGGCGTCTACGATCGAGCGAGCCTGCGCGATCTCGTCTTTGTTCGTGCTCCGGTAGCCGAGATCCAGCAAGAGCTCTGCTTTGCGAAGACGCGCCTGCGTGTTCTCCGGCGCCGCCTTGAGCGCGGCTTCCACGGCATCGAGCGCGCCTTGCAGATCGCCCTTTCGGCCGCGGTAGGCGGAGAGCGTGAGGAACGGGGCCACCTCTTTCGGGTTCGCCTTCGTCGCTTCTTCGACCATGGCGTCGGCCTTCGCGTTGTCGCCCCGTGCGCCATAGAAGCGTGCCAGCGAGTAAATGATTTCGAGGTCCCCGGGCAGCTTCTCCATCGCCTCCTTCAGCGTCCGCTCTGCATCTTCAAAGCGATCCCGTGAGTAGTAGAAGCTCCCGAGCGATCGATACGCGACCGAGAGCTCTTCGGGCTTCGCTTTGGCGAGGGCCTCCTTGAACATCGCCTCGGCTTCGGCGTCGCGAGACTTGTCGCGCGAGAGAAAGCCTGCAAGAGCGCTAAAGGAACCGAAGCTCGGCTGAGAGGCCGTGAGCTTGCGCAAGAGGGGCTCAGCCGACTTCGCGTCGCCGCTTCGCACGTAGTAGTCGGAGAGGATGAGAAGCGGGCCGGGGTTGTTCGGCTCGACCTCGACCGCTTTGAGATAGGCCTCCTTTGCATCCTCGGGACGCTTTAGGAGCTCAAGGGCCTGTCCGCGCAGCACGTACGCGGCCGCACGATTTGGGTCCGCGGCAATCACCTCGTCGGCTTGCTTTAGCGCCTCGTCCGTCTCACCCCCGAGGCGCGAGAGCTCGCCGTACTCAAGCTTCGCGTCGAGATTCTTGGGATCGAGGCGCGCCGTCTCATGGAGCTCCCAGTAGCCCTCGCGGATCTTGTTGGTGGCGAGGTACGACTTCGCGAGATCCCAGTGCGCAATCGCGGCATTGGGATCGAGCTGCAGCACATTCTTGAACTCGATGATCGCCTCGGCGTGCTTTCCGTCCTTCGCGTACTGCTCGCCGCGGGCAAGGTGCGCCGCCTTCTTCCCCTCTTTCCCTTGGCAGGCGAAGGCCGCAAGGCAGGAGAGGAGGAGAAGGAGGACATGGGCACGGCGGGTTCGGGCACGGAGCATGGGGTTACCCCGGGGTGGTGAGCCGGTTCTAGGTATCCAATATGGGGGTCCGATTCAAGGAAGGGCGCGGGCAGCCGGATCCCGGCCCTGGGCGCCGCGGTGACGGCGCCATGTCGGATGGGTGAGGCCCATCCGAGCGATCATGTAGTTGAGCTTGCGGCGCGTCACCCCAAGGAGCTTCGCGGCGTCTTTCTGGACCCAGCGCGACCGCCGAAGCGCCTCTTGGACGAGCGCCCGCTCCATCGCCTCGAGGGACAGATCGACCCCAAAGAGAAGCCCCGCGAGCTCTCCCTGCCCGCCGGCGCGCGCCGCAAGGGGCGCCGTGTCGGAGAGTCCGATGTCGGAGGAGTCGATGCGCGCGCCATCGGCCATGAGGACCGCTCGCTCGAGGGCGTTCCGGAGCTCGCGCACGTTGCCGGGCCAGGGGTGCGCCCGGATCCGCTCCAACGCGGCATCGGTGAAGCCCGTGCGCGGGCGACCGAGGTCGCGCCCGAACTCCTCAAGAAAGTGGTTCGCCAGTGCAACCACGTCTTCGGGTCGCTCCCGCAGCGGCGGAAGATGGATGGAGATCACGTTCAGCCGGAAGTAGAGATCTTCCCGGAATCGGCCGGCTTGAATCGCAGCCTCGAGGTCCTGATTGGTTGCGGCGACGATGCGGACGTCGGTACGAATGGCCCGCGTCCCGCCGAGGCGCTGAAACTCCTGATCCTGGAGGACGCGCAGGAGCTTGGCCTGCGTTGCGGGTGACATGTCCCCAATCTCATCGAGGAAGAGCGTTCCGCCGTTCGCCTGCTCGAAGCGCCCAACGCGTACACGGTCTGCGCCGGTAAAGGCCCCGCGCTCGTGGCCAAAGAGCTCGGATTCAAGCAGCGTTTCTGGGAGCGCGGCACAGTTCACCTTCACGAAAGGAGCCTCTGCCCGGCGAGAGAAGCCGTGGACGAGGCCCGCAATCACTTCCTTCCCGCTACCGGTTTCTCCCGTCACGAGCACCGTGGAACGGGTGGGTGCAACCCGGCGCGCGAGCTCGACGGCCGCTCGCAGCGCCGCGCTCTTTCCAATCACCTGGTCGGGCGCGTAACGCGCGACGCGCTCGGCGCGCAGGCTCGAGACTTCCCGCAAGAGGCGACTGTGCGCGAGCGCCTTCGCAACGCGAGCCTCGAGCTGGTCGAGATCGAAGGGCTTTTGCACGAAGTCGAAGGCGCCAAGACGCATGGCTTCGACCGCGGTCTCGACGCTTCCGAAGGCCGTCATGAGGACGACGCTCGTGCGCTCATCCCTGTCGCGCGCCGCCCGCAGCACCTCGACGCCGTCCACGCCGGGAAGACGCAGGTCTGTGAGAACGACGTCGTAGGGCTCGGCGCTGCGGTCGCTAAGGCGAGCCACGGCGCGCTCGCCGCTCGCTTCCTCATCCACATCGCCCGAGGCTTCGCGAAGGGCGCGGACGATCCCGCGGCGCAGCGCGTCGCCGTCCTCCACCACGAGGATGCGTGCGCGTCCGGGAGGGCGATGGGCACTCACCGCGGGCGTCCTGCGCGAAGAGGCGTGCGCTTCATGCCCGGCTTAGGCAGGGCGCCGTTCGATCCCGCATCCGCCAGGTCGTCCTCGAGGGGGAGACGCACCTGAAAATGCGCCCCCGGGCTGCCTTCGGACTCGAGGGTGAGGCTCCCGCCGTGGGAGGCGACGATCTTCTGTGCCATGGCGAGGCCCACCCCGGAGCCGCGCTCTTTGGTGGTAAAGAAGGGATAGAAGATCCGCTCCCGCAAATCGGCCGGGACTCCCGGGCCGCTGTCGTCGAGCGCAATCACGAGCGCGCGCTCCGGCGGTGAACACGGCAGGCGGCTCCGGCCTCTCGTCTCGACGGACCAGGTCTCGCCCGCAAGGGGCCACTCCGCGGCCTCGCTCCTTAGAGCGACTCGCAGGCGCCGTCCGCCCGCCGGCATCGTCTGCATGGCCTCAAGCGCGTTCACGAGAAGATTCACAAGAACCGTACGGAGCTGCTCAGCGTCACCCAGAACCGGCGGAAGATCGGGCTCGTACCGACGCTCGATCGCGACGGGGCCCGGCACGCGCGCGAGCGCCGTCGCGAGCGCCTCCTCCACCAGCTTTGCAGCGTCAAACCGCGCGCGCACGGGAGCTAAGGGCCGCACGAACTCAAGGCTTTGCGTCACCGTCGCCGCGAGCGCACGGAGCTCCCCCGTCAGTTCCGCAAGGAGAGCCTGCTCCTCGGGGCGACCCTCAAGCCGCCGGCGCAGAAGTCCAGCGATCACCTCCATGCCTGCCAGGGGATTTCGAATCTCGTGGGCGAGGCCCGCCGCCATCTGGCCGAGGGCAGCGAGGCGCTCGTGGAGCCGCTCCTGCTCGCCGAGGCGCTCGACGGGGGTTAAGTCGCGGAAAAAGAGCGCTGCGCCGCGCAGGACGCCTTCAGCGTCGCGCACTGCGCCGAGCGTAAAGCCGATGGTTCGCGGAGGAGAAGTCCCCGCGGCTTCGAGCACGAGCTCGGCGCGGCTCGGGCGTTCGTGCCCATCCAGGGCTTCGAGGAGGAGACGGCTCACGGTCGGCTGCGGGCCGAGGACCTCCCGGCAATCGTGGCCAAGGGCCGCTTCGGGGGCGCCCGCCGGGCAGCCAAGGATGCGCTGCGCACCGGCGTTTAGTGCCGCGAGCCTTCCGTGCTCGTCGATGGCGACGAGCCCAGACCTCATGGAGCCGACGAGCGCGCTCGCGAAATGGGGATCACACAGCGCCACGCTTCCGTATCGGCCAGATCCGAGAGAGATCTTAGAGAGGGAGCGCTCAGTCCTCGGAGGCGGGAACGACGTAGCGTTTGCCATACTGCTGGAGCCAGCCGTCCTGCTTGAGCTCCTTCACCACGCGGGTCACGGTCTCGCGGGAGGTTCCGATCATGTCGGCGATCTGCTGGTGCGTGAGCGCCGCCGTGGTTCGGCGCTCAGGGTCGTCGGCGCTCTCCAGCGCGAGGCGGCGAAGGAGGCCCTTGGTGCGCTCCTTGACGCGCTGGAACGAGAGCGAGCTCGCCTGCTCGTCCACTTCGCGCAGGCGGCGCACAAGCTCTTGGATCACCGCCATCGCAAGATCGGGACTCGTCCGCAGGGCGTTTAGAAAGTCCGTCCGGGAGAGTGCGAGGAGCCGAACGGGTTTTAGCGTTTTCACCGAGGCGATGCGCGGGGCGCGGTCAAGCAGGGCCATCTCCCCGAAGAATCCGCCCTCGTCGAGGAAGTTCAGGATCTTCTCCCGCCCCTCGTCCGAGAGCTTTGTCACCTTTACCCGGCCCTCACGGATCACGTACATGTAGTCGCCCGGGAGACCCTCCTCGACGATCGTCGTATTGCGTGCGTAGCGGCGTTCGATGAGGAGCGAGGCGATGAGCTCAAGATCCGCGTCACTCACCTGCGAGAAGAGGGGAATCGCGCGCAGCGACTCCAGGGCTTCCTTACCGCGCGTAGGATTTGAGTTCGTCAGAGTAGATCCTCCCGCCCCCGGGCCCTAAGGGTATCGACGATGCGGCGCACGTGCTGGCTCTGGTCAAGGCGTGCGACAAGGAGCGCATCGGGCGTCTCGATCACGGCGAGACCTTCAACGCCGAGGAGCGCAACCGTGCGGCGACCGCTCCACACGAGATTCCCATGCGCGTCCTCGAACACCACATCCCCTCCAATCGCCCGATTCGTGCGTCCCGCGACCCCAAGGTGCTCGGCCAGCGATGCCCAGCTCCCGACGTCGCTCCAGGGAAAGTCGACGGGCAGCGTCCACACGCGGCGGCTTCGCTCGAGCACCGCCACATCGACCGCAACCGACGGTGCCGCCTTGTAGACATCCTCGAGGGCTCGCTTCGAGAGCGGGCCCTTCCCCGCCGCACGGATCGGCGCAAGCGCCGCGTGGAGCTCCGGCGCGTGCTCTTCGATCTCCTCCAGGATCGCTCGGGCGCTCCAAACGAAGATCCCCGCGTTCCACAAGAAGCTGCCGCGCCGGACAAAGGCGCGAGCCTTCTTCACATCGGGCTTTTCGACAAAACGGCGCACCCGATGAAGACCAGGGAAGCCCGGCGCCCGGGGGCCGCGTTCAATGTACCCATAGCCCGTCTCGGCTCGCGTAGGCACGACGCCGAGGGTGAGAAGCACCTGCGCATGGGCTGCCGCCGGAAGCGCGCTGGCAATCGCCCGCGCGAACGCGGCTCCATCGGGGACCAGGTGGTCTGCGGGAAGGACGACGAGGAGAGCCTCGGGATCGCGCGCTGCGATGCGCGTCGCAGCGAGGGCCACTGCGGGCGCGGTATTGCGCCGCCGCGGCTCGACAAGTGTCCGAGAGGAAGGGAGCCCCGCTTCTCGGCGCATGGGGGCCGCATGCTCGGGTCCGCAGACGAGCCAGACTTGATCTTTCGGAACGCAGCGGATCGCGCGCTCCACGGTGGCGGCAAGGAGCGTCTCGCGACCTCCCACAGCGAGGAGCGGCTTTGGCTGGTGGCGGCGGGAGTGCGGCCAGAAGCGCTCGCCCGCTCCGCCCGCGAGGATCACGGCGTGGGTTCGGCGTCGAAGCGGGGAGAGACCTGCCATGGGTCACTACCCTTAGATGCGCCCCACGCAGGTGTACTCAAAGCCCGCAGCACGCATGGGCTCGGGCTCGTACACGTTGCGCAGGTCGATCACCACCGGCGTGCGAAGCAGGCCCTTCACCCGCTCGAGATCGAGCATTCGGAACTGGTTCCACTCGGTGATAATCACCAGCGCGTCGGCACCCTCGCAGGCTTCGTACTCGTTCTGGCACATCTGGACGTCGGGCAAAAGTTTCTGCGCCTTCGACATGGCGGCGGGGTCGTAGGCTCGAACCCGAGCGCCCCGCGAGATCAGCGACTGCAGGATCTCCACGGCCGGAGCATCCCGCATGTCATCGGTCTCGGGCTTAAACGAAAGGCCGAGAACCGCGACCGTCTTTCCGGACACATCGCCCTTCATGGCGCCGACAATTTTCTCGACCATGCGCCAGCGCTGACGGTCGTTTACGCGGATCACGGCCTCAATGATCTCGAGCTCGTCGCCCACCTCGCGTGCGTAGTGTGCGGCCGAGCGCGTGTCCTTCGGGAAGCAAGATCCTCCAAAGCCGGGGCCGGGATGCAGGAACTTGGGACCGATCCTGCCGTCGAGTCCGATGCCGCGCGAGATCGCGTGGACGTCGCCGCCGATCCGCTCGCAGAGGTTTGCGAACTCATTGATGAAGGAGACTTTCATCGCAAGGAAGGAGTTGGCAGCGTATTTCGTGAGCTCGGCGGTCGGAATATTGGTCAAGACGAAGGGCGCTTGGATGAGGTAGAGCGGCCGGTAAAGGTCCTTCAGGATCGCTGCGGCCTCGTCGTCCTCAGTGCCAATTACAACGCGATCCGGCCGCATGAAGTCCTGGATCGCAGCCCCCTCCCGTAGAAACTCTGGGTTCGAAGCCACGCTAAAGCGCACCTTCTTCTTCGCGCTGCGGAGCTCCTCCTGAATCAGCTCCTTCACACGCTTGGAAGTTCCGACCGGCACGGTGCTCTTGGTCACGACCACCTTGTAGCTGTCCATGGCGCGGCCGATCTCGCGAGATACGGCCTCGACGTGGGAGAGGTCGGTACTCCCGTCGGCACGCGGCGGCGTCCCCACGGCGATAAAGAGGACAAGGGCGCCTGAGATGGCCTCCGCCGTGTTGGTCGTGAAGGAGAGGCGGCCGGCCTGCACGTTGCGATGCACGAGGGTGTCGAGCCCCGGCTCGTAGATCGGGATCTCGCCCCGCTGCAGGGCCTTGATCTTCTCCTCGTTATTGTCTGCGCACACGACGGTAACGCCGAACTCCGCGAAGCAAGCGCCGGTCACGAGACCGACGTAGCCGGTCCCTACGACACAAATGTTCATGTCCTTACCCCTCTGGCAATCACCGCGTGGCCCCGCGGGCGCTTAGGCTCGAAGGCTCTCGATCGTCCTCGCGAGCCCGAGTTTGAGCTCGACGGCGGGAGCGTAGCCGAGAAGCTCCCGCGCGCGGTCGAGGCTGGCAAGACTGTGACGCACATCACCAACCCGAGCCTCTTCGTGGATGGCCTCGAGCTTTGCGCCGGTCTGCGTTCGAATCGCTGCGAAAAGCTGATTGAGGCTCGCGCGACGGCCGCCCGCCACGTTGATCACGGCACCTGCCGCACCCGGCGCTCGGGATGCGAGGATATTCGCCTCCACCGCGTCGGATACGAACGTAAAGTCGCGGGTCTGCTCTCCGTCGCCGTAGATCCGGGGAGGCTCACCCCGTAGGCACGCCCGGATGAAGCGCGGGATCACCGCTGCATACTCACTCTCGGGGTTCTGCCGCGGACCAAAGACGTTGAAGTAGCGAAGGGCCACGGTCTCGAGGCCGTAGAGCTCGTGGTAGAGCCTGCAGTAGACCTCTCCCGCGTACTTCTGGAGCGCGTACGGCGAGAGGGGTGTTGCAGGCATGCTTTCGACCTTGGGGAGCGTCTCCGTGTTGCCGTAGGCAGAAGACGATGCGGCAAAGACCACACGGCGAACGCCCGTCTGTCGCGCCGTTTCGAGGACGAGGAGCGTTCCGTCGACATTTACCGCGTTAGTCCGCACCGGTTCAGCGACGCTTCGAGGGACCGAAGGCACCGCCGCCTCGTGAAAGACGATGTCGCAGCCCTCCGTCGCCCGGGCCACAGCTTCGCCGTCGCAGATGCTCCCCCGGATGAGCTCGATCTTGGGCTTTGCGTTCTCGAGATTGGACTCTCGTCCGCTCGAGAAGTCATCCAGCACGCGCACCTCATGGCCGTCTGCGAGAAGGCGATCGACGAGATGGCTGCCAATGAAGCCGGCGCCGCCGGTCACAAGGGCGCGTCGCTCCGAAGCCGCCCTTTTCACTGCCGCTCCTTTAGCCACTGCGCGAAGTGCCCGATTCCGACATCAAGGGGAGTCTTGGGTGCATAGCCGAGCGCCTGCCGCGCTGCGGAGATATCCGCGAACGTGCGGGAAACGTCTCCGATCTGGCGCGGCAGCCATTCGATCTGCGCCGAGATGCCAAGCGTCTTCTCGAGGAGCCGCACGACCTCGAGCACCGAGCACGTCCTCCCGGCACCGAAGTTCAGAATCGAGAAACCGAGCGGCTGATTGAGTGCGCGCACCAGCCCATCGACGAGGTCGTGGACGTAGGTGAAGTCCCGCACGCTCGAGCCATCCCCGAACACGGGGACAGGCTTTCCGGCAAGCATTCTTTCTGCGAAACGCCGGATCGCAAGATCTGGTCGCTGCCGCGGACCATAGGCAGTGAAGATGCGCGCGCAGGTTATGGTGATGCCGTGAGCGTAGTGGAAGCTGTGTGCAATGAGCTCGCAGGCGCGCTTCGTCGCCGCGTAGGGTGAAATCGGGCGCTCGACGGGATCGGTCTCGCGAAACGGACCCTCGCTCCGTTCGCCGTAGACCGACGACGAGGATGCGAAGACGATGTGGGGGACACCCGCCCGCACTGCCGCCTCGAGGACACACGCGGTACCGCGGACGTTCACATCCGCGTAGTGTGCGGGGCGTTCGAGGCTCGGACGCACGCCGGCAAGACCTGCCAAGTGGACAATCGCACCAAATCCGCCGCGCGAGAGGACTTGCTCCAGAACTTTGGGATCTCGGATATCGCCGCGGTGGAGCCGGCAGCGCGGATTCTGAAGTGCCGCGTAGAGGTTCGCCTGCTTTTCGACCTCGGGGTAGTAGGGATCAAAGGAATCGAGAACTGTGATGTCGCGACAGTCGGCGAGGAGCCGGTCCACGAGCGTCGAGCCGATGAAGCCGGCGCCGCCCGTCACCAGTACGCGCGCCGAACCAGGATTCATCGCGAACCTTGGCCGCCACGCCGCTGACCGCTCACCCGCTCCTGGGCCTCGAGGTCCGCCTCCACCATGATGCTCACGAGCTCTTCGAATCGAGTGTGGGAACTCCAGCCGAGCTCGCTCCGGGCTTTGCTCGGATCGGCGAGGAGCGTGTCCACTTCCGCGGGCCGGAGGAGCGTCTTCTCGACCCGAACGAAGTCCTTTGGATCGAGCCCCACGTGGCTGAACGCCGCCTCCACGAAATTGCGTACGGAGTGCTGGACACCCGTGCCAATCACGTAGTCCGTGGGCTCGTCGCGCTGGAGCATGCGCCACATCGCGTCGACGTACTCGAGGGCATATCCCCAGTCACGCCTGGCGTCGAGGTTCCCGAGAAGGAGCTCGCTTTGGAGGCCGAGCTTGATGCGAGCAACGCCCTCCGCGATTCGCCGGGTCACGAACTCGCGCCCACGCCGCGGGGACTCGTGATTAAAGAGAATCCCCGACACCGCAAAGAGACCGAAGCTCTCGCGGTAGTTGACAGTAATCCAGTGGCCGAAGAGTTTCGCTACGGCGTAGGGGCTGCGAGGGTAAAAGGGCGTCGCCTCGCGCTGGGGCGTTTCGCGAACCTTGCCGAACATCTCTGAACTCGAGGCTTGATAGAAGCGGATCTCGGGATCCACGATTCGCATCGCGTCAAGAATGCGCGTCACGCCCAAGGCCGTGAATTCCCCCGTGAGTGACGGCTGAAGCCACGACGTTGGCACGAAGGACTGCGCGGCGAGGTTGTAGAGCTCTGCGGGTCGAACCTCTCGCAGGAGGGTCACAAGGGAGCTGGGGTCCAGCAGGTCGGCCTGGTGGAGATGGATCCGGCCTTGGAGGTGCGAGATGCGCTCGAAGCTCTCGGTGCTCGAGCGGCGCACCATGCCGTGGACCTCGTAGCCCTTCTCGAGCAAGAACTCCGCGAGGTAGGACCCATCCTGCCCCGTAACGCCGGTAATGAGTGCGCGACCGCCCGTCACCTGCGCCCGCTCGCCCCCGGCGGGGGGCCCTGATCGCCCGCGTCTTCCGTACCGCCGTCGAACAGCCCCAAGTTACGGAGCAGCCTGTAGGTGAGTCCAAGCACCATCACAAGGAAGAGGATCGCCGCGACGCCTTCGAGTTTCGTGAAGGAGAGCGCAATCACGCAGAAGCAGGCCGTAAGGAAATAGAGCGAGAGCACGGCGGCCCGCTGCGAGCCCTCCGACTCGAGAAGTCGATGATGCATGTGCAGGCGGTCCGCGCTGAAGACGCGGGCACGACGGCGCACCCGACGCAGGATCGAGAGCATCGTGTCCATGATGGGAACGGCCAGTGCGAGCATGGGCACCACGAATGTCAGGAGCGAGGCCTTGGCGTAGCCCTCGATTGCGAGAAGCGAGAGCACGTAGCCGATGAAGAGGGCGCCCGTGTCCCCAAGAAAAATCCGCGCTGGCGAGAAGTTGAAGGGAAGAAAGCCGAGGAGTGCGCCGACGAGAGCAACGCCCATGAGAACGCCCACGGGCTGATTGATCTGCCAGCAAATGAGCGTAAGCGTTGCGCCGATAATTGCCGCGACACCCGTCGCGAGACCGTCAAGCCCATCGATGAGATTGAGGGCGTTGGTGACGCCCACAATCCAGAGCGTCGTGACACCCCAGGCCAGCCACGGAGGCATGAACCACATCGTCCGCGAAAGGGGGTCCGTGATCTGATCGATCCGGAAGCCGTAGTAGATGGCGATTGCGGCAGCTGCGATCTGCACCGCGAACTTCGGGGGTGCATTTAGACTGAAGCGGTCGTCAAAGGCACCGACCCCCATGAGCAGCAGGCCGCCCAGCAGCAAGCCCTCGAGGTGCCCGCGCACGGGCAGTCCGTTGGACAGCAGGACACCGGTCGCGAGTCCGACGAACAGGCCGAGAGCCACCGCGATCCCACCAAGAAGCGGGATGTTCTCACGGCGATTCACCTTGCGCTCGTTCGGCCGGTCGACGACCCGGAGGGCGGACGCCGCGCGCGACACAATCGGCGTCGAGAACGCCGCGACAATGCCGGCTGTAGCAAACGGAATTAGGGTTCCGAGAATTTGCACCGCTCCGCCGTTTCTATTCGAAGATGCCTTCTGCTAATAGCCGTAGTAGTGCTCGTCGACCTGTGCGTCATTCAAAACGATACCCAGAACGCGGCGCCGGTCGAGGATATCGAGCGCAGCCTGCACGTCTTCTTGAGGCGTTACGTCTGCGCGCACGACCATGATGAGGCCGTCAGCAAGCTCACTGATGGTTTTGGCATCGGGAAGCGCAAGCGTAGCCGGAGTATCCAGGATGACGAGCCCGTAACGTCGCGAGAGCTCCTCGATCAGGCTCTTGAACTTCGCCGACGCGAGGAGCTCCGACGGGTTCGACGGCTGCGCTTTCACCGGCAGCACCTCGAGCGCGCCACTGTCGAACGCTCCCCCTTCGACGCGCATGATCGCCTTCTCGAGCGGGGCATCGCCTTGGAGCACCTCGGCAAGGCCTGCTTCCGGGCGAAGCCCCAGCGCCCGGTGCACCTTCGGCTTGCGCAGATCACAGTCCACCAGCAGAACACGCCGGTCGAGATGCATCTCGCAGACGACTGCAAGGTTGATGGCCGCGGTGGTCTTGCCCTCGTTCGGGAGGGCGCTGGTCATCGCGATCGTTCGGAGCGGCCGCTGCGCCGCGATCGAATCGAGACGGGCGCGAAGGTGTCGGAATTGCTCTGCCACGAAGGAATCCGGCATCAGCATCGCGATTCGCCGCTTATTTCCCGCGTTCGGATCGTCTTCGCGCCGACCACGACCGGCGAATGCCAGCCACCGCCTCCACGCCGGGACAGCTCTCGGGCGGCTCGCGCCAGCGGCGGGCGGCCACTCTACGACCGGCGGCGCACCTGCGCTGGAGGCCCTTTCTCGGCCTCGCTGCTCTTCGGCCCGTCGCAGTGCGTCGTACACTTTTCCCATTGCCGTCCCCTTTTTGCGTCTACCGGAAGAGCCCCAAGAACCCGCGCCGAGCGCGCGCGGTGTCCGGCCGTAGGTCCGCGGCCAGCGCGCTCGGCGGCTCTAGAGCGAGATCGCGCGCGACCTCGCGGATCACATCGCGCGACAGTGTGTCGAGCTCACGCGCATATCCGACGAGAAGTGCGCCGTCACAAATTACGTTCAACAGTCTTGGGATTCCGCCACTGATCTCGTGCAGCTCGGCGAGAGCCTTCCTATCGAAAAGGTCCTTCCCGGTGTATCCCGCGAGCCGCAGACGCTCTTCTACATAGGCGGCCGTCTCCCCTCCATCGAATGGGCGGAGATTGTGGCGAAGCACGATGCGCTGGCGAAGCTGCCGGAGCTCGGGTTTCGCGAGCATCTCGGCGAGTTCCGGCTGTCCAACCAGCATGATCTGGATGAGCTTCGACGTCGGTGTCTCGAGATTCGAGAGCAGGCGAATTTCTTCAAGCATCTCAGGCGAGAGACTCTGCGCCTCGTCCACAATCAGAAGTGTGGGATGGTTGCGTTCGAGTCGTGCGATGAGGAAGCGGTTCAGCGTGAGCAGGTAGTCGGCTTTGGTCCGACAGATCTCCTCGATTCCAAGCTCGTCGAATAGGACCCGGAAAAAGTCGAGCGGTTCGAGGCGCGGGTTAAAGATGAACGCGGAGGCCGTACCCGCGTCGAGCTGCGAGAGGAGTGCGTGAAGGAGCGTCGTCTTGCCCGTCCCGACCTCACCTGTGAGCAGCACGAAGCCCTTCCGGGATCGCACGCCGTAGACAAGTGTCGCCAAGCCCTCGCGGTGTGCTTCCCCGAGGTACAGGAAAGACGGGTCCGGCGTCATCTCGAAAGGGCTTCGCACGAGCCCGTAGTAGGTGAGGTACATGAGCCCGACGCCCCTCAGCCGTTTCCTTGACCACTCGGAGCCGTGGGCGAAGGGATCGGAGGTGCGCCCGGGATCGGAGCGGCGCTCGGGATCGGCGCCGGCGTGGCCCCGCGGGCGGGTTCGGGAACAGTCGGGCTCCCCGACGCGGTGCGCGAACTAAAGCCCGCGAAGCCGTTGCGGTAGGTATAGCCACCCGCCGCCGCCAGCAATACGCCGCCCCCCACGGTGGCGGCGTACACGAGCGTGCGAATCCGGCGTCGTCGGAGACGGGAGCGGTCAGAATCTAGGAGGATGGCTGGGATGGATGCGAGTACGGGGATCCGCAGCGCGGTCTGCAGGCCCGCCGAATCGTGAAACGATGTGTCTGCGCTCTCCATCAGGACCGCGACACCCGCACCGATCGCGAGCCCAAGCACGAGGCCGACGAGCACAATTATGGAGCGCTTAGGTGACGAGGGCGCCGGCGGCGGGAAGGCCACTTCGAGCACGCGGAACTGCTCGCCCTTCTGGCGGCGCTCCATGTTTGCGGCCACATTTGCGTCGAGGCGCTTATTGCTGAACTCCCTGTAGCTTTCCGCGAGTTGCTTCGACTCGAGTTCAAGTGCATCGATTTGTTCCTGGACGCGTGGCGTATCCGCGATCTTCTTTTGGAGATCATCGATCTGCGCGTTGAGCCGCTTGATGTCTTCCTGCGCGGACTCAACTCGAATTACGGCGCGACGGTACTCGCTCTCTGCATTCTGCTGGGCGACGGAGAGCGGAGTCTTAGACCCGCCGTCGGCATCGATTCGCTTCTTGAGCTCTTCAAGCTGCCCCTGCACAGCGATCATGTCTGGATGTTTGTCGGTGTAACCCCGTGCTTTGTATTCTTCGATCTCCTGTTGGAGTTGCTCGCGGCGCTGGTGGGGGCTTGTGTCATTGCTTAGGGTTGGCGCTCCAGGCGCAATAAGCTCCTGCTGCTTGTAGAAAGCCTCGTCGCTCTCTGCCACAGCGAGATCGCGTTGAACGGTACGGAGATTGTCAATGGCGCGCTCGAGCAGGCGCTGGTTCGCTTGGAGATCCTCAGGGAGGCGTCCTTCGTTCTCCGCCTTGAGCTGCGCCATGCGAACATCGACTTGCTGAATGCGCGAGTTCAGGCGACCAAGCTCTGCCTCAACGAATTCCGATGTGTCGCCCGAGATCTGAACGCGCTCCTTGATGTGCTCCTCGATGAAGTCGTTGGCCAGGCGGTTTGCGACCGCAGCAGCGACGTTGGGGTTGCCATCGAGAAAATTGAGCTTGAACGTATTAATCTCGTATTCCTGGGTGGTATTCCGGGTTCTTTCTTGCTCGAGCTCAGGTAGCACCGGCTCGACCTGGATGTGCTTGCGCATATAGTCGATGACTTCCTCGCGAGTCCAGCGCTCTGACTCGGAGGGATACAATTTCAGATCGTCGATAATCTTGGAGAGGCGCCCGCGCGAAAGGATCTGCATCGTCATGATATGGAGCCGCGCATTGAGGTCGCTCTTCTTGACGCCAGGCTTCAGGATATCCTCTGAAATCACCTGCGGCTCAACGAGGAGCGTCGCCCACGCTGAGTACTGATTGGGTAGCCAGGCAGCAACGAGAATCGCGAGAAGGAAGATCGCGAAGGTTATGCCCGTCATCAGCGGAGCACGACGCCTTAGGAGCCCACGCAGGTCTTGGAGCTGAAAGCTTCGATCGACATTCATTGGGGGTGGCTCCCTTGCTAGAGGTGGATCGAATCGAACTCATAGTGGAATCCGAGGTCGATTCTTGTAGCGTCGTAGTTCAAGCTCGACAGGTTGAGCCCCTGCCCCCCGTTCTGGCTCGAGCTTTGGTTGAGATAGAAGAAATTGCCGAAGACGCTTAGGCGCTTCGTAAGCTTGTACTCGCTGTGAAGTCCGATAATCACCTGGTAGACGTTGATCGTGGTCTTCTGCTGCTGGAGGAGCACGCCGACGACCTGCGGAGTCGTCGCATTAACGGCGACGGGGGTACCGAGGACATTGACAATCGCCACATATGGAGTTGAGGACGGTTGGATAATCTGTCGCAAAGCGCTTGTGTTGTTTTGGGAGTTGCTTTGGTCGGTGCCAATGACGGTCAGGCTAGTCGTCCAGACTGGCGACGCAGTCCAGGCCAGGCTGCCGGTAACTGAATCGATTTCCGTGCTCGAATTAAATACACCCGAGGTGCCCGCGCTGCGGGCGTAGCCCAGAGTGGCGGTAAGAGTCTCCCAGCGCTTGGTCATCAGGATATTTGCGAAATACGTAAGGCTCGTTTGGCTCCCCTGAGACACTCCTTGAAGCGGGACCGCCGTCGTGGAAAGAAGCTGGGACTGCGTGGGAGACGTGACGACAATGGCATTCGGTATAGAGACTGCGGGCAGCGTCGCCGGGCCGCATAGGTCGAGCAGAGAGTTTCCATTCGCGAAAACCTTAGGGCACTTCGCAAAGTTGATGAGCTCCGGCACTCCGTTAACGGATTGGACCGGGAATACGGATACATTGGTATTTGACGGGGTCGAGACTGCACCGGACTGAACGTAGGTTGGGCCGGCTTGCATTTTCAGCGACCAGGTCGGCGAAAAGTCATGGTTCCAGATTCCGGAAAGGTTGTAGAAATAGCTAGAGGTCGCGTTCTGGACGCTGTTGCTTCCGAACTGCTGGGCGGTGAGGGTCAACCCTGCGCCAATAAAGTCGCGCTGGGTCAGCGCATAGGTGATGCTTCCCGATCCACTCGTCACGTTCGAAGAGATGCCATCCTGGATCTTCGGGTCGATATAGAAGCTTGTCACGGAAACATCACCCACCCAGAGCTCCGACCACTTATGCGTTAGGTCGATGCTTGCGCTATTGACCAAAACGTTGTAGCGCCCGACGGCGTTTATGACCTGGGCACCGAGTGGCACACCCGCTGGACTGGTGAGCTGCTGGAGGAAGTTTGTCGTCACGGGGGTGTACTCGAAAAGGTCCTTGACCTGAAGCTGAGTGCTGAGCCCGAGCTGGTACGTGACCGTGGAATTGACGAGCTGATCCCAATCGTCGAGGTTCGCGAACCTGGAGTAGGCCTGGTAGGTCGGTACATAGTGGAAGTCGTAGGTGAGATCTCCCTGCGTCTCGCGTAGG
>Ga0116216_10000113_pt1 | contig 74399 bp, 71 predicted proteins | sample Sb_taG_11_FD_89696 | JGI IMG/M metagenome (GOLD analysis project Ga0116216, IMG submission 89696) | Peat soil microbial communities from Weissenstadt, Germany - Sb_50d_3_AS metaG | ecosystem: Environmental > Terrestrial > Soil > Wetlands > Peat | place: Germany: Weissenstadt | collected 2010-09-21 | reverse complement strand
TGGACTGCGCGGCGACGACCGGAACCGGCCGTCCTACGACATCGGCGCGTTCTGGGCTCGATCGGGACTTTCGATGCAGATGGCCGACTCCGAGGGCAACCCGCTCAACCCCCGCGGTGGCATCGGCGACCACATAACTGCCCTCACTGCCCTCGCGGGCATCCTGGCCGCGGTTCTCGAGCAGCGCCGGACGGGGAAGGGGCGCGTGGTCGAGGTTTCGCTGCTGCGAACGGGGACCTACGTGCTCGGCTGGGACCTCGGCCTCCAGTTGGCGCTCGGCAAAGTCGCAGGCTCGGAACCGAGGGACCAGAACCAGGCTCCGCTCATGAACTCCTACAAGACCGCGGACGGCAAGTGGTTCTTCTTCACGGGGCTCGAGACGGCTCGCCACCTGCCGTCGGTGTGCCGGGCCCTCGCCCGAGAGGACTTGCTGGACGACCCTCGCTTCGCGGACGCCAGGTCGGTGCGCAAGCATCGCAAAGAGGTGATCGCGCTCCTCGACGGGATCATCGCCCGACGCACCTTTGCCGAGTGGGTCGAGGCGTTCGACAGAGAGGGCGTGTTCTGGGCGCCTGCTCAGTCGGCGGCGGAGGTGGTGCTCGACCCGCAGCTGCTCGCCAACGACGGCTTCGTGTTGCTCGAAGACGGTCCCCCGGGTGTGGAGCATCGCTCGATAAACGGTCCCGTCAGCTTCTCCGGTGTCGGGTCGAGCCCGATCGGGCCGGTCCCGGACCTGGGCGAGCACACCGAAGAGATCCTCGGCGAGCTGGCGGAGGGGTCGCGTCCGGCCCGCGGCGAGACTCCCTAGCGCCTGTTCACTCGTTCGCGTCTGCGCGAGCCAGGAGCCCACGGGCGATCACGAGGCGCTGGATCTCGTTCGTTCCCTCACCTATCACCATGAGCGGGGCGTCGCGGTAGTAGCGCTCGACCGGCATCTCGTTCGTGTACCCCATCCCGCCGTGGATCCGCATGGAGTCCATCGAGAGCTCGAGGGCCGTCTCACTCGCGAAGAGCTTGGCCATCCCCGCCTCGACGTCACAGCGCAGACCGGCGGCCTTGCGCTCGGCGGCGTTCTTGGTAAGAAGGCGCGCAGCTTCGAGCCGAGTCGCCATGTCGGCGATCTTGATGGCGATCGCCTGGTGCTCCGCGATGGGCTTTCCCATCGTCTCGCGCTGGCGGGCGTAGGAGAGGGCAGCGTCGAAGGCGGCGCGCGCGACGCCGACTGCGCGCGCGGCGATGTTGATGCGGCCGATCTCGAGCACGCCGAGGATCTGGGGGAGGCCTCGTCCGAGTTCGCCCACGACGTTGGCAGCCGGGACGCGGTGGTCGACGTAGGACATCTCCACCGTCTCGACCCCCTTGTAGCCGAGCTTTTGGACGTGCTTGCTCACCGTGATGCCGCCGAACGCCGGACCGGGCTCTTTCTCCACGATGAAGGCAGTGATGCCCTCTTCGGCTCGCGCGGCGAGCGCCACGATCGACGATCGCTCGCCGTTCGTCACCCAGGCTTTCGTGCCGTTCACGACGTACTCGTCGCCGTCCCTGGTCGCCCTGCAGGAGATGTTGCGGGTGTCGCTGCCAGCGTCGGGCTCGGAAAGAGAAAGAGCGCCGCGCTTGTCGCCGGACGCGAGCGACGGCAGCCACCGCTTCTTCTGCTCCTCGGAGCCGTGCTGCATGATGAGCGTCGCAGCCATGGTGTGGGTGTTCACGATGCCGGTGAGGCTCATCCACCCGTAGGAGAGCTCCTCGATGACCCCGATGTACGTGAGGAGGTCGAGCCCGAGGCCACCGTAGGCCTCTGGGATGGTGACGCCGAAGAGGCCGAGGTTCTGCATTCCGGCGACGATCTCGATCGGGAAGGTGTCGCTGCGTTCGAGGTCGCCCGCCACCGGGACGACCTCCTTCGCCACGAAGCGCCGGACGGTCTCCACGATCTCGCGCCGAATCCCGGGGTCAGTCGGTGAGTTGATAGCGGCCATGGTGCGCACAGTAGGCGAGGATCTTGTCCTGCACCTCGGGTCACCCCGAGCGTTCGCTCCCTTCGAGTTCGTCGATGAAGCGCGTTACGAACTCCGCCGCGTCGTCGTGACCGGCGGTGACGCCCAGCCCCCGTTCGAGCGAGAGCACCTGGGACAGACCGGTCATGAGCAACAGAGCGACCGCCGGCGGAAGCCTGTCCGCTGTGACGCCATCTGTCTCGAGGGCATGGGCCATGGCTTGGAGTTGAGCAGCCCGGAAGCGTTCGGCGTATCGGGCGATCTCGGCGCGAATCGCCTTTCGATGGTTCGCAAGCGCCACGAACTCGACCGTGAAGGCCGCGCCTCGTGGGTCGGCGTTCAGCTCCCAGAGCGTCCGCAGTGATGCTTCCGCAGAGATGACCCGCTCGAAGCGTGCGAGGTTCTCCTCTGCCCGGCGACGGAACACCTCGGTGAAGAGGTCGTCCATCGTTCTGAAGTAGTAGTGGACGAGTTGTGGCTTCAAGCCGGCCTTGGCACCCACTCGCCGTGAGGTGACCGCCGCGTATCCCTCTTCGAGCAGCAGTTGCTCGGCGGCGTCGACCAGACGAGCCCGGGTCTTCGAGTCGGGGGCGCCGATTCGGCGCGACACGGGGCTCGTCGTCATCGAGACCAAGTTGCCACATCTGACGAGAGCCTGCTAAGCAGGTGCCAAAATTCCCCTTTGCACACCCTCAGCACACCCCGGTGCGAGTGCCGGGCGGACCGGAGGAGCCTGGAATTGCGCGATTGGAAGTCCGTCGACTTCTTCAGTGACTCAGAGATCGGCGAGGACCCGTACCCGTACTTCGACCACTTGCGCTCGCAGTGCCCGGTGCTGCCCATCGGCCAACACGGGGTCGTTGCGGTGACCGGTTACGACGAGGCCAGCGAGATCTACTTGGATTCCGCCAACTTCTCCTCGTGCAATTCCGTCATCGGCCCGTTCGCGCAATTCCCGGTGCCGCTCGAGGGTGACGACGTGAGCGAGGTCATCGACGGCCACCGGGACCAGCTGCCGATGAACGAGCACATGGTCACCATGGACCCTCCGGCTCACACACGCGAGCGCGCGCTCCTGATGCGGCTGATCACCTCCAAGCGCCTCGCGGAGAACGAGGTGTTCATGCGCCGCTTGGCCGACGAGTTGCTCGACGAGTTCGTGGACGACGGCAGCTGCGAGTTCATCGCTGCGTACACGAAGCCTTTCGCAATGCTCGTCGTCGCCGATCTGCTCGGTGTGCCGGAGTCCGACCACCGGCGCTTCCGCGAAGGATTCGGCCTCAGTCCCTCCCCCGGAAAGCTCGGGTCCGAGACGCTCGGAGAGGGCGATCTCAACCCCCTGTCATGGCTCGACGAATGGTTCGCGCACTACATCGAGGAGCGCCGGCGCGAGCCACGCAAGGACGTGCTCACCGACCTCGCCCTGGCGACCTATCCCGACGGGACCATGCCCGAGGTCACAGCGGTCGTGCGCACGGCCACCTTCCTCTTCGCCGCCGGCCAGGAGACGACGGCGCGGCTCCTCGCCGTGGCTCTCAAGTATCTCGCCGAGCAACCCGAGCTGCAGGACAAGCTGCGGGGCGACAAGGATCTCGTCCGTAACTTCATCGAGGAGGCACTTCGCATCGAGAGCCCTGTGAAGGCCGATTTCCGCCTCTCGAGACGTCCGACGTCGATCGGAGGTGTGGGCATCGCAGCGGGCACACCCGTCATGCTCCTGAACGGCGCCGCAAACCGCGACCCCCGGCGATTCGATTGCCCGGCAGAGTTCCGCGCAGACCGTCGGAACTCCCGGGCCCACATGGCCTTCGGCCGTGGTGCGCATACCTGTCCCGGAGGCCCGCTCGCTCGTGCCGAGGGACGCATCAGCCTCGAGCGGATCCTCGCGCGCGTGCGCGACATCCGGCTTTCCGAGGAGCACCACGGCCCTCCGGGGGCGCGGCGGTTCCGCTACGAGCCGACCTGGGTGCTGCGCGGGATGAGCGACCTGCACCTGGAATTCACGCCCGCTGGGGGAGCCGAGTGAGCCGCGTCGCGGTGGTGACGGGTGGCGCATCGGGCATCGGCCTCGGTGTCGCCTCGCACTTGGCCGCCGACGGCCATCACGTCGCAGTACTCGACCGCAACGGCACCGCCGCCGCTGCGGCCGCCGAGGAGCTGCGCTCCGCGGGCGCAAAGACAATCGCCGTGGAGACCGACGTCGCCGAGCGGCGGTCGGTCGACGCCGCCTTTGCGAAGGTCCGCGCCGAGCTCGGACCGGTCACGATCTTGGTGACGAGCGCCGGTGTCGAGGCTTTCGACTCGCTCATGGACATCAGCCAAGAGAAGTGGGAGAGGATCATCGCGGTCAACCTCACCGGTACCTTCAACTGCGTCCAGGCCGCCGTTCCCGACATGCTCGCCGCCGGCTGGGGCCGCATCGTCACCATCTCCTCGTCGAGTGCGCAGTCGGGAGCCCCCAACATGGCCCACTACGCGGCGTCCAAGGGCGGAGTCATAGGCCTCACCAAGGCGGTCGCACGTGAGCTCGCAAGCAAAGGGATCACGGTGAACACCATCCCGCCGAGCCTGGTCGACACTCCCATGGCAAGAGCAGCAGAGGCTGCAGGTGACTTTCCCGGCGTGGACGTGATCGGGCCGATGGTCCCGGTCGGCCGCGCCGGAACCCCCGAGGACATCGCTGGAGCGTGCTCGTTCCTCTGCTCCGATGCCGGCGCCTACATCACAGGGCAGCTCATCGGCGTGAACGGCGGCATGTACATCTGAGATCCGCAGTCGGGCCGCGAGACGAACGGGTCAGTTAGCGTTCGAGCCACCAAATGGACGTCCGACTCTCTCCCGAACAGCATCAGTTGCGCGACTCAGCTGCTCAGATCGCCGAGCGGCTGGGGCCGAAAGCAGTGGGGCAGCTCGAGGACCGCGAACGGGCGGCAAAGCTCGAAGCGGCGGTCGCCGAATCGGGGTGGCTGGAGTTGCGCACACCCGACGAGGAGGGCGAGCCCTGGGCCGATGCCGTGGCGGTGGCGATCGTCGCCGAGCAATTGGCGCGTGGCAGGGCGGACGTCGGGTTTTTCGGTCCGACGTTGGCCGCGGAGCTTCGCCGCCTCGCAGGAGCGCCGCAAGCCACCACGACCGAGACGGTCGCGCTCCTGCCGGACCTCTCCGCGCCCGCGAGTTTGGGCGACGATGCCGTCGCGATCGATGCGTTCGGAGAGACGTCGGCCCTCGTGCTCGTACCCACGTCTGTGTCGGGTGGAGGCTGGGCGCTGGCAACGGTCGCCGTTCCCGAGCGCGGTGGCGGCGTCGATCTCACGAGGCCGGCCGCATGGATCGAAACGGCTTCCGGTGCGCCTGTACCCGACCAGGCTCGGCCGATCACCGAGCAAGAGCTCACGCGATGGACAGCGCTCGGCCTGTCCATGGCGTGCGCCGACCTCGTCGGCAACATGCAGGGTGCGCTCGACCTCACCGGCGAGTACGCGAAGCAGCGCCAGCAGTACGGCAAGAGCATTGGGTCGTTCCAGGCCGTCCAGCACTTGCTGGCCGACGCCGTCGTCCACTTGGAGGGATCGCGCAGCGCAGCGTTGCACGCTGCTTGGAGTGTCGACGCTCTGGACCCGGCTGATGCCCTGGGACACGCGGCGGCGGCGAAGGCCTACTGCGCTCGTGGTGCTCGCATCGTGTGCGAGACGGCGATCCAGGTGCACGGCGGCATCGGCAACACATGGGACTGCCTCGCGCACGTGCACCTGCGCCGTGCTCTTCTGTCCACGAAGGTCCTGGGAGGTATAGGACCGAGCCTTACCCGCGTCCTCGAGCATGCAGGTATCGACCCGAAGAAGGCAGCTGCCGATGGACTTCGCTGACTCAGCAGACGAACGAGACTTCCGTTTGCGCTTGCGCGCATGGCTGGATGACAACAACCCGCGTCTCGGGCCCTCCTCGACCACCGACGAGTACTGGGAGGCGCAGCCCGCCTGGCACCGCTCCCTTTACCAGGCTGGTTTCTTCGGCCTCAGCTGGCCGAAGGAGTACGGCGGTTACGGAATGCCGAGCGTCTACGACGTGATCGTCGACGAGGAGCTGGCGGACGCCGGCGCCCCGCCCCGACCTAGCGTCGGCTATCTCGTGCAAGGCATCCTCCACCACGGATCCGAGGAGACGAAGACGCGCTTCCTCCCCGGGATCATCAACGGCCAGGACCGCTGGTGCCAGGGCTTCAGCGAACCAGACGCCGGCTCGGACCTTGCATCGCTGCGCACGCGCGCGATGGCCGAGGGAGACGAATACGTCATCAACGGGCACAAGATCTGGACCAGCTACTCGGACCTCGCGGAGTGGTGCTTTCTCCTGGCCCGGACGGATCCAGAAGTCCCCAAGCACAAGGGCCTATCTGTGTTCGCCGTGCGCATGGACCAACCGCAGATCGAGCAGCGGCCCCTCAAGATGATGAACGGGATCACCCGCGAGTTCGGCGAGGTCGTCTTCGACGGTGCCAGGGTGCCGGCGAAGAACATGATCGGGGCACCCGGCGAGGGTTGGCCGTTGGCCATGACGATCGTCAGCCACGAGCGCGAGCCTCATGAGCTCGGATACGCAGGGCGCTACCAGAAGACGGTCAAGGAGCTGGTGCGCATCGTGAAGGAGAACCCCTCCAAATACGATGCAGAGCAGAAGAGGGACCTTGCATGGGCGATCGTCGAGGCCGACATGCTCCAGCGTCACGTTTGCCGCCGGCTCTCGGATCGTCTCGACGGGATACAGCACGGTCCCGAAGGCTCGGTCGACAAGCTACTCATGACCTGGACTGAGCAGACCGTGGGGCACGCAGCGCTCACGACGGGCGGGTGCGCCCACGACGGAGGCGACCCGACCTGGCTCAACACCTATCTATACAGCCGGGCGCAGAGCGTCATGGGTGGGACCTCGCAGGTGCAGCGCAACCTCGTGGCCCAGCGGATCCTCGGGCTCCCCGCGTCATGAGCGTCAGAGGGGGAGCAGCGACGGCAGTTGACCGTGCTCGAGGATGTCGTTTCCGAGCTCGGTGGTGAGGGTGCGGGTGGATCCGAGGAACTGTTCGAGCACGAGGATCCGCCTGATGTAGCGGTGAAGTGGGTGTTCCGTGGTGAACCCTGTTCCCGCGAGCACCTGTTGGCAGTGTCGCGCCGCCGCCCGGGCGCTACGCGCGGCTGTGGCCTTTGCCATTGCAGCGGATTGCGCCACGCCGTCGAGCCACGCCGCCTCGAGCAAGGCGTCTGCCGCTTCGATGGCGACGAGGGTGTCGGCGAGCCGGTGCCGGATCGCCTGGAACTTTGCGATGGGGCGGTCGAACTGGACGCGCTCGAGAGAGTGCTCACACGCGAGCTCGAGCATCCGCCGAGATGCGCCTACCAGCTCGTGGCCCAAGGCGAGCTGTCCGATAGCTACGGCGGCTCGCCAATCGACTGCCCCGATCTCCGTAGCACCGGCGACTTCTCCTTCGATCCGGGTGAGTCCCAGCGTCGGGTCCACTCCGTCGATCGCGTGACGGGGGAGGGACCCGGTCTCCACGACGAAGGCGAGGTCAGAGTGGCCGGAGCGTGCAACCACGAGAGCCGTCCCGGATGGCTGGATGCTCGCGGTTCCGATGCCGCGAACCCTCAGACGGCTATCGACGAGACTGCCGGGCGGGCAGCATCTCCCTATCGGGGGCAGCACCACTGCGTTTGCGACCGCGGTGTCCCCCAGCGCGTTGGTGAGCACTTGATCGAGTGCCCCCGATGTCGCGTTGGCCGCTCCTTGGCGCGCGAACAGAAGAGCCACAGCTGCACGGAGGTCGTGGGCGAGCGCTTCGCGCCACCCGAGCTCGCGCAGCACGGCGTCCAGAGCCGCGCCTGTGTGGTCGGCCGTCGCGCGCTCGAGGCTTCTGTCGAACAGCTCGCGCTCCTCACCCTCGATCATCGGTCGGCTCCGAGGCCGAGCATGCGGCGGGCGATGATGTTGCGCTGAATCTCCGCGGTTCCCCCGTAGATGGTCGCCGCGCGTGAGTAGATGAACTCACCGCGCCAGCGGTCGCTGTCTGGATCGTCCCCGACAGTGACCTGCTCGGACAGCGTCTCTTCTACCAGGTCGAAGAGGGCCTGTTCGGAGGCGGCCAGCAGCACTTTGTCTATAGAGGTCTCGGGTCCCAGCTCGCCGCCCATGGCCATTCGGTGTTGGGTGGCGCGCGATCGTGCTCGGAACGCGTAGACGAGCTGTGTTACCTCCCCCAGCTCGGTTGGATCGAGCGCTCCTGGCTCCGACGCGGCGACGAGATCGCCCAATCTGCGCACCAGCAGAGCTGCTCGCTGCCACAGAGCGGTGCTTCGTTCATAGGGGAGGACGTCCATCGCGAAATCCCATCCTTTGCCCTCTTCGCCGAGAGTCCGCTCGAACGGGACGCTCACGTCGTCGAAGAAGACTTCGGAGAACTCCTGCTCACCGTCCATCGTCTCGATCGGTCGGACGGTGATCCCGGGGCTGTCCATGTCGACGAACAAGGCCGTTATGCCGCGGTGCGCCGAGTCGACCGGACCGCTTCGCGTCAAGAGCACACATCGGTTGGCATACTGGGAGAGGCTCGTCCACACCTTCTGGCCCGTGACCCGCCAGCCGTCGTGGGAGCGCAGCGCCTTGCAAGTGAGCGAGGCCAGGTTGCTCCCTGTTCCCGGTTCGGAGAACCCTTGGCACCAAACCTCGTCGCCACGCAACAGCGGGGGCAGCATCTGCGACGAGAGCTCGGGCCGGCCAAAGGCGATCACCGAGGGGCCGAGCACCTCGGGCATCGAATAGAGCCCGGGTTCGACGAGGTCTCGAATGGTGACCGCCTCGGATAGATAGGCGCGAAGCAGGGTCGAGCCCCCGAGACCACCGATCGCTTCGGGCCACCCCCAACGTGCCCAGCCGGCGTCGAACGCGAGCCGACGAACCTTGGCGATCTGGGCCATCCTCTGTTCGAGCGTCCCTCGCCCCGCGAAGGCGGGGTCCAGCTCGTGGGCGGCATCGTCCAGCCAGTCGTCGACGGACTTTCTGAACGCTTCGAGCTCCACTGGCGGTGAAGGTTAACAAAGCTGATATTGACGTCGCCGTCAAAAAATATGTATCCTCGATGCATGGTCCTCCGAGGCGACTTCCATACCTTCGACGCGGACAACCACTTCTACGAGACAAAGGACGCCTTCACGCGTCACCTGCCGAAGGAGTACGAGGGGGCGATCAAGTACGTGGAGGTCGACGGCCGCACGAAGATCGTCGTGCGCGGCACCATCAGCGACTACATACCGAACCCCACGTTCGACGTCGTGGCGCGCCCCGGGGCCCAGGAGGCGTACTTCCGCAGCGGGAACCCGGAGGGGAAGTCGTACCGGGAGCTGATCGGCGAGCCGATGCGCTCGATCCCTGCGTTCCGCGCGCCCGAACCACGCCTAGAGGTCATGGACGAGATGGGCATCGACCAGACCCTCATCTTCCCCACGCTCGCCAGCCTGCTCGAGGAGCGCATGCGAGACGACGCCGAGCTGACCCACGCGGCAATCCACGCCTTGAACGAATGGATATACGAGACCTGGACCTTCAACTACAGGGATCGGATCTTCGCTACGCCGGTCGTGACCCTTCCGATCATCGACAAGGCCATCGCAGAGCTCGAATGGTGCGTGGAGCGCGGTGCCAAGACCGTGTTGATCCGGCCTGCGCCGGTTCCCGTGCCGTCCGGATCCCGCTCGTTCGCCATGCCTTACTTCGATCCCTTCTGGCAGAAGGTCGTAGAGGCGGACATCCCGATAGCCATGCACGCGTCGGACAGCGGCTACGCGCGCTTGATGGGTGAATGGACTGGTCCGACCGAGTACCTGCCTTTCACGCTCGAACCGTTCAAGATGATGATCCTCTCGCACCGACCGGCGCTCGATGCGGCGGCGTCGATGACGACACACGGCCTCCTGTCGCGCTTTCCAGAGTTGCGGATCGTCTTCGTAGAGAACGGCGGTGAGTGGGTCGCGCCGCTCTTCAAGGATCTGAGCTTGATCTACAAGAGGGTGCCGCAGGCGTTCATCGAGGACCCCGTCGAAGCGTTCAGGCGCAATTGCTGGATCAGCCCGTTCCACGAGGACGACTTCGAAGAGCTGATCGATGCGATGGGAGCCGATCACCTCGTGTTCGGATCGGACTGGCCGCATCCCGAGGGTCTGGCGGAACCGCGCAGCTTCGTGGACCACCTGCCCGCGTCCCTGTCTCGCGAAGAGCTTGCCGGCATCATGGGTGGCAACCTCGCCCGCGTGATGAAGGTCGGGGTTGCAGTCTGACCGTGGATAGCCGCTGCGCGATCGTGACGGGCGGTGGGTCGGGAATCGGCCGCGCCATCGCCAAGCGCCTGGCAGCCGACGGCCTGTCCGTGGCAGTCGTCGACCTCGACAAGGACTCGGCAGAAGCCGTGACAGAGGAGATCCACGCCGAGGGCGACGAAGCCGTGGCGCTCGGGGGCGTCGACGTCTCCGTTCGCTCCCAGGTCGACGACGCTGTCACACGTGCTCGCGCAAAGTTCGGGCCCGTGCTGGTGCTCGTCAACAACGCCGGCATCTCGGGGTTCAAGGAATTCCTGAAGATCAACGACGAGTCCTGGAACCGGATACTGGCCGTGAACCTGAGCGGACCCTTCTATTTCTCCCAGGCGGTGCTCCCGGACATGATCGAGGCCGGTTGGGGCCGGATCGTGAACGTCTCTTCTTCGAGTGCCCAGTCCGGACAGCAGTACATGGTCCACTACGCGTCGTCCAAGGCGGGCCTCATCGGGATGACGAAATCCCTTGCGCTCGAGTTCGGACCAAAGGGCATCACCGTGAACACGATCCCACCGGGTTTCGTGGACACGCCCATGCTCAGGGCCTCCGAGGAGCGGGGCCTGCTCGGCGGAACCGTCGACGAGACGGCGCAACGCATGCCGGTGCGGCGTGCAGGGCGTCCCGAGGACATCTCAGCTGCCTGCTCGTTCCTAGTCTCGGAGGAAGCCGGCTACATCACAGGGCAGGTGATCGGCGTGAACGGCGGCCGCTACACCTGATCAGAGCGCTTCGTATTCCACGGTGACGGTACTGCCGTGAGGAAGGGCTTGGCAGGTGAGGATCCAGCCCTCGTCCAGCTCCTCCGGTGTCAGTGCGTTGTTGGCGCGCAGGGTCGCCGAGCCATCTCGTAGGAGCGCCATGCAGGTCGCGCAGTTACCTGTTTCACAAGAGAAGGGTGGTTGTAAGCCGGCCCGGCGTGCCGTCTCGAGGACGGTGTCCCCGGCCCGATAGGGGATGGTCGTGGGGCTTCCCTTCAGGATCAACGTCACGAATTCCGGAGTCTCCGATGCCATGGTCACCGTGTCTTCGGTTATCCCCTCGGCACCGCCTTCAAGGGAGGGCGTGACCTCGCTCGTCTCGAAGCGCTCGATGAGGATGTTTTGGGGCTCCACGCCCAGGTCCAGCAACCGGGTCTCGACGAGTTCCATGAACGGTCCTGGCCCGCAGATGTAGAAGTCCGCGTCGCGTTCGGATTCCGTGAACGTTGTCACGTCCTGTGGGGTCAGGTAGCCACCTTCGGAATCGAAGTGATGCCGGACGTGGAGGCGTTCCTCATGGACCGCGTTCAAGTCCCCCAATGCCTTTTCGAAGATCACAGAATCGCGATCGCGGTTGGCATAGAGCATCTTGATGCTCCGGCTCGTGTCGCGCAGCACGCTCTTCGTGATCGACATGAAAGGTGTGATCCCGCTACCGCCGCAGAAGGCCACGACCGAGGAATCCCGCCGGGAAGGGCAGAAGACGCCGGCAGGCCTGGTGACCTCGAGGACCGTCCCCTCGACTACGTGGTCGTGGAACCAGTTCGAAACGAGGCCCCCCGGGACACGCTTGACCGTCACCGTCAAGTCCGGGTCGATCCCCGGTGAGGATGACATGGAGTACGACCTCAGGTGTTCGTCTTCTCCGATGCGCACGCGGAAAGTGCAGAACTGCCCTGCTTCGTAACGGAAAGTCTCGGATAGGTCCTCGGGCACCTCGAGCGCGTACGACCTCGTGTCCTGCGTCTCCTGGATGACCTCTTTGACACGGAGCGCGTGGAACCCGTGGGAGCGCCTGACCTCGTTGTGGTCGGCCACGGTCAGGTCGGAAGGCCCACCGGGCTGGCCGGCGAGCTGGTCGTCCGCCTGCGGCGCGGGCCGTGTAGCCACTTGGTCCAATTGACCTCCTCGGAAGCCCCCTGGAGATGAGATTCTAGCAAATCGAGAACATCATTCTCGCCCCGGTCGAGTCGGTCGGTCGGGGACGTCCGAAGGCAGCCAGGCAGGCGGGCGTTTCTCCATGAATGCCCGCATCCCCTCGCGGGGTTCGGGTGAGTTCTCTAACGCCCAGAACATCGTCTGGTAGTCGATCAAGCCGTAACGCTCGTTGAGCATGCGCTTCACCTGTGCGCGCGCGGCAGGTGCGGTCCGGAGCACCTGGTGCGCGGCCTCCAGCGCGGAGCTTCGGAGCTCCTCGTGGGGGACCACGCGTGACAAGAGGCCGATGCGCAATGCCTCTTCGGCGTCGAAAGAGCGACCTGACAACAAGAGGTCCCTCGCCACGGCCACGCCGACATGAGCGGGCAGCGCCGCCGCGTAGGTCGCATCGGGAATCCCGCGCAGAAGCTCCGGGACGCGAAACGTCGCGCGGTCGCTGGACACCGCAATGTCGGCCATCATGGCGATGAGAAGCCCTCCGGCCTGACAGATGCCGTTGACAGCGGCGATCACGGGGGCGTTGCTGTCACGGATGGCGAGGAAAGGAAGTGCTTCGTGTCCGATGTTCCCAGGCGGCGACTCCCCCTCGTCGGTCCGTCCTCCGAGGTCGCCGCCTGGGGCGAACACGTCACCGGCCCCGGTGATGATCAGTGCTGCGAGATCGGGCTCTGTGTTGACTATCCGGACCGCGCGCTTGATCCCGTAGTACATGGCCGGGGTGAGAGCGTTGCGGGCGGCTGGTCGATCGATGACGCACCAGGCGATGGACCCGTCCGGCTCGAAACGCAGATTGGGAGTACCGAGGTCGTAGGTCACTTTGGGAACTCCTCCCGTCGCTGCCTCAGCGCGCGAGGCGCTGCAGGACCTTCTCGGTGTCGGAGCCGAGTGGGCGGGCAGCGGAGCGCGGCGTACGTGCCTTCGGCTCTTCGATCGGCTGACCTTCGAAGAACCAGCGACCCTCGTGCATTTCGGCGGTGGCCGCGGGCGACTCTTGCGGCCTCACCTTGGCGGCTGCTCCCGCCAAGGAAGCGTCGACGAACCAGCGGCCGCCCCGGTCGACGCAGTCGAGCGTCAGCAAGGCTGCCTCGACCCCGCAAAGAGGATCGGCCAAGGCGTCGCCCGCGAACCTCGGTTCTCCGTCGTTTAGGTCCCAAGCAACGAGCCCGGCTCCGGCCGCCACGTCGTCCCCGTAGCCCACACGGTTGGAGGACCACCCGTACGCCGTGATCGCGGTCCACACCTTGTCGCGTGATGTCGCGAGGACTTCTTCGACGGTGATGTCGAGTTGATCGAAGGCCCGAGCACGAGAAGAGGTGACGACGACGTCGGCTGCGTCCAGCAGCTTGATCAGTTGGCGCCGCCCCTGCGGAGCACGGAAGTCGAGGGCGACACTGAGCTTGTCCTGATTCAGCAGGTCGAAGAATTCTCGGTTCCCCCTTCGTGCACCGTCGGGGCGCGAGGTGTCCTCCACCTTTATGACCTGAGCACCCGCGAGCTGGAGAAGATGTGCGCACAGGGGCCCGGCCCAAAGAGCCGAGAGGTCGACTACGAGAGGTGCCAGGGGCATGTGCGCTCGCGTTCGGGGGTGTCCCGAGGCTGTCATCGGGCCGGTGCCGGCACCCACGACGCTGAAGCCGAGGCCGAGCAGAGCGGCGCGCTCGTCCAGCTCGTCAGCAAAACGCACCGCGACCTCGGGCAGGATCCTTTCCCACATGTCGCAGGATCCCGTGACCTCGATCCCGAGCAGAGCGGGCATCAACTCGAGGTCGTCTTGGCGTGCGAGGCTCAACGTCACCCACCCGTCGCGGGCGCACATGAGACGCGTTCTCCCACCACAGGAGAGCTGTCCCCTCCGACCCAGCGAAGCCGTGGCGGCGCGTTCGCCGAGGAGGGTGCAGTCCACTCCGAACCGAGCTTCGAGAGCTTCGAATAGCCCGGCTTCTTGCCAGGGGACCGAGAGGGGAGGGCCCTCGGGATCACCGGTCAAGTGCATAGCTCCGCACGACGCCCACGAAGCAGAGCGCATAGCAACAGTGGGGCTCACCGAATCGACTCTATCTTTGAGGCCGTGCACATCAGCGATCTCTCGCTCGTCCTCGGGCCGTCCGGCTACGAGCTCGGTGAGGAAGCGTCCGTGGTGCATTCCGCTCTACCGGTTCTGATCGAACCTCGATCGGTGCCGGACGACCAGTCCGTGATCGCTGCCGCTCGCGTACTGCGTCGGCTTCCCGCGCCGACTGTTCTCGTCGGCGACCCGAGCTTTCCCCCAGAGCTCGTTCGAGCCGTGGACGTCTGCCTCACTTCGATCGTCGACCCTCCGGACCCTTGGGTCCGGGCCGGCGCCGACGACGTGATCGAGGCTGTCCGGCGAGAGCCGCTCGCGGCCCTCAGTTTGGTCGTCCTCCTTCGAAACACCGAGAAGACGGACGTTTGGAGCGCGGTGGCACAGGAGTCGTCGACGTACGCGATGTTGTTGGGGAGTGCATCGTTCAAAGAGTGGCTCCTTCGCAGAGGACCGGGCAAGTACAGGGCACCCGCACACCCTCCTGTGCGAGCAGAGCGCGGCGGAGACGTTCTGAAGCTCACTCTCGACCGCCCCGAGGTTCGCAACGCCATCGACTCGGCCACCCGTGATGCGCTTGTCGAGCACCTGATGCTCGTATCGGTCGAACCAAACTTGAAGGTCGAGATCAGGGGGAGCGGGACATGCTTCTCGGCGGGCGGTGATCGCGAGGAGTTCGGTGAAGTGCGAGATCCTGCCCTCGCGCACGCCGTGCGGCTGACCCGTCATCCAGGGATGGCGCTCCACGATGTTGCTTCACGCGCGACTTGTTACGTACACGGGCCCTGTGTCGGAGCGGGAGTCGAGATACCTGGCTTCGCGTCCTCGGTCGTCGCCGATCCCTCGACGACGTTCTCCCTCCCTGAGGTCGGCATGGGGCTCATCCCGGGTGCCGGTGGCACGGTGTCGATCCCACGTCGCGTAGGAAGACAGCGTGCAGCGTGGCTCGCGCTCACCGGATCGACCATCGACTCGGATACGGCGCTTTCGTGGGGCCTCGTCGACAGAATCGAATGATCGATCGTCGTGGTACTTTCTCCTGGTGAGCGCCGTGTCCGAGCCTGGTGACTTGCAGACGCTGATACTCGAGGTCGAGGACGCGGTCGCGAGCGTCACATTGGACAGGCCGGAGGTGCACAATGCCTTCGACGAGCGTATGCAAGACGAGCTCGCATCGGTGTGGCAGTTCATCCGCCTCGAAGACGACATACGAGCAGTCGTGCTGACGGGGAGTGGGGAGAAGGCTTTCTGCTCCGGGCTCGACCGAAGTGAGATCCCCCTCGAGACCGAATTCGACCCGTTCACCTACGACGACCCTGGTCGCAGGATCGGGCCCAAGAGCCAGGGTCTGTGGAAGCCAGTGGTAGCCGCCGTGAACGGTATGGCTTGCGGTGGCGCCTTCTACCTACTCGGTGAGAGCGACATCATCATCGCTTCCGATACGGCCACGTTCTTCGATCCTCACGTGACCTATGGCATGACGGCTTCGTTCGAGCCGATATTGCTGAGCGGGCGCATGGCTTTCGGGGACCTCGTGCGCATGACTCTGCTCGGAGCCCACGAGCGCTTGTCTGCGAAGACGGCCAGGGAGGCCGGACTCGTAAGCGACGTGGTGGGGCCCGGCGCTCTCCTCGAGGAAGCCCGGAGGCTCGCGGCAGTGATAGCTGCTCAGCCTCCGGTCAGCGTCCAGGCGAGCCTTCGCACCCTCTGGGCTGCGCGCGGCCTCTCGCAGGAGCAGGCCACGGCTCTGGGCAACGTCTTCCTACAGCTCGGTACCTCGTCCCAGGCTCTGCGCCGGGGTCAGGAGACGTTCTCGAGCCAGAGCCGCTCGGAGTGGAAGCTGAGGTAGCTCAGCGGAACGCCGGGATCAGGTGCTCGGCGATGAGGTCGAGAGTGCGCGGCGCAGCCCGGTCGTGAGTGAAGAAGATGAAGAGGCTGATCCCCTTTTCGCGTGCGGCGGCTATCCGGTCTACGACCGCGTTGGGTGTGCCTACGTATCCGCCCTCGGCGAGTCCCCAGCCGGGTCCTCGGTAGCGTCGTTCCGCGCGCTGCAGCTCTTCTCGCAAGGACGAGTCGTCGGGCGCCAGGACGAGGACAGCCTCGTGCGAACGGCGCAGGGTCGCAGGATCGCGCCCTATGCGCCCGCACTCCTCGTCCAGGGCCCTTTGGGCTCCCTCCCAGTCGGCCAGTCCATAAGTGGGGACGTTCCACACATCCGCGTAACGGGCGACGAGCGGAAGCGTGCGGCGACGTCCGGTTCCTCCGACGTGGATCGGCGGGCGTGGTTGCTGCAGTGGACGCGGCTCGTTCGGAAGCCCCTGGACGTTGAAATGGCGGCCGCTGAACGTCGTCATGGGGTTGGCGAACATGGAGGTGAGCACGACGAGTGATTCCTCTAGGCGCTGAGACCGCTCTTCGAGCGTGCTCCAATCGATCCCGGCTTGGCGATGCTCGAGCTCCACCGACCCGCTCCCCAGACCGACCTCGAGCCGGCCTCCGCAGAGCACGTCCAGAGTCGACACCATCTTGGCAAGCAGGGCGGGGTGGCGGAAGTTGTTGCACAGCACGAGGTGACCTGCACGTAGTCGCTTCGTGGTGGCAAGCACGTACGTCGCCAAGGTCCAAGCCTCGAAAGAGGACAACTCGGGTTGACCCGGTCCGTACAGGTGGTCGTAGAACCAGATCGAATCGATCCCCGATTCATCCGCAGCCTTGGCGCGAGACGAGATCTCCTCCCAGCTGAATGCCACTTGTGGCACGTAGATGCCGAACTCCACGCCTGTGCTCATCGGTGGTTCTCTCTCCTCGGCCCGCTCACTATTCTGCCGGTTGAAGGAGGGGACGCCGTGGCTTGGGATTTCGAGACCGATCAGGAGTACCAGAAGAAGCTCGACTGGGCGAACGAGTTCGTGCGGGAGGAGGTCGAGCCTCTAGACCGTCTGTTCCCGCACCAACAGTTCGTGCCGATGGACGACACGAAGCGCAAGATCATCGACCCGCTGAAAGAAGAGGTGCGCAGACAGGAGCTCTGGGCCACACATCTGGGCCCCGACCTGGGTGGGCAGGGATTCGGCCAGCTGAAGTTGGCGTTGCTGAACGAGATCCTCGGCCGCTCACCGTGGGCATCGACTGTGTTCGGGACACAGGCGCCCGACACCGGTAACGCGGAGATCATCGCCCACTACGGGACTCCCGAGCAGAAAGAGAGGTACCTGAGACCTCTGCTCGAAGGCGAGCTCTTCTCGTGCTACTCGATGACCGAGCCACAAGGCGGTGCCGACCCGACGCAGTTCAAGACTCGCGCGGTGAAGGACGGCGACGAGTGGGTGATCAACGGCTGGAAGTACTTTTCCTCCAATGCCAAGACCGCCTCATTTCTGATCGTCATGGCTGTGACAAACCCCGACGTCAGCCCGTACAAGGGGATGTCGATGTTCCTGGTTCCTGCCGACACCCCGGGAGTCAACATCGTGCGGAACGTCGGGCTCTACGGCGAGCGTCTGAACGACGGCTCTCATGCCCTGATCCACTACGAGGACGTGCATGTGCCTGAAGCGGCGCTGCTGGGTGGCGAGGGTCAGGCGTTCGTCATCGCACAGACGCGGCTGGGCGGCGGCCGCATCCATCACGCGATGCGCACCATCGGGCTCTCCCAGAAGGCACTGGACATGATGTGCGAACGTGCACTGAGCCGGCAGACTGCGGGCTCCCTGCTGGCGGACAAGCAGTTCGTGCAGGGTTATATCGCGGACTCCTACGCACAGCTGATGCAGTTTCGCCTCTTCGTCCTGTACACGGCATGGGAGATCGACAAGTACAACGATTACAAGCGTGTCCGTAAGGACATTTCCGCCGTGAAGGTCGTCATGCCCACTGTGCTCCACGACATCGCGTGGCGCGCCATGCAAGTGCACGGAGCGCTCGGAACCACGAACGAGATGCCGTTCTTCGGGATGATCCACGCGGCCGGTGTCATGGGTCTGGCGGACGGACCGACGGAGGTGCACAAGGCGACTGTGGCGCGACAGCTCCTTCGGGACTACAAACCGAGTGACGGCATGTGGCCGTCGGAGTGGATACCGGACAAATTGGACGCCGCCAAGGCGAGATTCGCCCATCTGCTCGATCTCGAAGTGGGGAACCTGTGATCGACCCCGACCGCCTGTCGACGTGGCTCGACGGGACCGGGCTCCCGGGCAAGGGTGAGCCGATCGAGCATCGTTACGTCTCGGGCGGGGCGCAGAACGAGATCTTCGAGATTCGCCGAGGCGATCTGCACGGCGCGCTGCGCATGCCTCCGCCGGGTGCGCCCGAGAGCCGGGACGAAGGCATCCTTCGCGAATGGCGCATCATCGAGGCTCTCGACGGGAGCGACGTCCCGCACACTCGTGCGATCGCCGTGTGCCCCGACAAATCGGTCCTCGGCCGGCCCTTCTACATAATGGGATTCGTCGAGGGGTGGTCTCCCATGAACACCGACGGCTGGCCCGCTCCCTTCGACGAGGACCTCGATGCCCGAAAGGGTCTGGCCTACCAACTGATCGAGGGTATCGCCCTGTTGGGAAACTTCGACTGGAAGGCGCACGGTCTGCAAGACCTGGGGCGGCCCGACGGATTTCACGACCGCCAAGTCGACCGCTGGACGGCATTCCTGGACCGGATCAAGCAGCGCGAGCTGCCGGGGTTCGACGTCGCCGCAGCGTGGTTGAGGACTCACCGGCCGATCGACTTCATACCCGGATTGATGCACGGCGACTACCAGTTCGCCAACGTGATGTTCCAGCACGGAGCGCCGGCGCGGCTGGCCGCGATCGTCGACTGGGAGATGGGTACGGTCGGCGATCCGAAGCTCGACCTCGGTTGGGTGATCCAGGGTTGGCCGGAGAACACCGACGACCCCGCAGTTTCGGGATCGGGCTACGCCGACCTCTATGCCATGCCTTCGAGCAAAGATCTCGTGGAGCGCTACGCCGAGGTGTCGGGCCGCCAAGTGGACGACCTCGACTACTACTTGATCCTTGCCAAATGGAAGCTGGGTGTCGTGCTCGAGCAGGGCTACCAACGCGCTGGGGACGACGAGAAGCTCCAGATGTTCGGTCCTATCGTGCTCAAGCTCATGACCGAGGCCGCAGAGCTCGCCGAGACCACGGATTACAAGTGATCTGAGGTGCGCGCAGCGCTCTGCCGAAGCTACGGACCTCCCGAGGTCGTTCGAGTAGAGGAGATCGCTTCGTCGGCACTCGAGACAGGTCAGGTGCGCGTGAGAGTGAAAGCGGCGGCGGTGAACTTCCCCGACGTCCTGATCGTCGCCGACCAGTACCAGCTGAAGGTGCCGCTGCCGTTCGTTCCCGGCAGCGAGTTCGCCGGGGAGGTCACCGAGGTGGCCGAAGGCGTCACTGGAGTAGCACCAGGTGAGCGCGTCTTCGGTTCGACCTTGGTCGGGGCCTTCGCCGAGGAGGTCGTCGCCAGTGCCGGGGCTATGACGCGCTCACCTGCTTCGGTGGACGACCGCACCGCGGCAGCTTTCGGGGTCGCACATCGCACCGCCTATCACGTGCTCAAATCGGTCGCTTGGCTCCAACCGGGAGAGGATCTCGTCGTGCTGGGAGCGGGTGGAGGAGTGGGGCTTGCCGCAGTGCAGCTCGGCGACCTGCTCGGCGCGCGCGTCGTCGCCGTCGCGTCGTCCTCGGAGAAGCTCGAAGTCGCGAAGTCGCTTGGTGCCGCGCTCGGCGTGAACCACCGCGAGCGCGACCTACGCGAGGCCTTGCGAGAGCTGCTCCCGGAGGGAGCGGATGTGGTCGTCGACCCAGTAGGCGGCCGGCTCTCCGAACCGTCCCTCCGCTCGCTGTGCTGGGGCGGGCGATTCGTAACCGTCGGGTACGCCTCCGGGGAGATCCCGAAGATTCCTCTCAACCTCGTGCTCCTCAAAGGGGTGCACGTGCTCGGATTCCAGTTCCGTGACTTCGCCGCACACGCTCCGGAGGACCTGCGAAGGAACGAGGAAGAGCTCATCAAGCTTCTCGCCGAGCGGCGAGTGCTTCCCTACATCGGGGCGGCTTACCCTCTCGGAGAAACCTCGGTTGCCTTGCGCCACGTCGCAGACGGCAAGGCCGTCGGAAAGGTTTTGATCGAGCCCTGATCAGCCCGCGGGCGGCCCGTGCCGGGCATGTTGGAGGTGGGGAGGGCTTCTTTCGAAATCGGAGAACATTGATATCCTCATTGCAGAGTGGCCTTACGCCAAGCATGGCTGGCCTTGTGCGAAGCGTGGCCTTGTGCGAAGCGTGGCGCTGAGCGCCCGTGCAAAGGGGTTGAAGCGTGGCCCGTCCCTCCAGTTCTCCGCCGATCCGCCTGGTCAGCGCCCGCCTGCTCGACGTGGACAAAGGCGAGTACATGGAGCCGGGCGAGCTGCTGGTGCACGGGGAGCGCATCATCGATGTGGCTCCTTCGTCGGTGCCGGACGATGCGATGTCCGTCGACCTCGGAGATCTCACCCTTCTCCCCGGTCTCATGGACATGGAGGTCAACCTCCTCCTCGGGGGCCCAGATCACGGTGGGCTGCTGAACGCGGTCCAGGACGACCCCGCGCTTCGGACGCTACGCGCCGTCGCCAACGCGCGTCGCACGTTGCGAGCCGGCTTCACGACGGTGCGCAACCTGGGTCTGTTCGTGCAGACAGGCGGACTGCTCCTCGACGTCGCGTTGAAGAAGGCGATCGACTTCGGCTGGATCGACGGCCCGCGCGTGATCCCGGCCGGCCACGCAATTACGCCGACCGGCGGGCACCTCGACCCGACGATGTTCCAGGCGCTCGCCCCACACGTCATGCCGCTCACGGTCGAGGAGGGAGTGGCGAACGGCGTCGACGAGGTGCGCAAAGCGGTGCGCTACCAGATTAAGCACGGGGCGGAGTTGATCAAGGTGTGTGCCTCCGGCGGCATCATGTCGCACACGGGTCCTCCCGGCGCCCAGCAGTACTCGGACGAGGAGCTTCGGGCGATCGTCGACGAGGCCCATCGCCGGGGACTCAGGGTTGCCGCCCACGCTCACGGCGACGACGGCATCCGGGCAGCGATCGAAGCGGGGATCGACTGCATCGAGCACGGTTCTCTCATGAGCGATCAGACCCTCGATCTGATGGTCGAGCGCGGCACGTTCCTCGTGCCCACCACGTATCTTGCAGACGGGATGGACGTGTCTCATGCGGCGCCGGAGCTGCAGCAGAAAGCGGCCGACGTGTTCCCCCGCGCCAAGGAGACGATCCGAAAGGCGGTGGCGCGCGGTGCCCGAATCGCATGTGGCACGGACGCTCCGGCGATCCCGCACGGACGCAACGCGAAGGAGCTGCTCGCGCTCGTCGACCGTGGGATGACGCCTCTCGGGGCGATCCGAGCGGGCACGACCGTGGCCGCCGAGCTCGTCGACGTCACAGACAGGGGCCGGCTCGCGCCCGGTTTGCTGGCGGACATCATCGGGGTTTCCGGTGATCCCCTGGCGGATATCGGTGCGACCGAGCAGGTCCGGTTCGTGATGAAGGGCGGACGTGTCTTCCGTCACGACGGGGCGGTGGAATAGGTCTTCTGTTGGCCACGTCGAGACCCGGGGAACCCTGCTCCGTCCCGGGTATGGTCCCGCAGGTGACCGGGCGCCGCGCCCGCCAGCCCAAGGAGGAATGACCGATGCCAGGACCCCCGCGCCCGCCGCTCCCGTACGACTTTCTGCCCGCTGTGCCGGCTCTGACGGTGACGAGCGACGACGTCGTCGAGGGGCAAAGGCTTCCCGACGCGCACCTGGCGGACTCCATGGGGATGACCGGTGGGAACCTGTCTCCTCACCTGCGATGGGCTGGTGCGCCGGCTGAAGCTCAGTCCTTCGCGGTCACCTGCTTCGATCCGGACGCACCGACCGGGAGCGGCTTCTGGCACTGGGTGCTGTTCGACATACCGGCTTCGGTGAGCGAGCTGCCTCGCGGTGCGGGGAGCGGGTCCATGGAGGGACTTCCCAAAGGTGCCCGACATGTCCGCAACGACGCCGGTTACGCGGGGTACATGGGAGCGGCCCCCCCGCCGGGACACGGCGAGCACCGATACGTGTTCGCAGTCCACGCCGTCAGCCTCCCGACGCTCGGCTTGGACGAGTCGGCATCACCCGCCTATGTCGGGTTCACCCTGACGTTCAACAGCGTGGCTCGAGGTCTGCTCACCGCTCTTTACGGGCGGTGAGCGGGAGATGATCCGGCGCGTCTTATCAGTCGATCAGGTCCCCAGTGTGCTCGTGGAGGCGGGGGGGTGGAAGGTACCTAGCAGGAGCGTCGTCGAGGTGGATCGGGCTCCCGATCATACGTAGCGGCCCCTCTTCGGTGTCGACCGAGACGATCATCCCGCGCGATCGCACGAGATCGTCGTCCAGAGCGTCGCCCAGTCCTCTCACAGCCCCAACCGGGATCCCGAGCGGGCGCAGGCGGCTCTCCCACTCTGTCGCAGAGGCCTCCTTCAGGGCAGCCCCAAGCGCGTCGAGAAGCTGGTCGCGGTTCTCGAACCGTGCGTGCATCGTTGCGAATTGTGGGTCGTCCGCCCATTCTGCGAGACCGATCTCCTCACAGAGCCGCCGCCAGAGATCGTCGCGCGTCACGAAGAGCGCGATATAGCCGGAGCTCGTCTCGAACAGCTGAGCGGGGACGTAGAAGGTGTGGGCCCCGAGAGGCCGTCGCTGCGGCGCGTCGCCGCTGTTCAGATAGGCGGCTGCTCGGTAGTTCAGCTGGGCGAGCATCACGTCGAAGAGCGATATGTCCACCTGGCCGCCGTTTCCCTCGAAGACCTTGGCGACGAGGCCCAGGGCCGCGGTGATGCCCGCCGAGTTGTCGACGGCCGAGTATCCGGCGAGAGTTGGCGGTCCGCCGGGCTCGCCGGTCATCGCCGCGACCCCCACCTGGGCCTGGATCACGTAGTCGAAGGAAGGCCACTCGGCCGCGGGCCCGTCGAGCCCGTACCCGGTGAGAGCGACACAGACGATCCTCGGGTTGTGGCGGCGCAAAGCCTCGTAGTGAAGTCCGAGCTTCCTTATCGCAGAAGGGCGCAGGTTGACGAGAAGCGCATGAGCGGACTCGGCGAGCTTGCCTAGCTGCTCCTGGCCTTCAGCGGTGGTGAGGTCGATGTGCACGCTCCGCTTGTTGCGGTTCAGGCTGGCGAAGTAGACGTTGTGTCCCCCGACTGCCTGGGACCCGACCTGGCGCGAGAGGTCTCCTCCGGCAGGCTCGATCTTCACGACGTCCGCTCCGAGGTCGGCGAGCATCATCCCGCCGAAGGGCCCGGCGAGGATGTGTCCGACCTCGAGGACGCGTATGCCGGCGAGCGGACCCGACCCGGGCGAGCCTCCTCGAGTCATCGGCGATTCCCGTAGATCACCGGGAGGACTCAAGATCGGCGGCCAGCGCCCGCATGCTCTCCACTACCGATTCGAGGGGTGTTCCTGTCGGGTAGACGGCGGCCGCCCCAGCCGCCTCGAGTCGGGGAACGTCGCGCTGTGGGATCGTCCCACCCACCACCACGAGCACGTCGTCAGCTTCCGCCGCGTGCAGCGCTTCGAGGATCTTCTTCGTGAGAGCGACGTGTGCGCCGCTCAAGATGCTCAGGCCGACGATCTGCACGTCTTCTTGCACGGCTACCGACGCGATCTGCTGAGGCCGCTGGCGGATCCCCAGATAGATCACCTCGAACCCGGCGTCGCGAAGCGCGCGCGCCACGAGCTTGGCGCCGCGGTCGTGCCCGTCGAGACCCGGCTTGGCGACGAGGACCCGGGGCGGCATCAGACGGCCGCGAACATCAGAAGACCACCGGTTGCTCGAATTCGCCCCAACGTTCCTTGAGCACGCCCACCATCTCTCCCACCGTGCAGTAGGCCCTCGCGCAGTCCACGAGAGCGGGCATGAGATTCTGGTCATCGTTCGCAGCCGAAGCCGAGAGCGCCTCGAGGGTCGCCCGCACCTCGGCGGCCGAACGAGACCGCTTGACCTCGGCGAGACGTTCGAGCTGACGGGTGCGACCCTTCTCGTCCAGCTCGTACAGCTCGACCTCGGGCGGGTCCTCGTCGGTCCGAAACTTGTTCACCCCGATGATCGTGCGTTCTCCCGAGGTCACTGCCTTCTCGACGCGATAAGCCTCTTCGGAGATGAGTCGCTGCAGGTAACCGTGCTCTATCGCCGCCACCATGCCACCCTGGGTGTCGAGGTCTTCCATTATCTCAGCGACCTGCGCTTCCATCGCGTCGGTCAAGGCCTCTACGTAATACGAGCCGCCCAGCGGGTCGGCGACGCGGGTCACGCCCGTCTCGTAGGCGAGCACCTGCTGGGTGCGAAGCGCAAGCGTCGCGGAGTCCTCGCTCGGAATGGCGAACGGTTCGTCCCATGCAGCCGTGAACATCGATTGGACGCCTCCGAGCACGGAGGCCATCGCCTCGTAAGCCACGCGGACAATGTTGTTACTGGCCTGGGGCGCGTGAAGCGACGCACCGCCTGCCACGCACCCGACGCGGAACATGCACGACCGATCGTCCTTCGCGCCGAAACGCTCACGGACGATCCGAGCCCAACGACGACGGCCGGCGCGGTACTTGGCGATCTCCTCGAAGAAGTCACCGTGGGTGTAGAAGAAGAATGAGACCTGCGGAGCGAACTCGTCGATGGTCATGCGGCCCCGTCGGATCACCTCTTCGCAATAGGTGATGCCGTCCATCAGCGTGAACGCCATTTCCTGCGCGGCGTTCGCGCCGGCGTCCCTGAAGTGGGCACCGGCGACGGAGATGGCGTTGAAGCGAGGGACTTCCTCCGCGCAGAACTCGATTGTGTCGGCGATGAGCCTGAGAGATGGACGAGGCGGCCAGATCCACGTTCCGCGGCTCACGTACTCCTTCAAGATGTCGTTCTGGATGGTGCCGCGGAGCTTGCTCCGGTCGACGCCCTGCTTTTCGCCGACCGCGACGTACATGGCCAGGATGATCGCCGCGGTGCCGTTTATCGTGAAGCTCGTGCTGATGGTGTCGAGCGGGATCTGATCGAAGAGGATCTCTGCATCGGCGAGAGTGTCGATCGCCACCCCCACTCGTCCGACCTCTTCCTCCACGTCGGGATCGTCGGAGTCGTATCCGCACTGAGTCGGCAGGTCGAATGCGACGGAGAGCCCCGTAGCGCCCTGGTCGAGCAAGTAGCGGTAGCGCTCGTTCGATTCCTCGGGTGTGCCGAATCCCGAGTACTGCCGGATGGTCCACATCCTGCCGCGATAACCATCGGGGAAATTACCCCTGGTGAACGGGAACGTTCCGGGCGGGGGGATGGCTTCGGCCGGGGGAAGGGCATCCGGGCCGTAGCTGACCGAAAGAGGGATCCCGGACTCGCTGCGCGCAGTCGCGTCCATCGGGCGGAGCCTATCTGAGATCGTGATTTCCAGAGACGGAAACTATGGCCGTTCTGAACAAGAGCGCTATTATCACGCCGCCGTGGCGCCCGAACCAGATGCGACGACCACCCCGGGCGGGGTGCGCTTCGAGATCGACGCCGGTGTGGCGGTCGTAACGATCGACCGTCCCGACGTGCGAAACGCGATCGGGTTCGCGACGGCCGACGAGCTCGACGCGGCGTTGACCGCGGTTTCGGAGTCCGGCGCGGCGGTGCTCGTGCTTCGCGGTGGCGGTGACCGTGCATTCGTGTCGGGAGGGGATCTCAAAGAGCTCGCTGCGATAAGGACTTACGAGGACGCCGTGGCAATGGCGGGCCGTGTGCGCAGGTTGCTCGACCGCGTCGCCACCTTCCCCGTTCCGGTGATCGCGGCGCTCAACGGGCACGCGCTCGGGGGTGGGGCCGAAGTGGCCATTGCGGCGGACATTCGCATCGCCGCAAAGGACGTGAAGATCGGCTTCAACCAGGTGAACCTCGGGATCGTGCCGGCGTGGGGGGGAGCAGAGAGGCTCGCGGCGACCATAGGCCGGGGCCGGGCCATTCTCGCGATCGCCACTGGCGAGGTCTACGAAGCCGAAGCTGCTCAGCGCCTGGGTCTCGTAGACGTCGTAGTGCCACGAGAGAAGTTCGACGACGAATGGAGAAGCCTCGCCGGGCGGATCGCGTCCACGGCGCCCGGATCCTCCCGCGCCGTGAAGTCAATCGTCGCCGCTGCGGTGCCCCCGGCGCGTCCGGACCTCGAAGAAGATGCCACCGACGCCTTCGCGCGGCTGTGGGCGTCCGAAGGCCACTGGTCCGCTGTCGAGGCGCTGGAGCGCAGACGCAGACCTGATTGACCGATCAGCGAGGGTCCGCGAGCGGATCGTGCTGACGGCCCGAGTCGTAGCCACCGTGCTTCCGCATGAAGGTGGTAGAGCGCCGGTGGATGCGCCAGCCTTCGGGGGTGCGCCGGTACTCGTCGTTGTACCAGCCAAGTCGCATCGCATGACTCTGCTGGTCGACGAAGAGGAAGTGCTGGACCCCTTTGGCGCTGTCACCCTCGATCTCCACCACGGGCATGTTTCCTATGAATTGACCGCGCGGTGCGGCAGCGAGAAGCGCAGGAAAGCGCTCGAGAGTGTACGCAGTTCCGAACGCGTTGTATTCGGCATCGGGGGTGAAGACCTCCAGCCAGCGGTTCCCGGTGAATTGGCTGGCGTACTTCATATACCGCGAGCACAGGGCGTGCAGCTCCATCAAGTCGGCTGTACGTTGCGGTTCCTGGGCCATGTCTTTGCCTCACTCCTCCTACGACGGCGACCGGGCTGGCAGTCGGCGAAAACGGTGGGTCTATGGTAATGAAGTTCTCGTTGGGTGGTAGCGGCGCTCGCATGACTTCCCGTGCCTCGCCGTCCGATCCTTCGGAACTTGCGGTTGAAAACCCTGCACTCGAAAGGGAGGGCCTTGAAGTCCAAGACGGGTGGCACGGTCGAATCGAAGTGGCCTCTGCGCTCGGTGCCCTCGGACCTCGTGCGTCGCTACCGCGAGAACCGGTGGTGGAACGACGACACGCTCGGCACGATGGTGGAGAACGGTCTCGGGGCCGCGAGCGGTGCGGCGTTCGCGGTGCGTTCCAAGGTCCGTCCCTGGAGCGGGACCCTCGGCGACGTGGACCGTGCAGCGCGATCGCTTGCGGCTTCCCTGCAGGCCCGAGGTGTCGGTACTGGCGACGTCGTCTACTTCCAATTGCCCAACTGGATGGAGGCGGGGGTCACGTTCTGGGCCGCGGCCTACCTCGGCGCCGTCGTCGTCCCTGTGGTGCACTTCTACGGAGCCAAGGAGGTGGACTACATCCTGCGGGCGACCTCCCCGGACGTCGTCGTCACCGCCGACCGCTTCGGTCACTCCGACTACCTTGGGGTCTACGGGGATCTGCTCGACGGCGGTGAAGGACCAACGTGGCTCGTCGCTGGAGACACACCCTCCCATCTGCTCCCGAAGGGAGCGGCGGCGTTCCCAAGCTTCCTCGAGGGCGACCCGGTGTCCGAGACCGCAGACGTGGACCCCGATGCCCCGGCCGTCATCGGGTTCACTTCCGGTACGACCCGGAACCCCAAGGGTGTCGTCCACTCGCACCGGACCATCGGTTTCGAGACACGCCAACTCGACTACATGTTCCCGGGGTTCGGGCCTCCGCAGATCACGGGCGCCCCCGTCGGGCACTTCATCGGGATGCTCAACGCCTTTCTCACGCCACTTCTGCGCGACCGACCCGTAAACCTGATCGACGTATGGGACCCGGCTGAGATCCTGCGCATGATGCGAGAGGAGAACCTCGGGGTGGGCGGGGGTGCCACCTACTTCATGACGAGCCTCCTCGATCACCCCGACTTCACCGAGGAGCACCTCGCTCTCATGCCCTTCGCCGGCCTCGGCGGGTCGCCAGTGCCCGTCGCCGTGATGGAGCGGTTGTCCAAGTTGGGAATCGAGGCTTTTCGGTCGTACGGGAGCACCGAGCACCCTTCGATCACCGGGTGCCTGCTGGACGAGCCGCATGAGAAGCGCATGAATACCGACGGCCGTCCGCTGCCGGGAGTCGAGATACGGCTCGCCGAGGGCAACGAGATCTGGAGCAGGGGGCCGGACTGCTTCATGGGATACACCGATCCCGATCTAACGGCTGCCGTGTTCGACAAAGAGGGTTGGTACCGCACCGGCGACGTCGGGGTCCTCGACGATGACGGATATCTGACCATCACGGACCGCGTCTCGGACATCATCATTCGGGGTGGCGAGAATATAAGCGCCCAGGAGATCGAGGAGCTCGTCATGGAGATCGAGGCGGTCGCCGAGGTCTGCGTGGTGGCCGCGCCTGACGAGCGCCTGGGGGAGCGCGCCGCCGCCGTCGTGCGTGTGCGCGATGGCAGGCACGCCCCGACGATCGACGAACTTCGTGCCCATCTGAGCGCCGCAGGCCTCGCCCGTCAGAAGTGGCCGGAGTCTGTACACGTCGTCACCGAGTTCCCGCGCACAGCATCAGGGAAGGTGCAGAAGTTCCTGCTGAGAGAGCAGCTTCGCAACGGAACGCTCGGGAGTTCGGTATGACCGACCCACGCCGGCCACGTATCGAGCCGCTGCCCCTCGAGCAGTGGCCCGAGGAAATGCGAGGGGCGCTGGCGGCACTGCGGCCGCCGGAGCCGCGACATCCGGTCCCCGAGCGCCGCGGCGACCGCCCAAAAGCACTGAACGCCCTGGGGACGTTGGCCCGATACCCGGCGCTCACCCAGGCCTTCAACACGTTCAACGGTCACGCTCTGTACGCGACGACCCTTTCTCCGCGCCAGCGCGAGCTGCTGGTGCTGCGAGTCGCGGCTCTGCGGCGGTGCGAGTACGAATGGGCTCAACACGCCGTGCTTGCCGCCGACGTCGGGTTGACCGCCGAAGAGATCGATCGCATCAGCCGGGGACCCGCTGAACCGGGGTGGTCGAAGCTCGAGAGCGCGATGCTGTCTGCCGTCGACGAGCTCCTCGAGCAGGCGATGGTGTCCGACTCGACCTGGGCGATCCTCGCCGCCGAGCTCGACGAGAGGCAACTGATGGACCTGGTCTTCACCGTCGGCGCGTACGAGGTGCTGGCCATGGCGTTCCAGTCCTTCGGAGTCGACCTCGACGACGACCTACGAAAATGACCTTCTCATTTTTGGAGATTGGTGATATCATCTCCCGGTACGCCTCGCCGGAGGACACTCATGCCGCATTTCACGAAGCCCCCTGAAGGCAGCTGGACCGAGCACTACGGGCTCGGTACGGGCCCCATCTCGTACGAGGACTCGATCTCGCCAGACCACTACGAGCTCGAGCGAGATGCCATCTTCCGCCGCACGTGGCTCAACGTCGGTCGCGTCGAACAGCTTCCGAGGAAGGGGAGCTATTTCACGAGGGAGCTCGATGCGGCCCGGACATCGGTCGTGGTCGTGCGTGATTCGGACGACGAGGTGCGCGCCTTCTACAACATCTGCCGTCACCGCGGCAACAAGCTCGTGTGGAACGACTACCCAGGCGAGGAGACGAGCGGCGTCTGCCGGCAGTTCACCTGCAAGTACCACGGGTGGCGTTACGGTCTCGACGGAGAGTTGACATTCGTACAGCAGGAGCCTGAGTTCTTCGAACTCGACAAGTCGGACTACGGGCTCGTGCCGGTGCGAGCAGAGGTCTGGGAGGGCTTCGTATTCGTGAACCTGGACGCCGATGCCGTCCCGCTGCGTGAGTTCCTCGGTGAGTTCGGTGAAGGACTTGCTGGGTATCCGTTCCAAGAGATGACGCAGGTCCACCGATACCGCGCCGAGGTCCGAAGCAACTGGAAGCTCTTCATCGATGCGTTCGCCGAGTTCTACCACGCTCCCGTCCTGCATGCGAAGCAGTCGGTGTCGGACGAATCGCGCAAGCTCCAGGAATACGGCTTCGAGGCGCTGGCGTACCAGATCGACGGTCCCCACGGAATGGTGTCCTCATGGGGGGGCATGGCACCACCGAAAGACCTGAACATGGTGAAGCCCATCGAGCGTGTCTTGCGCAGCGGCCTCTTCGGTCCGTGGGACCCACCTGACGTCGGCATCGACGAGCTGCCGCCCGCTCTCAACCCTGCACGCAATCCCGCCTGGGGTTTGGACTCGTTCCTCTTCTTCCCGAATTTCATGCTGCTCGTATGGAAGCCGAACTGGTACCTCACGTACCACTACTGGCCGACTTCGTACCACACGCACATCTTCGAGGGAACCGTCTACTTCGTACCGCCACGGAACGCTCGTGAGCGTATTGCTCAGGAATTAGCAGTCGTCACCTTCAAGGAGTACGCCCTTCAGGACGGGAACACGCTCGAAGCCACTCAAGCGATGCTCGAGTCGCGCGTGGTCACCGAGTTCCCGTTGAACGACCAGGAGGTCCTGCTGCGCCACCTCCACAAGGTGGCTAGGTCCTACGTCGAGGACTTTCTGAAGCAGCGTCCTGCCTCACCTGTGCCCGTACACGCAGTCTCCTGAGGGGCCGAGAGCGACATGCCTGTCCTGCCAGCTGAATTCGCAGACCTCGAGCCCTTCGCAGACTGGGCCATTCCTACCGAGAGGGCGCGCTATGCCAAGCGCCTCTCCAGCACCATGGAGCAGCTTCAGACCTTCTACGACGCTGCTTTCGCTCGTCTCGAGTCCGGGGCCTCGTACCTCGAGCGGTTCGAGATGGGCAATCTGCCCGAGGACGCGAAGCACCTGCTCTGGCTGTTCTGCTCGCTCGTGACGGTCTCCTTCCCGGTGGAGGTATGGCACCAGCCCAGGGTTCCCGACAGCGGTGCCTCCGCCTTCGACGCTGTCGTCGAGCCCGCGACCTGACAGCTGTCCCCAGACCGGGCCGAACGCGACTCTCCGAATTGGAGACTGGTCTTCATATTTTTTCGATATGCAGGCTCTCACTTTTCCCGCACTAGGATTCTCACCATGAGCACCAACGAATCTGCGGCCGAGTCCGCTCCTGCGAGCTGGCGCGAACAGGCGGTCGCGCGATCGCTCGACTCGGCTCGTCTGCGCGCAGAGAGCCGTGTGCAGCGATTCATCGACGCCGCGTTCGATCTGTTGAGCGAGGCGGAACTCGGAAAGGACTTCACGGTCCAGGACGTCGTCGAGCGCTCCGGGCAGTCCCTGCGGAGCTTTTACCAGCACTTCGGAGGAAAACAGGAGCTGCTCCTGGCTCTGTTCGAGGAATCGGTCCGCCTGACCGCCGAGGACCTGTCAGAGCGCGTTCGAGAGGAGCAAGGCGCTCTCGACCGGCTCCACCGCTTCGTGGTCGAGTACTACAAGCTCTGCCGGCCGACGGCGAAGGTGAGGGGCCGAAAGCGCGCTCCTCTGGCTCTCGCCGAGTACGCACAGCATCTGTTGACCGTCAATTCTGAAGAGGCGACCCGCGCGTTCGCTCCTCTGGTCTCGATGTTCACCGATGTCTTCGACGAAGCCGTGGCCGCAGGCGCTGTACGCGCAGACCTCAGTCAGCGCCGCCTCGTCGGTGTGATCCTCGAGACGATCATGTTCAACGCGTTTTCGTCCACGATCGGTGGATCAGGTGCCGAGCAAGACAGGGGCGATCCTGCCGAGGAGCTATGGGAGCTGATCCTGCACGGCATCGGAAGCGGAGGCTCCGGTCCTTCGGGAGTGCAGGCGGCTCAGGCTGCGCGTCGCGGTCGCTGACCGAGTAACCCTCCCTGGTCGACGTCCATGGCCGATGTGGGCTTGATACATCAGGGGATCGAGAGGGCCTCTGAGCGCTTCGGGAAGCGGACTGCGATACTCGCCGGAGACGACCAGTGGTCCTTTGCCCGTGTCGATGGCCTCGCGAACTCCATTGCCCGTCATCTCTCCTCGAACGGCGTGCAGAGGGGCGGCCGAGTCGCCTTGATGACGGCCAACCGCCCGGAGTTCGTCGCCGCTGTCAATGCGATCGGCAAGCTCGGGGCCGCCTCAGTGCTTCTCAGTCCTGCATGGAAGGCCCGTGAAGTCGAACACGCCCTCGAGCTGACGACGCCGGTGCACGCAGTTGCGGACTCGGCGACAGCATCCCTGTTGGCCGAGTACCTGGGCGACGAAGGCGTCACGGACCTCGACGACGCCCGAACTGTCGAGGCAGTCCTCGCTCAGGGTCGAGGCCGGACGGACTTCGGGGACCTCGATCCCGCGGACGACGCCGTCCTCGTGTTCAGCTCGGGCACCACCGGATTCCCAAAGGCTGTACGCCACACTCACCGGACACTTGGGCAGGCGACGTCACACTGGTGCACTGCGCTCGGCCTCGGCCCCACCGACCGTTTCCAGGTAGCCACCCCTCCCTCGCACATCCTGGGGCTTATCAACCTGCTCGCGGCCGCGTCAGCGGGGGCGACCGTCCGGTTGCACCGGAGGTTCGACCTTGACGAGGTGCTGAATCGAATCAGCACAGAGCGAATGACCCTCGAGATGGCGGTAGCCCCCATCGCGCTGGCAATGGCCAACCACCCGGACCTCGAGAGGTACGACCTGTCTTCGCTTCGCTACATCATGTGGGGAGCAACCCCCGTCACCGAGACCGTGGCGGCCGCGGTCACGGAGCGGTCGGGCGTGCGCTGGCTCGTTGCCTATGGCGCGAGTGAGCTACCGGTCATCGCCGCCAACCCGGTGCAGGACCCCAGCCGCTGGAGGCTCGACTCGGCGGGACTACCGCCGGAAGGGGTGGAGCTGCGAGTCGTGGACCTCGACAGCGGACGCGCTCTCGACCCCGGGGAAGTGGGGGAGATCCAGGCTCGCAGCCCGTCGGTCATGGCGGGCTACCTGCCCGACAGCGCGAACGTCGACGCGTTCGTCGACGGCTGGTATCGCACCGGCGACGTCGGCTGGCTAGAGCCCGAAGGTTGGGTTCATCTGACCGACCGTTCGAAGGAGATGATCAAGGTGAGTGGCTTTCAGGTCGCACCCGCAGAGATCGAGGCCGTGCTGCTCGGCCATCCTTCTGTGCGCGACTGCGCGGTCTTCGGCGTCCCCGATGACCGCGCTGGGGAGGTTCCGGTTGCGGCGGTGCAGCTCGATCCGCAGAGCCCCGTGTCTGTGGAGGAGCTCAAACGACTGGTCTCTGAGACGCTCGCGACTTACAAGCAGCTGCGCGACGTGGTCGTCGTGGAGGCAGTTCCGCGCCTGCCGTCGGGGAAGGTACTGCGCCGCACCCTCAAGGACCAGTGGGCTGAGGCGGCGAGGAGGCCGGAGGCGGCGTCGACGACATAGGGCTTGGTGTTGACTGCGGCCGCGGGAGGCCCAGTAATCGAGTCGTGAGGAACTGCACCCAGCGCGTCGGGAGGACGCGGTTGCCGTACACCATGGCGACGGCGTCGGGCCCAACCGCATGACGGGAGAACGGCTTCGTGTCCTGCAGGGCGCGCTGGACGACAGGTGCGAACCGTCCTGGCCTGCGTGCGAACCGGACCATCTTGTCGCCCATCGACTCGAGCGCGGCATGGAGCGCTGCGTAGGGACCGGTCGCGTCCTTCCACGACTGCGTGAGCTCGAGGATGTCGGTCTTGAACGTTCCGGTGACGAGCACGCTCACGCCGAGGCCGAATGGTGCGATCTCCATCGACAGCGACTCCGCCCACCGTTCGAGCGCGCTCTTGCTGGCCGCGTACGCGCTCACCGCTCCCATTCCGCTGGTGGCAACGTGACTCGACACGACCACGACGCGGCCCCGGCCTGCCGCCCGCATACCGGGCAGCAGGCCCTGGGTGAGGCGGATCGGCCCGAACAGGTTGGTGGTGAACATCTGCTCCACAACCTGAACCGGCATCTCCTCGACCGCACCGGCGCCGGCGAGTCCTGCGTTGTGCACGAGCCCATAGGGGACGCCCACCGCGTCGAGGATCTGGGCGGTTGCGGCCTCGATCGAGTCTGGATCCTCGAGATCGAGGCGGACGCCGATCAGCCTGTTGGGGTCGTGAGCTGGACCGAGGTTCTCCTTCAGACGCGGGAGACCGGCGTCGGGGGTTCGCATGGCCGCGAGCACGGTCCACCCTTGCCTATGGAGGTGGGTCGCGGTCGCGAGCCCAAGCCCTCGGGACGCCCCGGTGATGACGACGCTTCGCGATCGTGTCTCGTCCATGAGGGTGATCAGCCTCCCAAGGCGTGCCGGTCCAGGAGCCGGCGCCACGTCGGGTACGGATCGTCGTCGGTGTCAACGTCGTAGGGGTCGTCGCAGAAAGCTGCAGCGGGGGTCGTCGAGGTCATGCGCGTCCTTTGATCGACCGGTTAGGGACCCGGATGATGGGTGCCATAGAGAGGTTGGTTCGGCACGCCCGGGAACAAAGGAGCCGTGGGTCCTGCGGTCACCTCACCCTCCAACTTCGTAACGAGATGCGGCGCGAAGACCGCGCCGTAGAGCAGATTTCCGATGACAACGACACCGATGATGGACAGGACCGACGATCGGAGACGATTCGTCGACCTCGTGTCGGCCCACATGTCGACGACGGTGCGTCCTTCGGGATCCGTTCTTCCGAGGATGTAGGTGAAGACCATCATCTGTACGCCCATCGCTAGGGCGTCGTAGAGCGGGTACTGGTGCTTGGTCCCCTCCCATAGCGCGAGCCCGGGGATCACGCGGCCGTAGTAGAAGACGCCGAGCCGGGCCCCCAGGATCGCGTTGAAGAGGAAGGCCCAGAGGAATCCGACGACGAGGCCGACGCTGAGGAGGGTGGTCGGCCTGCGCCAGTGGAACCTCGAGCTCAACCGTCGCCCGAACGCGGCGCCGAGCACAGCAGGCGGCACGAAGTAGGCGATGTAGCCGGGGGGCACCGACGCCGGCAGCCCACCCCATGTCATGTTCAACGGCCACCAGGACGGCATGCGGGGGATGGAGGGCGCGAACTGGGCGTACATCGCCCAGTCGTAGGGCGCCTCGATCCAGGAGATCGAGATCGCCGCGATGCAGACGAGCAGGAGCGGGTGGAGCCGGCGCCGGCGATACGTGAGGTACACGCCGATTGCGACGAACGCGAACCCCCCGACGTAGGCGAAGCCGATGGACGCTTTCAGCAGGGGCGTTAACTCATGGCTCATCGGGCGCGCTCTTGGTTCGGAGCTCGACGTGCTTCTGGGTCGCACCGAAGCACCACGCCAAAGATGAGGACGATCAGTCCGACCAGCGTGCCCAGCATGATGACTGTGCCCACGTCCGCACCCCTTCGATGCGAGCTCTAGATCCTAAGATAGTGGACACTATCTTAGGCCCGTTGACCGCCGAGGGCGGTTCGAGGAGCTAATGACCGTGCCCCAGCGACCTTCGACGAAGAAGCAGATGGCGGCAGATACGTCGGCCCGGGCGACGCGCCGACCCCGCGGCGCGCCGCGGAGACTCCTGCTCGACGCGGCCCGCGACCTCTTCGCCCGCCAGGACTACCGCAGCACCACCACCCGCGAGATCGCCGAGGCCGCCGGAGTCACCGAACAGCTGCTCTTCCGTCAGTTCGGCTCGAAGGCGGCCCTGTTCCGCGAAGCCCTTGTCCTTCCCTTCACCAGCTTCGTCGACGAGTTCGGCCAGACGTGGCGGGCGGTCGTCCCCGAGGAGACCGACGAGGACGAGTTGGCCCGGCATTTCGTCGGGCAGCTCTACGACGTGTTCGTAGAACACCGGGGCCTCGTCGTGACGCTCTTGGCATCGGAGGCGCTGAGCGAGGAGGACAAGGCGGACGCCGGCATTGCTGACATCCGGCGGGCACTCGCGGTGCTCGGCCAGATCAGCGCCGAGGGCATGGACATCCGCGGGATGCGGTCGATCCACGCGGACCTAGCGGCCTACTCGACGGTGGCGATGATCGCCGGTATGGCTGCGTTGCGTTCGACATACTTCGGAACCAAGCAGCCATCGAGGGGGGCGATCGTCGAGGAGCTCACTCAGGCCATCCTCCACGGCTTCCTGCATCGGCCCGGCTGAGCAGCCACAGTGCCGAGTGGTGGCCACGGATATCAGGTTTCCCCGTGTCCCGAAATTGGATCAGGCGTTGGAGGAACCTCGGAGCGCAGAGCACACGCCACCGTCGACGAGAACGTCGGTCCCCGTGACGAAGCTCGCCTCGTCCGAGAGAAGGAAAGCCACGACAGCTGCGACCTCTTCGGCCCGACCCTCCCGGCCGACGGGTGTCATTTCGACCAGCTCTTTCATGAAGGAGTGGACCTCGGCTTCCTGCCTTCCTTGAGGGGTGTCGATGACGCCGGGCGAGACCGAGCAGATCCGGGCCCCGACCGGGCCGAGACGTACGGCCTCTCGCCTCACGAGGCGTTGGACGCCGCGCTTGGCCCAGGCGTATGCGAAGCCAGTGTCCTCGATGCTCTCGCCGGCCGCGTCGTGCATCAGGTCGAGGAACGCATCCCTCTCCGGTGCGTCGATGACGGCGTCGATTGCCGGGTCAACTTCGGTGAATGCGAGAAGCGACGCCATCGAGGCGAAGCAGACGATCGCAGTCCCCTCGGTGGCGAGGGGTCGCAGTGAATTCACCAGCTTGGCGGTGCCGACGAGGTCAACGCTCAGTATGCGTCTCCAGTCGGCCATGGTCGGAGATATCCCCGCCGCGTGAGCCACGGCGCGAAGCGTGCCGAGATCGGATACGCGCCCCGCCAGGCGGGTCAAGCCCTCGCTGTCGGTCACATCGAGAAGGAACGGCTCGACGGTGGCGTTGCCCGAAGCCGAGCGCGCCAACTGCGCGGCCGCCTCTAGCAGTGACGGTTCGTCACGGTCGACGAGCAGCAGGGCGTCGACCGCCCCTGCGAGCCGCCCGGCGCACGCCAGTCCCATCCCTCGACCGGCTCCGGTGGCGATGCCCACGCTGGGGCTGTCGGCAGTCGCTCCCTGCACGGTGGCGAAAAGGGCTCAGGTCCTCGACGTGCGGCTGCGCGGCACGTCCCGGAAGGCGACGTCGCGATCGAGTGCCTGCTCGCGGGGCATACCCAGAACTCTCTCGCTTATGACGTTTCTCGCCATCTCAGTCGTGCCGCCGCCGATCGAGGCGACTTGGCGCATCAAGAACTCGTTCCCCGATGCCGCAGCGGCGCCGTCGTCTTCTGACCACGCGGCTCCCGCCGCGCCCGCAGCCTCGAAGCGAATGGTCGAGATCCTGGATGTGACCATCGCCTTGAAGAGGCGTGCGATGGCAGCGGCCTGGTCTGACATGTGACCCGACCTGATGCCTTCACTAACTCTGTGCGCCAGGGCTTCGCCCACCAGATCCAGCATTCGGGCTTCCCCGATCAGCTCGCGGATGCTCGGGTCTCCCGCTCGGTTCGCGGCGCGCGCCACGGCGATGACCGACGCGGCCCCGTAGCCGCCGTGAGTACCCCCCAAAGGGGAAGTGACGTACGGCGAGTTCAGGAGCATTCGCTCGTGGAACATCCACCTGGTGCCGACGGTCCACCCGTCGTCGACCTCACCGATCCGGTCCGAGTCGGGCACGAGCACGTCGGTCAGGAACTCCTGACAGAATTCCTTCGAACCGTTGAGCATCTCGATGCGATGGACCTCGATGCCCTCTTGGTGTATCGGGAGCATGAAGACGGTGAGCCCCCTGTGCTTGGGGACTTCCCAGTTGGTACGAGCAAGGCAGAGGGCCCAATCCGACCACCACGCACCTGTGGTCCACACCTTTGAGCCGTTCAGCACCCACATGTCGCCGTCGCGCACGGCACTCGTGAGCGCGCCGGCGACGTCCGATCCGCCGCTCGGCTCCGAGAGAAACTGCATCCACAGTTCCTCGCCCTTGAGTATGGCGGGGATGTGGCGATGCTTCTGCTCCTCGGTTCCGAACTCCAAGAGCACCGGCATGCAAGGGGCGAAAGTCGGCGCCTGGAACCGCATCGCGTACTCGTATCCTCCGAGTTCCTCGTTCAGGACGATTTGGTGGGCGCGTGTCAGGCCCTGGCCCCCGTACTCCTTCGGCACACAGATGCCGGCCAGCCCGGCGTCGAAGAGCTTGCGCTGGACGAGCCTGTCGTGAGCGACCCCGGCCAGCTCTGCCTCCTCGCTCAGGCTGCTCACGGTGTGCAGCCCCGATTCGCCGGGCTCGAGCTGTCGGAGGTTTTCTCGGATCCACTCGCCGCAACGGGCCCTGAAGCTCTGCAGGTCCTCGGACGTCTGTGCGCTCACGCAGCATCCTCGTGGTCGAGAACTCCCCGCCCAATCTGTTGCCGCAGATCCGAGGGCGTGCCGTACAGGACGCGGTTCGCGACGACCCGCCGAAGGTAAAGGTGCAGATCGTGATCGAAAGTGACACCGATGCCGCCGTGGATCTGGACGCAGTCCTGGACGAGCTCTGTGCCGTAGTCACCGATGAAGGCTTTCGCCGCTCGGGCAAGCTCGCCGGCTTCAGGCGAGCCATCCTGGACCCCGGAGATCGCCGCGTCGCTGATCGCGTGGCCCGCTTCGAGCCAAGCCTTCATGTCGGCGAATCGGTGCTTGATCTCTTGGTATGAGGCGAGCGGGCGCCCGAAGGAGTAACGGTCGAAGGCCCACTCCACGGTCATTTCGAAAGCGCTCTGCATGGCGCCCACCGACTCTGCGTTCAGCATGACGAAGGCCAGCTGAACCTGGCGCTCGATATCGGTTTCGGCGTCGCCCACCCGACCCACGGCAGCTTCGATCGGGACGCGCACGTCCTCGAAGGCGACCGCCGAGAAGCGACGCGTGAGGTCGACGCTCTGCAGTGGCGCGATCGACACGCCAGGCGCGTCGGCTGGCACGAGGGCCTGGGTCAGCCCCGTGCCGGTGCGGCCGGTCACCAGGAGTTGACGAGCACATCCGGCGAACTCGACCGGGCGTTTCACACCGTCGATGACGAGCTCGTCTCCCTTGGGACGCATCTCGAGCGTCACGTCTCCGAGTCGGTCGTTCGGCGGAGGCTCGCTGTAGCACCATGTCCCGATCTGCTCGCCGGCCAGCAGGTCGGCCAGAACAGAAGCATGAGCGGCGGAGCCCCTGCTGCTCAGAGCGAACGCCACGACATTGGTCGCGACCAGCGGGCCCGGAGCTGCGCGACGGCCGAATTCGTGAGCGACCAGGCCGAGGTCGACCACACCCTGACCGCTGATCGTGCCGCCCCCGTCCTCCACGCGCACCAGCAGCGAGGTCCAACCGAGCTCCGCTCCCCGGCGCCAGTAGCGATCATCGAAGCCGGCTCGATCGTGGCGCAGTCGACGGATCTCGTCGACCGGGGCATGGTCGTCGAGGAACCTCGCGGTCGTCTGCCGGAAGAACTCCTGGTCTGTGCTCAACTCCAACCGCATGTCGCGAGGACCCCCAGGAGCCAGTCGAACCGGGTGACCGGTGCGGGAAATTCTATCAACATTGACGTCGGTGTTAGAAGTCCGACCTCTTGGCAGAAGTTGGGCAGACGACCACGGCGTCATGGCTGCCGGGGTGAACGGCCCAGCCTCCGATGACCTTCTAATTAGGGGCTATTTAGAAGATCGCCTTCAGACGATCCCTGTACCGACCGCTTCGTTGCGCCTGCGCCACTCTTCGCGGGACCTCCGCGTGACGTCGACGTCGGTAGCGAGCGCTCGAAGCGCCCCGACGGTCGCCTGCTCCGCGGGCGTCTGCGCGAAGGGGTCCCAGTCGTAGAACCGGCAAGCGTTCCCCCATGTGATCTTGGCGATCTCCTCGTCGCTGCAACCGGCCTCCTGCAATTCTCGCCAGGCGAACTCGGGGGACTCCGGCCACGTTGTGTCCGTGTGGGGGTAGTCGCACTCCCAGGCGATCGTCTCGATGCCGATCCGGTCGCGCAGTAGAAGCCCGGACGGGTCGGTGATGTAGCAGGCGAGGAAGTGGTCGCGGAACACCTCCGAGGGCAGCTTCCCCCCGAAGTCGTTGTGCAGCCAAGCTTGATTCTCGAAATGGCGGTCGACGCGGTCGAAGTAGAAGGGGATCCAGCCGATGCCGCCCTCTGAAAGGGCGACCTTCAGGTCGGGAAACCGCCTGAGCGTCGGACCGAACAACAGGTCCTGTGCGGTGATGGCGCTTATCTGGCAGGCGAGCACCATGAGGTGGTCGATCGGAGCCTCGGGCGGCCTCCTGATGACCTCAAACCCGGCTCCTATGTGGAGGGAGAGCACCATGTTCTCGTCGCAGAGCGCCTCGAGCATCGGGTCCCAGTGCCCGGAGAGAAAGCTCGGCAGGCCCTGCACGTGTGGCGTCTCGAGGAAGCTGATCGACCGACACCCCATCTTGGCGATCCGGTGCACTTCCTTGGTTGCGGCATCGACGTCCCACATCGGGACGATCCCGAGAGGGATGAAGCGGCCCGGGTAGGCCCCGCACCACTCCTCGATGTGCCAGTCGTTGTAGGCCTGGAGCATGACGAGCGCGATCTCCTTGTCGCGGGACTCGGAGAAGGTCCGGGCGTTGAAGCCGGCCATCGTCGGGAAATTGAGGGACCCCAGCACTCCGTTCGCGTCCATGTCGCGCACGCGCTCGTGCACGTCGAAGCATCCTGGGCGCAGTTCCGAGAACGACCCCGGATCCAGCCCCCACTGCTCGCGTGGCCAGCCGACTGTGGCGGCGAGCCCGAAGCGTGTCGAGGTTCTCTCACCCTGGAAGACCCACTCGTCGATCCCTTGCTCGTTTCGGACCACCTTCGGGGCCTCGTCGAGCCACTTTCGGGGGACGTGGTTCTCGTACATGTCGGGCGGCTCGATCACGTGGTCGTCGATGCTCACCAGGATCATGTCCTCCATCTGCATGTGCGGCCTCCCTTGAGGGCCAGACGATCAGCCGGTGCGAACTGGAAGCTTCTCCCAACCGCGCACCGTGGAAGTGCGGGCTTGGACCATGTTGTCGTAGTCGACTTCCCAGTCGGGGAAGCGCTTCAGCACCTCGTCGAGGGCCACGCGACCTTCGAGCCGTGCGAGCGCGGCACCGAGGCAGAGATGGATGCCGAAGCCGAAGCTCAGGTGGCGACCGACGTCGCGGTGTATGTCGAAGTGATCGGGTTCCTCGAAACGACGTTCGTCACGGTTGGCCGATCCGTTGAGCAGCACCATGACGGCGTCCTCGGGGACGGTCCTTCCGTAGTGCTCTGTGTCTCTGGAGACAGAGCGGGCCTGGATCGGGGAGGGTGCTTCGTAGCGAAGGATCTCCTCGATGGCATTCGGTATCAGCGAGCGATCGGACACGAGCTCTCGGCGCTGGTCAGGATGCTCACCGAGGAGCTTGCCGGTCCAGCCGATGAGCCTGGTCGTCGTCTCGTTGCCGGCGCCTGCCAGAAGCCCGACGTAGGTGAGGACCTCTTGGCGGGACAGTTTGCGGGTGGTTCCCGTCTCGTCTTCGAATTCCGCATTGAGAAGCTGGGTCATGAGGTCGTCCGACGGATGGTCGGCGCGCCAATCCACGTACTGCTCGAACAGCTCTCCCTGGTTGTCGAACCCCTCGGAACGGAAGGTGCCTTCCTTCCCCTCTTCGAGGCGAAGGCCTTCGTCGAGGACGTCGCGAATGGCCTCCTGGTCCTCCTCCGGTATGCCGAGGAGGTAGCCGATCGTCCGCATGGGCATCTGGGCACCGAGGTCTCCGATGAAGTCGAAGGACCCCGAACCGATGAGGGGGTCGAGGGAGCGCTTGCAGAACTCGCGCACCTTGGGTTCGAGTTCGTTCATCTTTCTCGGAGTGAACACCCTCGACATGAGGACACGGTGAAGGTGATGGCGCGGCGGATCCTCGAAAAGGATCACGCCGGAGGGAATCTCGATGTTCGCCTTTATGATCTCGAGGACCGAGCCCTTACCCGAGCGGTAGGTCTCCCAGTCGAGCAGCCCCTTCTCCACGTCGTCGAAGCGGCTTAAGGCGTAGAAGTCGTACTTCTCGTTGTAGTAGAGGGGAGCCTCGTCGCGAAGGCGCTTCCATACCGGGTAAGGATCGGTATCTATCTCGAAGTCGTAAGGGTCGTAGTAGACGTCGCTCTCGTTCGTCAGAGTCACTTCGCGGACTTCCTTCCGCTCAGTCGACAGGCCATGCCACGGACTTGACCTCGAGATACTGGTCGAACCCCGCCACCCCGTTCTGTCGTCCGATGCCGCTGTCCTTGTACCCGCCGAAGGGCAGGTCGGCTCCATAGGGGGCCCCACCGTTCACGCTGATCGAACCGGCCCTCACCCTTCGCGCCACCGCCAGCGACCGCTCGAGCGATGCCGAGAAGACTCCGCCGGCGAGCCCGTAGTTGCTGTCGTTAGCGATGCGCACAGCGTCGTCGTCGTCCTCGAAAGGAATGACCGAGAGCACGGGGCCGAAGATCTCCTCTCGCGCGATGGTCATCTGGTTATCCACGTCGACGAACAGTGTCGGTTCCACGTACCAACCCTTGTCAAGGTGTGAGGGCCGGCCGCCTCCGAGGACGAGCTTCGCTCCCTCTGCCTTCCCCTTCTCGATGTAACCCATGACGCGGTCGCGCTGCTTGGAGGAGATCAGCGGCCCCATGATCACGTCCGGCCGCTGCGGGTCGCCGTAGGGGACCGACTCCATCGCTCCCTTGAGCAGCTCGACTCCCTCGTCGTAACGCGACCGGGGGAGGAGCATTCGAGTCTGGATCGCGCATCCCTGTCCTGCGTGGAAGCACACGCCGAGTCCCATCAAGGTGGCGATCGACAGATCTGCATCGTCGAGCACGACGGTCGCCGACTTGCCTCCGAGCTCGAGGAAGACCCGCTTGAGGGTCGCCGCGCCTTTCTCCATGATCCGCTTGCCGACAGCGGTCGAACCCGTGAAGGAGATCAGGTCGACCTTCGGCGACAAGGTGAGCTCCTCGCCGACGAGGTGGTCGGACGAAGTGACGACGTTGAACACCCCGGGCGGGATGTCCGTCCGCTCGGCCACGAGCCGGCCTAAACGAGTGGCGTTCCAGGGAGTGTCCGGTGCCGGCTTCAGGATCATGGTGTTCCCGGTCGCGAGGATCTGTCCGACCTTGTTAATCGTCACCTCGAAAGGAAAGTTCCACGGCACGATCGCACCGCAGACACCGACCGGCTCCTTCCACACGCGCTTGACGGTCATGGCTCCGGTGAGGCCGATGGCGTCCGGAAGCGCGGTCTCCCACTCGAACTCGTCGATGAGCTTCGCCGGGTACTTGAGCGCACCTTCGAGCGGTGCGTCGAGCTGAGGTCCTTGTGTGATCATGCGCGGGCAGCCGACCTCGAGGATCAGCTCCTCGCGCAGCTCCTCGCGCTCGGACTCGAGCGCTTCCTGCAGCTGTTCCAGGCACCGCTTGCGCAGAGCACGATCGGTCGCCCAGTCGGACTCGTCGAAGGCCCGCCGCGCGGCGTCGATCGCCCGGTGCATCTCGGTGGCGGAGGCGTCTGCGACTTGGCCGAGCACCTCTTCGGTGGCGGGGTTGACGTTGTCGAAGGTCTTCCCGGAGTCCGCCTCGACGAGCTTTCCGTCGATCAGCATGCGCGGTTCCGAGTGGACGGTCGGGGCGTCTGTCACCGGTGCTCCCTTCTCCGGGCGCTCGCCCCTCGGCGTCGGCCCGTCTCTGGTCCGAAGATACCTGATATTGACGTCGTCATCAAAATTGAGATACCTTCGGTACATGGTGCGAAAGTCTGACTTTCCGGTCTTCGACGCCGACAACCACCTCTACGAGACCCGCGACGCGTTCACCCGGCACCTCCCCGAGCGTTACCGCAGCGCGATCGAGTACGTGGAGATCAACGGGCGTACGAAGATCATGGTGCAGGGCAAGATCAGTGACTACATCCCGAATCCCACGTTCGACGTGGTCGCGAGGCCCGGGGCCCAGGAGGAGTACTTTCGAAAGGGCAATCCCGAAGGCAAGTCGTACCGGCAGCTCATCGGCGAGCCCATGCGTTCGATTCCTGCGTTCAGGGAGCCCGGGCCGCGTCTCGAGGTCATGGACGAGCTCGGAGTCGACCGGACGCTCATGTTCCCGACCCTTGCCAGTCTCCTCGAGGAGAGGATGCGCGACGACGTCGAGCTCACTCACATCGTGATCCACTCACTCAACGAGTGGCTCCACGAGACATGGACCTTCAACTACGAGGACCGCATCTTCACGACGCCCGTCATCACCTTGCCCATCGTCGAGAAGGCGATCGAGGAGCTCGAGTGGGCCGTGGAGCGTGGCGCCAAGGTGGTTCTCATCCGTCCGGCCCCCGTTCCCGGTTACCGTGGCTCGCGATCGTTCGCATTTCCAGAGTTCGACCCGTTCTGGAAGGCGGTCGTCGACTCGGGCGTGCTCGTGGGCATGCACTCCTCGGACAGCGGGTACTCCCGCTACACGAGTGACTGGACCGGCCCGTCGGAGATGCTGCCTTTCCGCCTCGATCCGTTCCGGATGCTTGCGTCGCACCATCGGCCGGTCGTGGACGCCATGTCAGCCTTCGTCTGCCACGGGACTTTTGCCCGCTTCCCGGAGTTGCGCGTTGCCCTGATCGAGAACGGTGCCGAGTGGGTCGCGCCCCTGCTCGAGCAGTTCGCGCACACGTACCGTCAGATGCCACAGGAGTTCCCCGAGGATCCTATAGCCGGGTTCAGGCGCAACGTGTGGATCGCGCCGTTCCACGAGGACGACATCGCCGAGCTGGTCGATGCCGTGGGAGTCGACCACGTCATCTTCGGGTCCGACTGGCCGCATCCCGAGGGGCTCGCCGAGCCGACCAGCTTCGTCGACCGCCTGCCTGCAGAGCTCTCGGACGAGGAAAAGGCGAAGATCATGGGCGGCAACCTCGCCAGGATCATGAAGGTCGACTCTCCGGTGGCGGCCTGACCGTCGCCGTTCGCAATCTGATGCACCGGGGCACGTCGAGCGCGTCGTCCAACACTCGAACCAGATGAACCTCGAAGGGCGTTCGGCGATCGTCACGGGCGGCGCGGGTGGCCTGGGCTCCGCCACCGTCCGCCGGCTGGCAGGCTCGGGGATGGGGGTCTGCGTCTTGGACCTCGATCCCGAGCGCGCAGGTGCGCTGGCGACGGAGCTGGGCGACAGCGCGACCACGACAGGCGGTGACGTGGCGAACGACGACGACGTAGTTGCGGCCATCGATGCTGCATCCTCGCTGGGTGCGCTTTCCCTTCTGGTGAACGTTGCTGGTGGAGGAGTGGGCGGCGGGCGAACGGTCGGCCGCGACGGCTCGCCGCACGACAAGGCGTCGTTCAAGACGACCCTGGAGATGAACGCCGTGGGAACCTTCAACGCCACGCGGCTCGTGGCTGCGGCGATGGCTCGCAACGCACCGGACGAGGACGGCCAGCGCGGTGTGATCGTCAACACGGCGTCCATCGCCGGGTACGAGGGTCAGATCGGACAGGTTGCCTACGCGGCCGGAAAGGCCGCCATATTGGGCATGACGCTTCCCATGGCTCGGGATCTCGCGCCCCTCGGGATCCGGGTGTGCGCGATCGCGCCCGTTACCATGGATACCCCGGCCATGCAACTCGTATCGGACGAGGTAAGAGAACACATCGTGAAGGACATCGTCTTCCCCAAGAGGATGGGTCGGCCCGAGGAGTTCGCGATCCTCGTCGAGTCGGTCGTCCGGAACCCCTACCTGAACGGCGAGAACATACGGCTGGACGGAGCGCTGCGCTTCGCCCCCAAGTAGGAACCAGCTTCTGCGCACGTGGTGGCGATGTCAGGGGGCGGACAACCAGTGACGACTCGAGGCCCGCGGACCTGGGGTCACGCGGCCGATCTGATCGACATCCTCGACGTGAGGCCGGCGGGGGACCGGCGCTACGTGAGCACCGCTCGAGCCGACGAGCGACGCCCGGTGGTCGAGGGCAGCCAGATGCTGGGGCAGGCGATCGTCGCCGCAGGCCGCTGTGCTCCGGGTAGGCGTGCGGTGTCAGCTCAGATGGTCTTCGCGCGGGCTGCGGACGCGGCCCTGCCGCTCGTGTTCGAGCTCGACGAGCTCTGCTCCGGCAAGACGTTCACCGCGCTCACCGTGAGCGTGAGCCAAGGGGAACGTCGGTGCGCGGCGGGAGCTCTGCTGCTTGACGCGACCGCTTCCGACGTGATCCGCCACGCGGCCGACCCACCGACGGTGCCGGGCCCTCACGAAAGCCAGCCCTACGACATGGCGGTCAGCGGGCGAGAAGTGCGCGTCGTCGACGGCGCATACACCGACGACCCCCACGCGGCGGTAGGTCCGCCGGTCATCGATGCATGGGTGCGCTTCGACGAGGTCACGGACGACCCGTGCATCCATGCCGGGCTCCTCGCACAATTCACCGGTCACATGTCGATTGCCGCCGCACTTCGGCCGCACGCAGGAATCGGGCAGGCAGAGGCCCACCGCACGCTTTCGACGGCTGTCAACGCCATCGCCATCTCGTTCCACGCCGCCGTGCGCGCAGACCGCTGGATGCTGTACCACCATCGCTCGACCTTCGCCGGCGACGGGATGACCCATTCGGAGTGCAGCGTCCATGACGAGCAAGGAGGACTTCTGGCGTCGTTCTACGTCGACGCGATGGTTCGCCGTTTCTACGGTGGGGCGGCGGAGATGGACGAGCGGACCGCACTGTGACCAGGGTGAGGCCTCTTCCCGAGCTCACTCCGGCCAACGAGTGGTTCTGGGGCTCGGGTTCGGACGGTTCGCTTCGGATACAGCGCTGCTGCGATTGTGGACGGCTCGTCCAGCCGCCGGTTCCCGTCTGCCCATACTGCAGGAGTCGTTCGTGGGAGCCCACACGGGTGTCGGGGAAGGGGACGATCGTCGGCTTCACGGTCAACCATCATCAGTGGCTTCCGGGCTTCGAGCCACCGTACGTGATCGCCAATGTCGCTCTTGCGGAGGACGCCACCGTCCACCTCACTACGAACGTCGTCGATTGTGATCCCGACGAGGTCTGCGTGGGCCAGGAGGTCGCCGTCCGCTTCGAGCACCAGGACGATGTGTGGATCCCGCTATTCGAGCTGACGGGAGGGAAGGACCCGGTCGATCGCGTCGAGCCCCCCACGAGGCCCGTGCCGCGGACGCCGGTGAGCCCCGAACGTTTCGAGCACCGCGCTGTCCTCTCCGGGGTCGGTCGATCCGCGATTGGGCGCAGGCTGATGGTCGACCCGCTGTCGCTCACTGTCGACGCCTGTCTCGCTGCGGTGGCCGACGCAGGACTCACGCTCGAGGACATCGACGGCCTCTCCACTTATCCCGGTCCGGTGGGTATGGGGATGAGCGAGGGTGGCATAGCCCCGGTGGAGGAGGCGCTGCGGCTGCACCCCACCTGGGTGAACGGCGGTTTGGATCTCCCCGGACAGGGAGGCGCTGTCATCGCCGCGATGCTCGCGGTTGCAGGTGGGCTGTGCCGTCACGTCCTTTGCTACCGGACGGTGTGGGAGTCGACGTACGCGACTCTGCGTCTGGGTGGAAGGGGAGCAAACCGAGTGACGGGCATGCAGGAATGGCGGGCTCCGTACGGTGCGATGTCGGCTGCGAACTGGATCGCGATGAACGCGAACCAGTACTTCGACAGGTACGGGGCAAACCGAGAGATGCTCGGCGTCATCGCCGTGAACGGCCGTGCCAATGCAGCGCGAAATCCTGCTGCCATCTACCGGGAACCGATGAAGATGGACGACTACATGTCGGCGCGGATGATCACGACGCCATTCGGGCTCTACGACTGCGACGTCCCATGCGACGGGTCGGTGGCGGTGGTCGTCTCGGATGCATCGGTGGCGGCGGACCTGCCGAGACGCGCCATTCGAATCGAAGCAGTCGGCACGCAGATCCTCGAACGTGTGTCTTGGGATCAGGGGACGCTCACCCACGAGCCACAAGTGCTCGGTCAGGCGGCACATCTGTGGACCCGGACGAGCCTGCGACCCGACGACGTGGACGTGGCGTTCCTCTACGACGGGTTCACCTTCAATGCGATCTCATGGCTCGAAGCGCTCGGCTTCTGTGGACTCGGCGAAGCGCAGGATTGGCTCGGCTCCGGCAAGCGGATAGCGCTCGACGGAGACCTTCCGCTCAACCCGCACGGCGGTCAGCTCTCCGAGGGGCGGACGCACGGATTCGGCTTCATCTACGAGGCGGTAACACAGCTCCGACGCGAAGCAGGCGACCGCCAGGTGCGTGACGCCACCACGGCGGTGGTGGCAACAGGCGGGGGTGTCCCGTCGGGGGTGCTCTTGTTGCGACGCGAAGGGGAATGACATGTCGACGGTTCGTAGTTTCGAGCAAAGGCGCAGGTAGAGTGCGGTGCCCAGGCGTGCCCGGACGGAAGGAGTCGGCGTGTCGCTAGCCATACCCGCCGAAGGCGACAAGCCGAACGGACCTCGGTCACGCAAGGGCGTCCAGACACGGGCCCGCCTCCTCGAGGCGGCCAAGGAGATCTTCGAAGAGACCGGGTTCCTCGATGCGCGGATCTCGGATATCGCTGAGCGTGCCGGGCTCTCTCACGGATCCTTCTACCACTACTTCGACTCGAAGGAAGAGATATTTCGCGAGATAGCGGCCGATGTCGACGAGAGGTTGAGCGCACCTCTGGTGACGGTGATCCTGGACCCGTCTTCGCGTGCCACCCCGCGCGACCGCATCCGCGAGGCGATGCGGCGCTACTTCGAGAGCTACCGCGAAGAGGCGAAGATCATCGGGGTGATAGAGCAGGTCTCAAGGTACGACAAACAGGTCGGGGCGCTCCGCCAGGCACGTCACCAGCACTACACCGAGCAGATGGCGATGTCGATCCAACAGCTCCAGAGACACGACATGGCGGATCCGGCACTCGATCCCGGGCTGGCCGCGGCAGCGCTGGGATCCATGACCGTCCGCTTTGCCGAATCATGGCTCGTGCAGGGGGCCGTGGACTGCAGCTTCGACGCAGCGGTAGAGCAGCTGACGACGCTCTTCGTGAACGCCATGAAAGCGAACGTCGAGTTCGAGGAGTCGCCCCGGCGCCCCAACGCGAAGTGAGCGATCTGCAGGTGAATGTGCTGCGCGGTCGGGCTGTCAGTCCGACGACGGCAGCGGCTTCGCACTCTTGAGCTCGAGGGGCTGGTCGCCGACCGACAGATTTCCGGCTCCCGGCTTTGTGCAGAGCACCTCCAAGGTCTCCTCCGCGTCCACGTAGCGCTTTCCGAGAGCCACCGAGCCCTCGAGTTCAGAGTCTTTGCCTGCGGAGCTCGCACCAGGTTGCGCTTCGACCAGAGCCACCCCACCACATCTCAGGTCCACGTCCCCTTCGGGCGCCTTGATGACGACGAGCTCGACCTCGCTCACAGCGCTTCGAAGCCGGATGCCGGGTTTCAACTGCAATGACCTGTCCTTCCCCGCTGTGCGACCACGTTCTGTCCTCGCCGCTCTTTTGCCACGTGGCCACGAGGCTCGCGACCGTCACAAGCTAGCCCGTGGCAGCAGGGGCGACGGATGCTTCCGGGAGTACGCGCACGGCAGAAGGGAGGTCGTGGACCAGGCGGACGCGCTGCTCGTAGAAACTCAGGAGGCCCCGTATGGCCTGACATTCGGGGATCGGTTCCTCGTAGCTCCATGCGACGTCCTCGACCGTCGCGTCCGCGACCACCGCGCTCCAATGCGAAGCGGTTCCCTTGTAGGGGCAGTACGTCGTCGTGGGACTGGGCACGAGCAGGTCCATACGCACGGCGCCCGGGGTGACGTACAGGCGAGGCTCCAACCCGGTCTCGTAGACCCCCACGGTCTCGGTGGTGTCCACCATTGCGGTGTCACCGATCTCCACCCTCAGCCTGCGCCTGGTACGCATGCAGTCGACCCGGTGATAGGGGTTTCGTGGGTGACCGAAGACGGGTTCGTCCTCCTCGTACCACTGGTCGACGGCATCCCATACCACCCTCACGAATCCCGGGGCTTCGGTTTCTTCCTCGCAGACCGTTCCGGCGACGTCCTCGACTGGGAAGGCGTATGTCGGAGGGATCCCCGGCCGGTGAACGAGCAAGGTGCGTTCGCTGTCGATCACCGTCCGCCCGCCGATCAAGCCGCGCACGCGTCTTTGGAACGGCTCGACGTAGACGATGTGGCTGGGCATCGGCACGCTGAAGTGCCCTGCCGGTCTGGGTCCGAGGGGGCCGCGCCCCGAGGTGAGACTCACAGCACCGCACATGTTACGGGCGGCGACACGTGATGGTATACAGACGCCGTGGTCAGCGTCGACGGAATGCTGCGAGCGCTCACTCTCGAGCCGCTCGGACCCGACCGCTACAGGGCCGAGAATGCCGACTTCGGGCCCGGCGTCGTCTTCGGCGGCCAGATCCTCGCCCAGTCGGTGCTGGCCGCTGCGGCAGGTCAGGACGGAAAGCTCGTGAAGACAGTGCACACCGTCTTCGCTCGCGGCGCTGCTCCCGACAGACCCTTGGAGATCACCGTCGACCCGATGCACTCGGGGCGGGCGTTCGCGAGCAGCACGGTGACCATGAGCCAAGGCGACCGACTTTGCGCGCGCTCAATCGTCTTGTTGAGTGCCGACGAGCCCGACTTCATCCGCCATGGTGAACCCGCCCCTGTGATGGAGCTTCCGAAGGAGGATCCCTCGATCGAGGAATCCTCAAACGCGTGGCAGGTCGAGATCGTGGGTGATGTCGACATCCACGATCCGGAGGTCGTGGGGCCACCTACTCTCGACGTCTGGACCCGCTTCGTCGGCCTGCCCGAAGACCCTTCGTTCGACCAGCCGCTTCTCGCGTTCGCGACCGACAGCTTCCTCATCGCGACGGCCATGCGGCCGCACGCAGGCGTAGGCCAGTCCCAGGCTCATCACACCTTGTCGACTGGGGTGATCAGCCATACCTTGACGTTCCACGAGCCCTTCTCGGCGCGTGATTGGCTGCTCATGTCTCACAGAAGTGTCTACGCGGGCCGGGGTCGTTGCTACGGGAGGGCCGATGTGTTCCGGCAAGATGGCGTTCTGGCCGCTTCGTTCGTGCAGGACGCGATGATCCGTCCTGCCGAGCCTTCTGCAGCCAACCCGAAGCTGTAGGCCTCGAAGTCGGCGAAGCTGGGCTGAGGTCAGTACCTCGCCGTCACGAGGGAGAAGGCGCCGGCCGCGGGGCGACGACGACCGAGGGCATCGACACACTCGCTCCGCGCTGTAGCAGCGCGTCGACGACGGAGACCAGCTCCTCGACTTCGAGCAGCGAGCCGCTCAAAAGGTTGCGGGAGACCCACATAGGAGCGAACTTCGCGGCGAGCTCGGGGTCCCATTCCTCGGGGAAACCCGACCGGGAGTCGCCTTCGCCGCCCCCGCAGTCTCCTACCACTAGGCGGGTGAAGTTCACGCCCGGATGCTCCGCCCGCCATGCCTCCACCAGCTTGTCCAAAGCCGCCTTGCTCACCGCGTATGCGCCCAGTCCGGGCCACGGGGGAGTGAGCGAAGCACTGACAGAAGAGAGGTATACGGCAGTTCCCTGAGTGGCCGTGAGGTGCGGCAATGCCGCGGCGGTGACGAGCGACGCCCCGATGACGTTGGTGTCGAACACGCGTCTCCACGTATCGACATCGGTGTCCGCAATCCCAACCAGCGGCCCGATCGCAGGCGCGTAGACGAGGGCGTCGAGACCCTCGAAGGCCGCGGCCGCCTCGGCGATGGCGGATTCGCAAGAGTCGAGTTCGGTGACGTCGCATTCGATCGCCAGTGTTCCGGGGCCCGCCTCCTTTGCGGCATCTTGCAGTCGTTCGAGGCGGCGAGCCAGGAGCGCCACGCTCGCGCCACGCTGAGCGAGTCCGGTCCCAATGCAACGGCCCAGTCCGCTCGAAGCACCGACAACGACGACTCGCAACATGCCGCGACCTCCCACTCGTCCTACTCGCTCTTCGGCTGTGGCCGCCAGAACGTGGCGAGCAGCCCGGCTGCGCCGAGCGCTCCTCCGCCTGCCGAGATGGCGAGGCCGGGCCAACCCCACAGCCGCTGGAGAAAAGACACGTGACCGTCGATGCTCCAGTTCCCGGGCCCGAGGGTTCCCACCACGATCGCTACCAGCGTCAAGGTGGCTACGTACTCCCAGCCCTCTCCGGGACGGAAGATGAAGAAGCCGTTCTTCAGATGGTTCGTGATCCAGGCGACGAGCATCGTGCCCACGATTCCTGCCGCGGCTATCGGAGTGATCAGGCCGATCGCCATGAGCACGGCGGCTCCGACCTCGGTGACAGAGGCCGTCCACGCATGGAGGATCCCGGGCTTCATGCCGAGGCTCTCGAACCAGCGCGCGGTGCCCGGGATCTTCCCGCCTCCGAAGATGTGGTTGATCCCATGCGCGAGAAACACGCCGGCCAGCCCGAGGCGCAGGATCAGCAGCGCCAGATCGACGGAGTGCTCGGTCAGGAGAAGCGCTGCTTCGTGCATCGAGAACACTTCACAACCTTTCGTCGGGTCCTCGTACGTTATCCGGCTGCATTCCCAGTCTCGCTGCGATTTTGTCGGAGGCCGGAGTGGATGCACCAGCGCCGTGAAACTGGCTGTGTTCGGTCATTTCCGCGCTCTCTGCAGCGGACCTGGACCGAACCCCGCCCATCCCGATGTGGGGTCGACGCGACCTCAGGGGCGAGAATTGGCTTTCCCGTTTTGGAAGTGGGCTTTCCCTTTTGCGAATATGGTCCTATTGTCAAACAGGGTGGGGGAGGACCGCCGTGCCGCAGCACGGTTCTTTGGGGAGGTCACAGGACGATGCTGCCTCGGCGCGCCCGCCACGACCAGTACGGCTCCCCTGCCAGGGAGCAGGGCCCAATCGGGATCGATCGCAAGCATCTGATCAACGAAGCGTTTTCCTTGGTAGGGGGGAGGAAGCTCTCCGACCGATGCCTGAACAGCCCGTTTACGACACCTCGGCAGGCAGGTGTTCCCGCTTCAGGCGCCCTCGAATCGAGAGCGGAGTAACCATTGCGAAGGGTTGCGGGCATCGCGCTACTGCTGGCGCTATCTCTAGTGGCGGCGGCCTGCGGCGCGCGCCTGAGCCCTGCCCAGATCGCCGCCTTGAACGCCACCGGCGGAGGTAGCTCGAGTCAGGGATCGACCTCAGGGGCCGCCGGATCTGCTTCTTCGGGGGCCGCCGGCTCGGGCGCCACTTCCCAGGCGTCCGGCGCCACCAGCTCGTCTGGATCTGGGGGGGCATCGGGCGGCTCCTCGACCCACCCAGCGGCGTCGAGCAGCTCGTCGGCGGCGACCTCGGGCCTGAGCGTCGACAACTCGGTGTGCAGCGGTCCGGCCAGCGGGCCCGGCATCACCTCCTCCCAGGTCGACCTGGGTACGGTGACTACGCTGACCGGTCCCGTCCCGGGCATCTTCCAGGACGTGGTCTACGGTGTGGACGCCTTTGCCGCCTACATGAACAGCCAAGGCGGCATCTGCGGACGCAAGCTTGTGTTCGACGTCGCCGACGACGACCTCGACGCTAGTCAGAACCAGACCGCCACCGCGTCGTTGGCCAACTCGGTGTTCGCCTTCGTCGGCTCCTTCTCCGGCGTGGACCAAGGCGGGGCGTCCGTCATCGCATCGGGCAACATCCCCTATGCCGCCGAAGCGATCAGCGAACAGGCTGAAAGCGACGCAACCAACTTCTCCCCGACGCCGGTGCCCTGCGGCCTGAACCTGGCCGGCTACCAGTACCTCGAGCAGAAGTACCCCAACGCAGCCCAACACATGGCCGTGCTGAGCCTCAACCAGCCGACGGACCTCTACGAGACGCAGTGCCAGCAAGCCGCGCTCGAATCCATCGGTTACAAGTTCGTCTACAGCGACGAGAACATCGCGCTCACCCAGACCGACTTCAGCAGCGACGCCCAGGCCATGAAATCGGCCGGCGCCGAGGGCCTTCTCTTCGTCGCCACCGCCTCGTACTACGCCGAGGTGGCCACCGCCATGCAGAACGCAGGTCTCACCTTGCAACTCCCCACGTGGGACGACAACGCCTACGACCCTGCGTTCGTTCCCCAGGCGGGAAGCGCCGCCAATGGGGCGACAATCGTCAGCCCTGTGCAGATGTACCAAGGGGAGGACGCCGGCTCGAACCCGACCATCGCCCTGCTCGACAAGTACTTCGAGGCGGTGTCGGGCGGGCCGCCGCCGAACGAGTACGGGTTGTGGGCATGGATGTCGGGCATGCTCTTCATCCAAGGGCTCAATGCCGGCGGTGGACTCACACGAGCAGATCTGCTCAAAGGACTGAGCACGGTCACGAGCTTCACCGCAGGCGGTATCCAGGGCCCAGCCAACCCGGCGGCAAAGAAGCCGCCGCTGTGCTGGGTCGTCATCAACATCGTGAACCAGAAGTTCGTGCGCAACTCCGGCGACCCGGCGAGCGGCATGAACTGTCCCAGCACACAGACCTACGACTACGTGACCAACGTGACGGAGCATTAGTAGGAGGCCTGGGGCGGCCATGGGGGAATTCATCGGCTTGAGCATCGCCGGGCTCGCCTTGGGATCGATCTACGCCATCGCCGCCTCGGGGCTGGTCGTGACCTACACCACGAGTGGCGTCTTCAACTTCGCCCACGGCGCTGTCGGGATGTTGATGGCGTTCGTCTACTGGCAGCTTCGGGTGCAGGACCACTGGGCCGCCCCTGCCGCCCTCGGCCTCACCTTGCTGATCATCGCCCCAGCCATCGGGCTGCTGCTCGAGCGGGGACTGATCAGCCGGATCAACGTGAACGACACGGGCACGATGCTCATCGTCACGGTGGCCGTGATGGTGGCGTTCATGGGCGTCGCCTACGTCATCTGGCCACCCGCCACCGGCCGCCTCCTGCCGCTGTTCTTCGGCCCCAACGGCCACCTCTCGATCGACGGGGAGCTCATCAGCTACGAGGAGCTGATCTCCATCGGGCTGGCGATCGCCACGGCGGTCGGGCTGCGCCTGTTCTTCCACCGCACCCGCACCGGCGTGGCCATGCGAGGCGTCGTCGACGACCGCCAGCTCATGGCCATGAACGGCCGCAACCCGCAGCTGCTCAACGCGCTGTCGTGGATGATCGGAGCGGGGCTGGGCGGCCTGGCCGGGATCCTCACCGCCTCGACCTACTCGCTCGACGTCGTCAACCTCACCCTGCTCATCTTGAACGCCTTCGCGGCGGCCATGCTCGGGCGACTGCGCAACCTGCCGCTCACCTTCGTCGGGGCCGTCGTCCTGGGCCTGGCCGACGCCTATGTGACCGGCTACGTGCACCTCACCGGCTGGCTGGTCGAGCTGGTGCCGGTGCTTCCCACACTGTTTCTCTTCATCGTCCTTTTGGCCCTGCCCTCTGTGCGCTTGCGGGCGGGCCGGGCGGCGGTGTCCAAGTCGATCCACGTTCCGAACGCCAGGGCCAGCCTGCGCAATGGAGTGGTCCTTGTGGCGATCGCCGCGATCGCGGCACCGTTCATCCACGGCATCGCCCTGGGCAACGTCAACGAGGGCGCGGCTCTCGGCATCGGGGCCCTGTCGATCGTGCTCCTTTCGGGCTACGGCGGCCAATTGTCCTTCGCCCAATACGCGTTCTTCGGCTTCGGCGCCTGGCTGTTCAGAGAGCTCGGCCACGGTGGCAATCCTCTCGGACTGTTGGTGGCGGCCGCGGCGGGTGCCGTGATCGGCGCCCTCATGGCGCTGCCGGCGCTTCGCCTGCGAGGCCTTGAGTTGGCGCTCTCCACCCTCGCCTTCGGCACGCTCGTCTGGTACATGTTCCTGTCGCAGCCACAGATCATCGGCGGTGGGGACGTGACCATTCCTCGGGTCCACCTGCCCGGGCTGTCGCTCGCCAACGACCGGGTGAACCTGGTGTTCCTGGCGGTGGTCTTCTCGCTTCTCTCGGCCGGCGTGCTCGCCGTCCGGCGCAGTCGCTTCGGTCGCATCCTGGTCGCCACCAAGGACAGCGAAACGGCCTGCGCCACATTGGGCCTCAACCTGCGGCTGTCCAAGGTGCTGCTGTTCGCATTGGCCGGCGCCATCGCCACCTTCGGCGGTGCCCTCTACGGGTCGACCCAGCAGATCGTGACCAACACCGACTTCGAGTACGTCTCGAGCCTCTTCATCGTGTTGATCGTCTACCTCTGGGGCATCTCCACACCTGGCGGGGCGCTGGCCGGTGGGATGTCCTTGGCGCTCGTTCCACTCGTCGAGGTCCACATCCCCGTCCGCTTCCAAGCCCTTAGCTACTTCCTCACCGGACTCGGGGCCCTGGCCATCTTGTCGCACCCCGAAGGCCTTATCCCGGTGATGAGCGAGCGGCTGCGCCAGCTCAATCCGCTTGCCCACTATCGATCCCGCCAACCCCGCCAGATCCGCATCGCCGACGATCAGTTACTGACAACAGTGGAGGTGAGTCGTGCCACTCCTGCAGACGCGTGACGTCACAGTTCGCTTCGGCGGCGTGACGGCGCTGGAGTCGGTCAGCTTGTCTGCCGAAGCAGGTGTCGTCACCGGCCTCATCGGTCCGAACGGGGCGGGCAAGACGACGCTGTTCAACGTGATCACCGGCTTGCAGGCACCGACCTCGGGTCGAGTCCTGATCGACGACGCGGACATCACCGACTACCCCGTCCACCGGCGTGCTCGCCTGGGCATGGCGCGCACGTTCCAGCGCCTCGAACTGTTCGGATCGCTGACCGTGCGGGAGAACATCCAAACGGCAGCCGAGATCCACCAACTCGGGCGGCGTGAACACACCGATGTCGGCCGGCTCACTGACTCCGTGCTCGATCGGGTGGGGCTGATCCGTTACGCCGACGCCGCGGCTCACACACTGCCGACTGGATTGGCCCGTCTGACCGAACTCGGTCGAGCCCTGGCCACCACGCCGCGTTTGCTGCTGCTCGACGAGCCGGGGTCCGGGCTCAACAGCACCGAGTCGGAGCAATTCGGCCGGCTGCTCGCCGACCTGGCAACAGAAGGAGTGGCCATCCTGCTCGTTGAACACGACATGGATCTGGTCATGCAGGCATGCGCCTACATCCACGTGCTCGATTTCGGCTTGCACCTCACCTCGGGCGCGCCGGACGAGGTGCGCGCTGACACCCAGGTTCAGCTGGCATATCTGGGCCAAGCCGAAGCCGTGTCCACGGAGATCGGATCATGACCGCGCCCGCCCTCCAGCTGATCGACGTGCACGCCGGCTACGGCGGCATCGAGGTGCTGCACGGCGTTGATCTCGTCGTTCCCGCTGGTTCCCTCGTCGCGCTGCTCGGCCCGAACGGCGCCGGCAAGACCACGACGTTGCAGGTGATCGACGGCCGACTGCTCCCTAGCGCAGGATGCGTGCACATCGGTGGGCGGCACACCAACGGAACACCTGCGCAGCGCCTGGCCAGGGCGGGGGTGTGCAGCGTCCCCGAGGGCCGAGGCATCTTCCCGAACCTCACCGTCGACGAGAACCTCCTCATGGTCACGCAGCTCCACGAGGGTCTGGCCTCATCGGAGGTGCGAGAGAGGACGTTCGCCCGGTTCCCACATCTCGCCAAGCGGCGGAGGCTCCTCGCCGGCAGCCTGTCCGGTGGCGAGCAGCAGATGCTCGCGATGGCGCGGGCGATCGTCACCGATCCCGCGCTCCTGCTCGTCGACGAGCCTTCCATGGGCTTGGCGCCCATCGTCGTGGACGCCATCTACGACGTACTCGGACAGCTCACCGCCGAGGGAATGACCGTGCTCCTCGTCGAGCAGTTTGCCCGCAAGGCGTTGTCCATAGCCGACTTCGCGGCGGTGATGACCAACGGCCGGATCTCCGCCTTCTGCGAGCCGGCTGATCTCGAAGACGTCGCCGGTGCTTATCTGGGGGTCTCCGCATGAAGCGCCGCATCACCCGTCTGGCCTCGGCCCTCGCTGTCGCCTCGGCAGGTGTGGCCGTGGGGATCACCTTCGGCGCACCCGCCGCCCACGCCGATACGAGCCTGCTGGCGTGGACCACCCAGGCAGATGCCAACACGTTCGACCTCGTCGTCGACAACGCCAACGGGCTCGATGGTGCCCACCCGCTGACGGAGCTCGACCTGCCCGAGGACTCCTCCAACTTCGAGACCGGGCCCCTCGGCTACTCGCTGGCGTCGATCCTGTGGCCGGGGGCCGTGCTCGGCAACCTGGGATCTGTGGCCGGCGAGGCAGGGCTGCCGAGCCAGGTGGCCTCGGAGCTACCCAACGACTCGCTCAAGGCGGAGTCCTACTATCCAGCCGGTCCCAAGTCGGCCACCTACCCACCGGGCGCGGCGTCGACCGGCCTCGTCGAGATGTCCTCGTACGCCGACAGCACCCAGTCGTGGGCGAAGGCCGGGCTTTCCGATGTGTCGGTGCCCAGCTTGTTCGACCTGCAGGCCGTGCAGGGGAGCACTACGGCGACGGCTACCTCCGCGGCCGAGTCGACGGCGTCGGGCACGTTTCACTCGGTCAGCCTTTTGGGCGGTCTCATCCAGATCGGCGCCACCTCGTCGACGGCCTCGGCCAAGAGTGACGGCACGACCCCGAGCGGCTCGTCGAACACCGACATCGGTGCCATCACCATCGATGGCCAAAAGGTCAGTGTGGGAAGTGGCGGCTTGGTCGTGGGCCCGGCCAGCGGGGCCCTGTCGGGGGCACTCGGAATAGGGACCTCGGTCATCAACGAGCTGGTGTCGGTGCTCAACCTGAAGATGGCCCTCCTGCCGCAGACCAAGACGAATCAGGGAGCGGCGGAGACGATCACTTCAGGGGGCTTGTCGGTCAGCTTCTCGCTTCCGTCGAACTTGAGCCTCAGCCTCGATTGCAACTCCCTTGGTTCCGAGTTCGCGCAGCTCAACATCCTGTGTCAAGCCCCCAACGAGCTCGAAGGACTCAACTTCACCTTCACCCTCGGCCGGGTCACCGCCAGCGCCTTGGCGACGCCACCCTTCTCCGTGGCGCTGCCTATGGGCCTCGGCTCGTTGCCGATTCCCACGAGCCCGGCTGGAGCTGGCCTTGCGACTGGCGTCAGCGGCAGCCCGTTCTCGGGGACCGAGCCGGGCTCGACGATCACGCCCACAGCCGCCGCCGCCCCGGCGCGCAGGTCCGCTGGCCTGCTGCCGGTATCGCTGTCCTCGCCGGTGGGTGCAGACTTGCTCGCCGTCCTCCTAGCGGTGGCGATCGCCTTCGGTCTCGGGCTGCGACGTTTGGCCACCGGAATGGCGCTCGCAAAACCCGACGACAGCTGTCCATTGGAGGAGAGAAGATGACTGCCATCGCACAGCCGTCACGCACCACTGCGGCGCGCAACCGACAGCGCGCTCTCGTCGAGGCCATCTCCTCTATGCGGGGTCGCCTCGCCAAGGTCACCTTGGAGGGGCTCTGCCTCACGGTAGGCGCGCTGTGCCTGCCCATCGGGGTCGTCACGATCATTCTCGGCTGGTACGGCGCCGCCCACACCGGCCACGTCTACGAGCAGAACGACTATCTCATCTCGGGCGGCCTACTCGGCCTCGGCATCATCTTCATCGGCGGGTTCCTGTACTTCGGATATTGGATGATCCGCCAGATCCGAGCCACCGAGACCACTGGTCAGCAGATGCTGCGGGCGCTCGAGCGTCTGCAGGGCAAGACCGGCGGAGACGTATCGGCTGGGGTCGGGTCTGGAACCCGGGCCGCGGGTGAGGTCCTCGTGGTCACCGAGCACGGCAGCATGCTGCATCGGCCCACCTGCCCCGCCGTGGCGGAGCGCAGCGTTTGGATCGTCGACGCCACGCAGGCGGCCAACTACCAGCCGTGCGAGGTGTGCCAGCCCTATAACTGATGGCGCGCTGATCGCGGCGCGTCCGCGCCGCCGTCAGCCGGGGATGCGCGAGGGTTCGGCAAAGGCCAGCAGTGTTCCCCGGTCTCACGCAGACTTCTGCGCGGGCGACCGACAACGTGGTCGTTCGTCAGCTCGAGGGCAAGCTGGACACGAGGTTCATGACGCTCACGGGTTCGGTGCCTTCTTTCTTGAGCCGGGTCGAGGACCGGTACCCCAGGTCCACGTCCGAGGCCTGGGCACGCAGGGCTCCGACCGTGGACTGCTCCTTCGGGATGTGCCGGAAGGCGTCGAAGGAGAAGATGCGGAGCGCGTTCTCGTGGGTGATCTTCGCTTTGTCTTCGGGGGAGACGCCCTCGAGGTATCCGGCGAGCGTTTCCGGGGCCATGGGCCAGGTGGAGTCGGAATGCGGGTAGTCACATTCCCACGTCACCATGTCCACATTGAGGCGGTCGCGCGAGGCGATACCGAAGGCGTCGTCGATGAAGCAGGTGACAATCCTCTCCAGGAAGACCTCGCTCGGGAGCTTGTCGCCGAAGTTCTGATGGGTCCACGCACGGTGCATCTTGTAGACGCGGTCGATCCGCTCGAGGAAGTAAGGGATCCATCCGATGCCGCCCTCGCTCAAGGCGAAGGTGAGATCGGGAAACTTGCGCAACAGGGGTGACCACACGAGGTCGGCCGCCGCCTGCACGATGTTGATCGGCTGCAGCGTGATCAGGGTGTCGACGGGTGCCTCGATGGAGGTGATCACGACCTGCGACGAGGACCCGATGTGCAGGCATACGACCGTGTTCTCCTCGCTGCACGCCCTCCAGAACGGGTCCCAATGCTCGTTGTGGATCGATGGGTAGCCGAGCTTCTCGGGATTTTCCGAGAAGGTCACGGCATGACAACCCTTGTTTGCGACGCGGCGGACTTCCGCTGCCATGGCGTCGATGTCCCAGATGGGCGGGATCGCAAGCGGGATCATGCGACCTGGATACGTGCCGCACCACTCGTCGACGTGCCAGTCGTTGTATGCCCGCAATACCGCCAGACCCAGGTCCTTGTCGGTGGCGCGGGCGAAGAATTGCCCGCAGAACTGGGGATAGGAAGGGAAATTCATCGAGGCGAGCACGCCGTTTGCGTTCATGTCACGGATCCGCTCGTGGATGTCGAAGCAGCCGGGCCGTATCTCGCTGAAGCGCGTCGGCTCCACGCCGTACTCATCCGGTGGCCTACCGGCCACGGCGTTCAGTCCGACGTTGGTCGCCTCCTGTCCCTCGAAGACCCAGGCGTCGGTGCCGTCGGGCTTTGTGATGACCTTCGGGGCCTGATCTCTGTACCTGGCCGGGATGTGGCGGTCGAACATATCGGGGGGTTCCACGACATGGTCGTCGACCGACACGAGGATCAGATCGTCGACCTTCATTGTGCACTCCTGACCGTGTGCGTGATCAATCGAAGAGCACCGGAATGGCCGTCGGGGAGCGGAATACCTGTCCCCGGATGTGGGGGTCATCGGCCTGCGGATCGAGCCGCAGGTTGGGCAACCGGTCGAGGAGCAGGTTCAGCGCTACGCGCATCTCCATCCGGGCCAGGTGCATCCCGAGGCACACATGCGGCCCGTGACCGAAAGAGATGTGAGGCTTGGGGTCGTCGCGACCGATGTCGAAGCGGTCGGGGTCGGCGTGTCGAGTTTCCTCCCGGTTGGCGGCAGCCAGCATGAGCATGACGGTCGACCCCGACGGAATGGGAACGCCGTCGATCTCGGTGTCCCTGGTGGCCAACCGGGTGATGTTGAGCAGAGGGGTCTCGAAGCGCAGCGACTCTTCGATGGCCTGCGCGACCAAGCCGCGATCCGAGCGCACTGCGTCTAGCTGGCCGGGGTCCGACAGGAGGGTGAACAGGAGGTTCCCGGTCGACCGGTACGTCGTCTCCACGCCCGCGGGCAGGAGCAGGCGAACGAACGAGAAGATCTCCTCGTCGCTGAGCCGCTCGCCGTCGAGCTCGACATTGGCGAGGTCGCTGATGAGGTCCTGACGCGGCTCGCGCCGGCGGTCCTCGAGAATGTCGGCTACGTATGCCTTCACCTCTTGGGAAGCGGCTATGGCCTCCTCCTGCTTGCTCAGGAAGCTGAGGATGGCGATCGACCAACGCTGGAACTGACGGTAGTCATCGCGGGGCAATCCCAGGATCCCCGCGATGATTTTCGTCGGGTAGGGGAAGGTGAACTCCCGGACCAGCTCGGCGCCGCCCCGACCGGCGAAGGCGTCGATGAGCTCGTTCGCGACTCCATCGGCAAGCTCGCTCTCCCATTGGGCCATGACCTTCGGGCGGAAGGCGGTGGACACGAGTGCCCGGTAGCGGCGGTGTCGGGGACCGTCCATCCCCAACATGATGTGCTCGCCCATCACCGGGCCCATGATCAGATCGATGATGTGGCCCGAGGAGAACGTCTCCGAGTCACGCAGCACCAGGGACACGTCGTCGTAGCGGTAGACGAAGAACACGGGGGCTGATTCCTCGTGCGGCATGAGCGACGAGTCGAGGCGCTGGATGGGGTGCTCCTGACGCGCCGTCGCCAGTTCCGGATACGGGTCACGTGTGTCCCCGGCGACGGCGTCGTCGAAGAGACCGAATTCCTCGCCCTCGTCGTCGCCGACATGGCGGTCGACGTCTGCGCCCGCTGCGCCTTGCTCCAGCGACGATTCCACGTACCCTCCCGAGCGTCAGCCTGGTGTAACCAAATATTCGTTCACACGCCAAGGTACTGGGCTAGCCTCGGCTTCGTCAATCGAGGACGGTGGTTCCGGCTGCCTGAACACCTCGCCTGACGGCCCGAGAGTGATCTAGACCAACCTGGGCCCTGGCTCCTTTCGGGGCAGTGGGAGGAGGACCGATGAATCTCCGCGTTGACCTCGGCGGACGGCGCGTTCTCGTCACCGGTGCGTCGAGCGGCATCGGAGCCGCCGCCTGCCGGTCGATCGTGGCGGCCGGTGGCTCGGTGGCAATGCTCGCGCGCCGCAAGGACCGTCTCGAGGAGCTGCGCGCCGAGCTGGGCGAGCGAGCGGTTGCGGTACCGTGCGATGTCACCGACCTCCAGGCGCTGCAAGGCGCGGTGGAAGAGGCGGCCCGGTCGCTGACGGGGCTCGACGGTGTCGTCACCGTGGCCGGCAGGTCGATGGTCGGCACCATCGCCTCCGGCACTCCCGAGCGCTGGCAGGAACTGATCAATCTCAACCTCGTCGGCCCCTTGGCCACGATCCGCTATGCGATCGACCACTTCCCCACAGGTGGGAGGCGCGACATCGTGATTGTCGGCTCCACTGGAGCTATCACGCCCATGGTCGGCGTAGGAATCTACGCAGCCAGCAAGCGGGGCCTTCGCGCCGCCTCCGACGCATTGCGCCTGGAGCTCGCCCACTCCGACATCAATGTGAGCTGTGTGATGCCGGGCATGTTCGACACCGAGGGCCTCACCATCGAAGGCATGGTCTTCGACGGTGAGATCCCACCCTCCGACATTCCGTATTTCGCCGGCGACGGGGGACCGGGGGCGGCGGCGGACCTGGCCGATGCCATCACCTTCGTGATCAGCCGCCCCGAGGGCTTCTGCATCAACGAGCTAGTGGCGCGGCCTACCGGGCAGCTCAATCCCTGAACTCGGCATGATCGACTTCAGCGAACAGGTCGTCGTAGTCACCGGAGCCGGCCGTGGCCTCGGGCGTCTCTACGCACTCGACCTAGCCCGGCGTGGTGCCTCTGTAGTCGTGAACGACGTCGGCGGCACTATGCAAGGCCACGGATCGGACGCGAGCGTCGCCGAGCAGGTTGTGAAGGAGATCGAGAGCCACGGCGGCGCGGCTGTCGCCTCTTCCGACTCGGTGGCGACTCCCGAGGGCGGAGAGACGATTGTACAAACGGCGGTCGAGACCTTCGGCCGGCTCGACGCCGTCGTCAGCAATGCCGGGATCTTCGACACCCATCCCTTCGACGAGCTGCCCGTCGAGGACTGGCGCCGGATGCTGAACGTCCACCTCGATGGGAGCTTCTTCCTGAGCCAGCCGGCGTACAGGGTAATGAAGAAACAAGGCGGCGGTCGCTTCGTGTTCATCACCTCCTCCGCTGGTCTCTTCGGCCAGCCCAACTCGGCGCACTACGCGGCGGCCAAGGCAGGGATCGTCGGGCTGGCAAACGTGATCGCCATCGACGGGGCGCCGCATGGGATCCTGGCCAACACCGTGTTCCCCTTCGGCTACTCCCGGATGGTCACCGAGACCGTGGGCGACCGCGACGAGCTCGGTGACGAGGTGCCATTCCTGCGGGCGATCGAGCCGGAGCTGGTGGTGCCGATGGTGGTGTTTCTGGCCAGCAGAGCGTGCACGTTCACGCATCAGAACTTCTCCGCCTGCGCCGGTCGCTTCGCCCGTGTGTTCGTCGGGCTGGGTGAGGGCTGGGTCGCCTCCGGTGGGCCGCCCACGGCCGAGGACATCGACGCCCATTTGACCGAGATCGCCGCCACCGAGCCCTTCACGGTTCCGGACTCGATCTTCGACGAGGTTGCCCAGATCTGCACCCGCCTTGGCATCGCGTTGTGAGGACAACTCGTGTCGCGCTCCAAGCCCGAGGTCAGTCGACAGGCCAAGCGACCGACTTGACCTCGAGGTACTGCTCGAAGCCGGCGACGCCGTTCTGGCGCCCGATCCCGCTTTCCTTGTAGCCGCCGAAGGGAACGTCGGCGAAGTAGGGAGCGCCGCCGTTGAGCCCGATGAACCCGGCGCGTAACCGGCGAGCCAAGTCGATGGAGTGCTCGAGGGATCCCGACATCACATTGCCCGCCAGACCGTAGGGGCTGTCGTTTGCGATACGAATTGCTTCTTCCTCGTCTTCGAAGGGGATGACGACGAGCACCGGGCCGAAGATCTCCTCGCGGGCGATGGTCATGGAGTTCTCGACGTCGACGAAAAGGGTGGGCCTCACGTAGTAGCCCTTGTCGAGGCCCTCGGGTGTGCCGGTGCCGCCCACGAGGAGCGTGGCACCCTCGTCGATGCCGTTCTGGATGTAGCCCTGGATCCGCTCGCGCTGCTTGGCCGAGATCACCGGGCCGCAGAGCACGTCCGGCTGCTGGGGGTCCCCGGGGACGACCGTCTGATAGACCCCCTTGAGGATCTCGACGCCCTCGTCGTAGCGCGAGCGCGGCAGGAGCATGCGCGTGGGCGTGGCGCATCCCTGGCCCGCGTGGAAACAGGGCGCGATGCCGATCAAGCACGAAAGCTGCAGGTCGGCATCCTCGAGGACGATGGTGGCCGATTTGCCGCCGAGCTCCAGGAACAGTCGCTTCATCGTTGCCGCGCCCTTCTCCATGATCCGCTTGCCCACTGCAGTGGAGCCGGTGAAGGAGATGAGATCGACCTTGGGGGACAAGGTGAGCTCTTCGCCCACCAGATGATCGGAGGCGGTCACGACGTTGACGACCCCGGGCGGGATGTCGGTTCGCTCGGCGATCAGCCTTCCCAGTCGGGTCGCGTTGAAGGGCGTGTCCGGTGCGGGCTTGAGAACGACGGTGTTGCCGGTGGCGAGCGCCTGCCCGAGCTTGTGGATCGTCACCTCGAAGGGATAATTCCACGGGACGATCGCCCCAACGACTCCTACTGGCTCGCGCCAGACCCGTCTGGCGGTCATCTGGTTTGTGAGCTCGGACAGCTGGTCGCCCAGGTCCATCTCCCAGGGGTACTCGTCGATCAGCTTGGCCGGGTGGGTCAATCCGCCGGCCAGCGGCGCATCGAGCTGCGGGCCGTGTGTCACCATGCGCGGGCACCCGACCTCGAGGATCAGCTCCTCACGCAGCTCCTCTCGCTCCGACTCGAGTGCCTGTTGGAACTGCTCCAGGCAGCGCTTGCGGAAGGTGCGATCGACAGCCCAATCGGTTTCGTCGAACGCGCGCCTGGCGGCGTCGATGGCACGATGCATGTCTGCCTTGGATGCGTCCGCGACTTCGCCGAGTACCTCTTCGGTGGCCGGGTTGACGTTCGAGAACGTTCCCGCCTCGCCGTCGACGAGCTTCCCGTCGATCAGCATCCTCGGCTCGAAACGTACCTTCATGTCTGTCATGTGATCGCTCCTCTTCGGCTTTGTGTCATGTGCTCTTGGGACTGCAGCGTCCACTGCTTGTTGCACTCACCTGTGGCCGGCCGGACTGTCCGGTCTCCCAGCGGTCCCAGATGCCGGCCGAGTACGGACCGGGCTGGCCCGCCTTGGCGTAGAAGCCCTGTGGGTCGTAAACCTTGGCCTCTGGATAGGGGAACGGGCAGGCGACTGACGTGGCGGCGCCACTTCCCCGGATGATGGCGAAGCCGCCCCCGTAGAGGAATAGATAGGCCCCGTTTATGAGAACGAACATCACCGCAAAAGTGCCGAGGGCCGGACGGCTCCGCAAGGCGCGGATCCGGATGCGCTGGGCCAGCTTCTCCGCCACCGTGCGCCCGGTGTCGTCCCGGTAGAGCAGCACGCCGGCCGGGATCATCACGGTGGTGACGAGGGATGATTCCCACAGCAGCGGGAACTGGTAGGTGTGGCCGGTGAAGACCGACCCCCACGGGATCACCTGAGAGTAGATGTACATCCCTGTGCGCACCAGGATGATCTCCTGGATGGCGTCATAGACGAAGCCGACGACGTAGATCAGGGCGGCCAGGCTGATCAGGGGATGCCGCCAGACGAAGGAGTCGACAGGGCGCCGTCTCTGGATGCGCCGGAGAATCCACACGGCCGGGAAGAACGGCGCAAGGTAGAACATGACGTAGCCGACGACGACGAACGGTTCGACCGTCGGCGACAGCGACACGAGTGGCCACGTTTCGGGCCAGTGCCAAAGCTGCGGGTTGTAAACCGCGTAAGGGGCCCAATTCATTATCGGGTCCTGCCAGACGATGGCGGTGCAGCAGATGGCCATGAGCAGGATCGGATGCTTCGGATGGCGCCGCCACATGATCACGAAGGTGCAGGCGATCAGCACCATGGCCATGATCGTCCCGGCCTGTTCCGCCGCCAGCCAATGGGTCCAACCGAAGAGCGGCGCCACGGGACGGGGAGCTCCATGCACGGCAGGGTTGGCGATCCGCGCAGCCACTGCTCCGCGCCGCGCATTGTGGGCGACGAAGATGAATGCCAACGCCGCCGCGCACGCGAGAAGAGACCACCCGACGACCGTCTTGCCGGATGTCGGCGAACGTTCGATCTTAGGCAGCTCGGGCGCGAGCCGACGGGTTGAGGTGTCGACGGCCGCGCTCATTCTTCCCCGAACCGTGCAACAAAGCGCGCCTTGCCGAACTCCGGTTCGAGCTGGCGGGCCACCAGATACCCGGCACCCACCCAACCCCGGTGAGTCCAGTTGCCGAACGAGAGACGGGTCCCCGGTGCGCCCGATGCCGCCGGCAACATCTTCACGCGCTCGAGCGCCTCTTTCACGCCCCGGGGCGTAAGAGGATGAGCATCGGCAAAAGCGTGGAGAAGCACCGTGGCGAGGTCGCGGTTGACGACAGGGACGCAGTACTCCGGCCGGCGTCCGTACGCCTCCTCGTATTCGTCAAGGAAGTGCTGGCCGACTCGGTTCGACTCGTCGTACTGATCCAACCCGGTCCACCCGAAGATGGCATCCCACATGATCTGGTGGATCCAGGCATTCTGGAACGCCGTGCCGAGGAACCTGGGCGGGTCCCAGCCGAGCTCTCCCAACACTCGGTTGACGTTGAGCAATCCAAAGCCGAAGCCACAGTGGACGAAGGCGGACACCTTGGCCTGCTTGAGGGCGCTGACGTGGGCGGTGATGTCCTGCGCCGTCTGCGGGATCCACTCCTCCACGGCGATGCGGATTCCGCGCGCCGCAGCGGCCTTGCGGAAATTGCGTATGTAGGACTCACCGACCAATGACTGCTCGATCAGAGCACCGACTTCCGTATGCCCGCCCTTGGCCAAGAGATCTGCCCAGAAGATGGGCTCGTCGGTCATCGATCCCATCGACAACGAGAACGTCCACTCCCCGAGCCACTCCTCACTGCCGGTGACGCTGATGGCCGGGACGTGAAAACGCTCCTCGATCTCCTCGCGCGTCGGCACGCAATTGTCGGTGATGGCGGGCCCGAACACAGCCAGGCATCCCTCGTCGACGAGCTCGCCGTAGGCGTCGATGACGGCCTTGATCGTGCCTTTCGGCAGGCCCTCGACCTCCCGGAAGACGATCTGCACGGGACGGTCGATCATCCCCCGCTCGACACCCTGGCGGAACACCAGCTCGAACGGACGAATCAGGTCCAGGCGGGATTCCTCGGGATACCCGTCGGGAAGCTTGAAGTCGAACAGGTACCCGAGCTTGATCGGCTCGGCGCTGCTCTCGTAGGACACGGCCCTCCCCTCGGGGCAGCGACCGGCCGCCGCCCGGCCCCCATAACCTGATATTTGTTCCGACGCTAACGAGCCCAGGTGAGCCCGTCAATCGGAGCCGGAGTCGCCAGTCAGGTAGGCGTCGATCATCTCGAACAGCCCGGCTGTCACGAGTGGATCGTCGCTGAGCGGACCGGCCACTGCGGCACGGGCGGCTTGACGCAGGTCGAGGCCCTCGGCCACCAGTTGCCCGGCGGATACGAGAACTCTGGTGGAAGCCACCTCGCGCAGTCCAGCGGTCTCGAGCCGGCGGATGGCCTGGCCGAGCTGCACGAGCGACGCCGCTGTCTGGTGGTCGACGCCGGCTTCGTGGGCGACGACCTTCTCTTCGATGTCGGCCGGCGCAAAGTCGAGCTCGATGGCGACCAGGCGTTGGCGGGTCGAGTCCTTCAGATCCTTCAGCACGCTCTGGTACCCCGGGTTGTAAGAGACGACCAGGCAGAACTCGGGGGCCGCCTCGAGTGTCACCCCGAGGCGATCGATCGGCATCTGGCGACGATGGTCGGCCAAAGGATGCAGCACGACAGTCGTGTCCTGACGGGCCTCGACGATCTCGTCGAGATAGCAGATGGCGCCCTCACGGACCGCACGGGTCAGCGGGCCGTCCACCCACGCCGTATCGCCGCCTTGGATGAGGAACCGTCCAACGAGGTCCGCCGTCGTCAGGTCGTCGTGGCAGGCGACCGTGATCAGTGGCCGCTCCAGATCGAAGGCCATGGCTTCGACGAAACGCGTCTTCCCACAACCAGTCGGCCCCTTCAGGAGGAGAGCCAGCCCCTGGCGATACGCCGCCTTGAACACCTGCTCTTCACTCCCGACAGGAACGTAGTACGGCCGTGTGCCTCGGCTCATTCGGTTCTCCTCTCGACGCCGAGGCGCGTTCTCGTCCGCTCACGCCGCTGGGACAGCCTCCGCTGGAGCTCGGCCGAGCGGAGGGCTGAACGGAACAGAGGGCTCACGATCGTCGGGAGCTGCTCAACCCGGGGAATGGCGGCGTGGGCTGCGGTGCCGAAGACTCGCCGCAGGGCGCCCGCATCGGTGCGTGCCCCGATGCTGAGACACACGCATCCGATCCCCCTGCGCCGAGCCTCGGCCAACGCTCGACGGGCATCTGCTTCGCCGTAGGAGCGCTCGTATCCGTGGTCGTAGGCCAAACCGTCGGAGAGCACCACGAGCAGCCGCCTCGTCGTGCCCGCGTCGCGCTCGAGAACGGCAGTGCCGTGGCGAATGGCCGCCCCCAGGCGCGTGTAGGCGCCCGGCACGAGTCCGCCGAGACGCTGCATCACCAGGGCGCCGGGGTCCTCTCCGAACCGCATGACGGGCACGATGTGGACGGCTGACCTGCCTTGCGACCGGAAGCCGTAGAGGGCGACCCGATCGCCCAGCTCGTGCAGGCCCACGGCGAGCGCTTCGGCAGCGGCGCGCTGGTGCTCGTGCACCGGCACGCCGGTGGCACTCGGCTCGCCGGCCGAGCCGGAGACGTCGAGCAACAGCAGCACGGAGAGATCGCGACGGCATCTCAGCGTGTCGATGTAGACGGCTTCGTCGGGCACCGACCCGGCCCGCAACTGCACCTGGGATTCGACCGCCGCGTCGACGTCGACGTCGTCGCCTTGTCGCTGCCGATGGCGGCGCTGGAACTCCATTCCCAGACGCCCCAACGCTCGGCGAAGGCCGTGGGTGTCGACCAGCCGGAGCGGCGCAAGCTCCGAGACAGGTGGGTCGATCTCCTCCACCGTGCACCAGTCGAGCTTGTACCGCCTCTTGTTGAGGTCCCACTCGGGGTAGGTGGTGGTCCACGACTGCTCGATCGCCGCGGTCCCCCGAGGAGCGGGCGCCGCGGTCGTAGAGAGCCACCGGGTGCTCGACGACGGTCTGGGCACCGGGGCCCAGTGCGTCGGCGCATCTGCGCCGGGAGGACCGCCCCCTTCGGAGCGCGCATCGCCGAAGAGCCTCTTGATCAGCCTGCCGATGGCCCCCCCGCCTCCAACCGGGCTCGAGAGGATGTCCACGCCAGGAGCGTCGTCCTCCTCGCCGCGGTCGAGCTCGTGGAGATGCACTCGGTCGTCACTCCGGGGTGCATGCCGGTGGTCGGCTTCGCCCTCCCCGGGAGCGAGCGCCGACGACGGCACCATACGGCGCGGCACGATGATCCCGAAGATCTCCGGCGGCTCTTCCAGGGGCTCCCGGCTGCCGGCGATGTCGAGCGACTCCACCGGTGATGTCGTGCGCAGCGCCGCTGTGCGGTCGATCACGGGGCGCACCGACGTCGGCAGTAGATGCTCATGCGTGCTCAGGGCGCGCTGGCCCTCCACAGCCAGGTACCGGCGCGCCAGCGCCGGACGGTGGCCCAGCGCGGCCAGGACAGCCGTGTCCAGACTCCCGGCTCCAATGAGCGAGGACTGGACGGCGAGCATTGCGAGTTGGTGACTCGAATCGGCGTTCGAGTCGATGAAGATGGTCACGCCGTCGGTCCACGCGAGCTCGCCGGCCCCGGCCGGCGCCACCTCGACCCCTTGTCCGGCGATGGCAGAGGCCAGAAGCCGGTACCGCACGATCCCCCTCGGGCCTTCCCGGTCACCTTCACTGAGCGACGGTGCCGATCCCGTCAACAGGGACAGAGCCCCGCGACCCTCCCTGAGTGGCGCGTGCCTACGCATGGCGAGCCGTCACGTCATGCCCGCCGGCGGGCCATGGCACCACGCAGGACGGTGTCCCTGGCCAGGGCTCGAGCGGCGCGGGTTCCGGCGGCGCGCACGATGGTCGGAGGGAAGGCGATCACTTCCTGTACGCCGCGGGCTCGAATCTCTGCGTTCCCGCCTTCGATGTGGATCTCGCCGGCCTTGTCGCCCTCTGCCAGCAGCGCCTTGATCTGGCGGAGGTACCACGCGACGGACAAGCCCAGGTTGGGCGTGCTCGGTGGCGACTGCCGGAGCCAGGCGAGCTGGATCCTGAACTCGTCGCTGAAGCGGTCGATCACATGGATGTTGGCCCACATGAGGGCGTCGATCTTCTCGAGCGGGGTCGACGCCGTACTCAGCGCGGCTTCCCAGGCCATCTTCACCTTGTCGGTGTACGACCGCATGATCGAGATCAGAAGCTCGTCTTTGGACCTGAACGACCGGTAGACGGTACCCGTGCTGACGCCCGCTGCCGCGGCGATATCCCTCATGGTGGTCGCTTCGTAGCCCCGGCGACCGAACTCCTTGCGGGCAACGGCTCGAAGGTGCGTGGTCCGGCCGTTGTCGTCCTCAGATTCGTCCTCCCAGGTGGCGACGACCTTTTCCACGGCCTGGGTGGCGTGCGAGCGGTCGAGGGTGGCGTTCGACGGCGTGCGGGGGGAGATCCCGTCCAGCAGGAGGCGGAGCCTGACCTCCGGGACCAGGTCTGCGCCTGGGGCCATGTGCGACACGCCCACGCCGACGTGCAGCATGCTCTGGCAGAGGCGGTCGCTCAGGAGCGTCAGGTCGATGCCCGGACGGATCGCTCCTGACGCTCGGCCTTCTCGGAGAAGCTCGAGCATGGCGCCCTCGATGGCGGTCGACGCTGTGCTCGCCAGCAGCGCCAATTCGTCTCCGAGCACCGAGGGAGGTTCGTACAGACTGAGGAGCAGGGCCGCACGATGCCGTACGCCGCAGGCGGCGATCGCTCGCCCGAACTCGATGATTCGCTCTTCGACCGGTTGGGACGTCGGGTGCTGCAGGTCTCGGAGTGCTCCATGCGCAATCCGATCGAGCTCGTCGCGGTAGCGCCGGACCAGCTCCACGATGATCGCTTCCTTCGAATCGAAGTGGTGGTAGAGGCTCCCCGGGAGGATGCCGCAGGCATCGGCGATCTCTTGAAGCGAGGCACGGAGCCCTTCCGACGCGAACAGGGTGGCGGCGGTCTCGAGAATCTCGGTTCTGCGGGCGCCGTCGGTCGGCATAGATGGAAATCGTAGTAAACCGGCTCGCCTGCTTGCGGACCAATCGTTAGGTTCGGTATCTTCGGGCCTCCGTCGCCGCAAGGGGTGAGGACGATACCGGTCAAAGGCGAGACGGCACGGTCTGCTCAAATAAGGTCTCGATGTCCGGACGCCAGGTGTCCCCGCGATGGGGCTCGAGGCGTGAACCGTCACGGTCGATGACAAAGGAGCCGGTTTATGGCTGATTACAAGTTTCTTCTTTACGAGACGTTCGACTCGGGGAAGATCGCCCGGATCATGCTGAACCGCCCCGATGCCCGCAACGCCCAGAACCGTGGACTGCTGGTGGAGTTGAACGAGGCCTTTCTGCGCGCCGAGGCCGACGACGAGGTGAGAGTTGTGATCCTCGGAGGCACGGGCCCGATGTTCTCCTCCGGCCACGATCTCGGCTCCAAGGTCTCGATGGAGGAGTTCAAGCCTGGCCCAGGCCAGCACCCGACCCGGAGCATCAACGGGGGCACCCGCAAGGCGGCGGAGAGCCTCATGCTCCAGGAGTGGCACTACTTCTACGACAACAATCGTCGCTGGCGGAACCTGCGCAAGATCACGATCGGTCAGGCGCACGGTGATGTCTACGCCGCGGGCCTCATGCTGCTGTGGGCGTGCGACCTCATCGTGTGTGCCGAGGGAACTCGCTTCGCGGACGTGGTCGGCACGCGGCTCGGCATGTGCGGCGTCGAGTACTTCGGCCACCCTTGGGAGTTCGGTCCTCGTAAGGCAAAGGAGTTGCTCCTCACGGGCGACTCGGTCGATGCCGACGAAGCTCACGATCTCGGGATGGTGAGCAAGGTCTTTCCCGCTGACGAGCTCGGTGAGCGGACCATCGAGTTCGCGCGGCGCATCGCGCAGCTCCCGACGATGACGTCGCTCCTCATCAAGGAGTCGGTCAACCAGAGCGTCGACAACATGGGCTTCTACAACGCGCTCAATGCCTGCTTCACGCTCCACGAGCTGAACCACTCACACTGGGCTCAGGTGAACGACGACGGATACCCCGTCGCGAAAGAGGACTCCGGCATTCCCAATTGGCGCGAAGCCCCTCCAATCGTCCCAGCCATGAAGGACAAGGTTCGCGCCGAGTCGTAGTCGCCGGCGCAGTCGGCCGGGCAGAAGGGCAGAAAGGCGGAAAGGCAGGGTATTGTCCTTGACGTCGATGTCAGAACGCGAATTGACCAGGTGGTCGCCGCTGCTCCTCGCGCCGGTCCCCGGGAACCGGAGGTAGCCGATGACCGCAGTCATGGAGGGGGTCCGCGTCCTCGAGGTCGCGGAGCAGACCTTCGTCCCAGCCGCATCCGCTCTGCTCGCGGACTGGGGGGCGGACGTGGTCAAGATAGAGCACGTCGAGCGAGGAGATGCGATGCGCGGCCTCGCGTCGACCGGCGTCATCGCGATTCCTTCGGACGTCCACGTCCTGCTCGAGCACTCGAACAGAGGTAAGCGCAGCCTCGGGCTTGACCTCACCTCGCCCGAAGGCCGCGAGATCCTCTACAAGCTCGCCGAGACCTCCGACGTCTTCATCACTAACAAGTTGTCGGGCGTCCGGAAGAAGTTGCAGATCGACGTGGAGCACCTCCGATCCCGCAATCCGCGAATCGTCTACGTGAGGGGTAGCGGGCAGGGGGAACGGGGCCCCGAAGCGGACAAAGGCAGCTACGACTCGCTCGCCTTCTGGGCCCGCGCGGGTGTGGCGATGGGCGTCAAGAGGCCGGACCAAGACGATGTTCCCCATCCTCCCGGCCCGGGATTCGGCGACTCGATAGGCGCCATGACGATTGCGGGTGGGGTGATGGGCGCCCTTTATCACCGCGAGCGAACGGGTGAGGCCACGACGGTCGACGTCTCGCTCCTCGGCACCGGGCTCTGGGCGCAAGGTCAGGCAATTGCGCTCTCGGCGCTCATGAACGTGCCGTTCGCGATCCCGACCGGACCAAGGAGCTCGGTGAACCCGCTCACCGGGAACTACAAGACGAAGGACGGTCACTTCATCTCGTTCACGTGCCTGCAGGCCGGGAAGTACTGGCCCGGGATGTGCACGGTGAT
>Ga0116216_10000111_pt1 | contig 75099 bp, 71 predicted proteins | sample Sb_taG_11_FD_89696 | JGI IMG/M metagenome (GOLD analysis project Ga0116216, IMG submission 89696) | Peat soil microbial communities from Weissenstadt, Germany - Sb_50d_3_AS metaG | ecosystem: Environmental > Terrestrial > Soil > Wetlands > Peat | place: Germany: Weissenstadt | collected 2010-09-21 | reverse complement strand
CACCTTGAAAGTGCCCTCCTGGGTGGGATGACTGCTGATTCGACACCATCAGTTTCCCAGTTCGGGAGGGCAATTTCGCGGACGCGCGAGGGTCAGCTCACGGAGCTTGATGAAGAACCCGGGTTAGGTAGCCGCTACCTTTGATGGTCACCGCGGAGATCGTGACAGAACTACCGTCTCCCAGGGTCGCTTGCGAAGTGCAGTCCTGGGAGGTCGCGGTGAAACTGAATTTGAGTTCGTCAGTGCTCCCACCGAGGGTCAATGCTGGGGAAGACTTACCGGTTCCATTGATCATTGGGCACTGTACGGAGCCGTGCGCGGGAGGCGTAGAGGCACCACTTATCCCCACGTCCACCACGGTGAACATCGTGGCCAGTAGCACGGCGACCGCCGACAGACCAAATAGCTTGCGGACCACGTCAGTGACGCTAGTTCGCTCAAGCTCAGCAACCGCCCCGTCACGTGGCCAGCGTTCGCTCAGTGGCCTCAGCCCACTTGGCCACGTCCCGGCGCCGCCAGACCCGCCCCTGCGCCGCCCGGCCATTCGCGCAGGTCCGCGGCACCCGCCTGCGTCCGTAGCCTCCCGCGGTAACCACGCGGTATGAGCCGGCCCGCTCGTCGGGCCGGTTCTCCGCGTGACGGCGCTGACCTGCGAGTCTCAAGGGAGGTGGCGGTCGGAATCGAACCGACGTACGAGGCTTTGCAGGCCTCTGCCTAAACCACTCGGCCACGCCACCGTGGGGGATCAGCCTACTTGGTGGCCCGAAATGCCCTGAGCGTGGTGGGACGCCGGTCGGTGCGCCGGGTGCTTGAATCTTGTCCGTGCACGTCGGCCTGATCGCCCCGCCCTGGGCCCCTGTCCCGCCGGCGCTCTACGGCGGGATCGAGCTCGTCATCGACGAGCTGGCCACCGGCCTCGTGGCCGCCGGGCACGAGGTGACCCTCTTTGCCACGGGCGACTCGACCTGTCCGGTCCCCCGCCGCTTCGTCCTCGAGCACGCCGAGGGGGCTCGCATCGGCCACACCGTGCCCGAGCTGCGCAACGCCCTCGCCGCCTACGAGTCGCTCGTCGATGTCGACGTCATCCACGACCACACCCTCGCCGGCCCGCTCCTGGCGGCCGAGCGCCGGTCGCCGATCCCCGTCGTGACCACGGTGCACGGGGAGCTCAACGGCGAGCTCGCCGCCATCTACCGGGCCCTCGGCGACCGGGTGTCGATCCTCGCCATCTCCGAGGCCCAGCGGCGCCCCGCCCCCGAGCTGCCGATCGCCGGGGTCATCCACCACGGCATCAACGCGGCCGACTTCCCGATCGGCGACGGCCAAGGCGACGAGGACGGCCCCTACTGCCTCTTCCTCGGCCGGATGTCCCCCGACAAGGGGGCCCACCGGGCCATCGAGGTGGCGAGGAAGGCCGGCACCCGGGTCCTCATGGCGGCCAAGATGCGCGACCCGGCCGAGGTGCACTACTTCACCGACTTCGTCGAGCCGGAGCTCGGGCCGGACGCCGTCTACCTCGGCGAGGTGCCGCACGAGCGCAAGCTCGAGCTCCTCGCCGGGGCCACCGCCCTCCTCTTCCCGATCCGCTGGAACGAGCCCTTCGGGCTCGTGATGCTCGAGGCCATGGCCTGCGGCACGCCGGTCTTGGCCTTCCCCGAGGGGGCGGCGCCCGAGGTGGTCGAGGACGGGCGCACGGGGTTTTTGTGCCAGGACGAGCAGGACATGATCGAGGCCTTCGGCCGGATCGGCGAGCTCTCGCGAGCGGACTGCCGGGCGTCGGTCGAGGGCTACTTCTCGGTCGAGCGGATGGTGGCCGACCACGTCGCCTTCTTCGAGTCGCTGCTCGCCGCTTCGTGAGGCCCCGCGCCGCGCCGCGCTCCGGCCGGGCCGCCCGTCGGTCCCTCCGGTCGCCGGTCCTCCCCGCGCTCCTGCTCTTCGTCGGCCTCCTTCTGCCCGCGGTGCCGGCCGCCGCCGCCGCACCGGTCGAGCCGGCGGCGCCGGCCGTCCCTCACCCGTTCGGTCGGCTCACCTGCCTGCCCGAGTACGGGGTCCGCTTCTGCCGGGGCGGGCTGGTCGGTGGGCGGGACCTGCGGGTGCCGTCGTTCGACGGCGTCCCCCTCGACGCCGACGTGGCCCTGCCGCCGAGCGGCCGCGGTCCGTTCCCCCTCCTCGTCCTCCTCCACGGCCTCGCCGGGAGCAAGCACGACTTCGAGACCACCCGGGACGACGGCGCCCTCGACGACGTGACGATGGCCGCCAAGGGCTTCGCCGTCCTCGTGTACACGGCCCGCGGCTTCGGCGACTCGTGCGGCACGGCGGCCTCCCGGGCCGACACCCCGGCCTGCGCCAAGGGCTGGATCCAGCTGGCCGACCAGCGCTACGAGGTCCGCGACACGCAGTACCTGGCCGGGCTGCTCGTCGACGAGGGCCTCGTCCGCCCGGGCATCGCCGTGGCCGGCAGCTCCTACGGCGCTGGCCAGTCGCTCCAGCTGGCCACGCTCAAGAACCGCATCCGGCTGCCGAGCGGCCGGTTCGCCCCCTTCGTGAGCCCGGTCCGCCACGTGCCGATGACTGTGGCCGCGGCCTTCGCCGAGTGGCCCTGGGAGGACCTCGACACCGCCCTCGCCCCGAACGGCCACCTGGCCACGTCGATGTACACGCCGCCGGCGGTGGACCACACTCCGGTCGGCGTACCCAAGGAGAGCTGGATCAAGCTCCTCTACGCCGGCACCACCACCGGCTACCTCTCCCCGCCGGGGACCGACCCGCAGGCCGACCTCACGACGTGGCAGCAGGCCTCGCTGGCCGGGCCGCCCGACACGGCGCTCGACGTCACTTCGCTCGACGACCTCCAGCAGTACAAGTCGGCCATCGCCATCCCGCTGGCACCGGGCGGGCCGGCGCCGACCGTGATCCAGAGCGGGTGGACCGACAGCCTCTTCCCGGTCTCAGAAGCTCTCCACTTCGCGAACCGCTACCCGGCCGGGCGCTCCCACTTCCTCCTCCTCTTCGAGGACGTCGGGCACAACTGGGCCCAGGACAAGCCGGCCGACGTGGCCTTCGGCCAGACCCGGGGCATCGACTTCCTCACCGCGGTCATGCAGCTCCACCAGGCACCGCCCCACGGGGTGGTCGTCCTCCCGACCACCTGCCCCCGCTCGGCCCCCTCGGGCCCGCCGAGCAGCGGGGCCTCGCTGGCCGCGCTGCAGCACGGCTCGCTCACGCTCGCCGGCGGCCTGCCGCAGACCGTCACCTCGGCCGGTGGGGACCCGGCGGTGGCCGCCGCCCTGAACCCGGTGGCCCACCCCTTCTGCCAGTCCCTCGCCAACACCCCCGAGCCCGGCACGTTCGGCTCCACCCTGTCGCTCAACGCGCCCTTCACGCTCCTCGGCGCGGCGCGGGTCCGGGCCCAACTCCACGTGGTCGGCAATTACCCCGAGCTCGTGGCCCGGCTGTGGGACGTGGCCCCGGACGGCACGCGCCAGATCGTGGCCATGGGGGTCTACGTGCCACCGGTCAACCAGGCCGCCGGCACCTCGACCTCGGCGACGGCCGACACGACCGCCACCTTCGAGCTCAACCCGAACGACTACACCTTCGCCGCCGGCCACGAGATCGAACTGGAGCTGGTGGGGAGCAACGCCCCCTACTTCCTCGCCTCGAACGGGACCTACCGCATCACCGTGAGCAACCTCGGGGTGACGCTCCCCCGCGGCTGAGCGCCTAGTCCCTGGACTTGCGCCGGCCGAGCAGGAGGTAGAGGACGGCGGCGACCACGCCGATCAGGATCAGGACCTTCACGAAGCCCCAGATGAGGCCGGCGACGAAGGAGAGGGCCCAGAAGGCCACGAGGACGCCGACGACGCCCAGCGCGACGAGGATGACCCCGTCGGCCAACCGCAGGCTCGAACCCTTGGTGTCGTTGTCCTTGGCCATCCTGGTCTCCCTCGCTCGCTGACCGCCGCACTCTTTCCCTGGTGAGGGGCCGGTCACCTGCCGGTATATCGTTCGCCCATGGCCGACGTCTCCTTGCGGGACCGGCGCCAGGCGCTCCTCGACCAAGAGGACCTGCGGGGCCTCACCTTCTGCCAAGCCTACGCCCGGGCCGCCGACGAATGGCTCGCGGCGCTCGCCGAGCGTGCGTCGGGCGGCGACTCGGCCCGGGTGGCCCTCGTGGCTGTCGGCGGCTACGGCCGGGGCCTCCTCTGGCCCTACTCCGACCTCGACGTGGTCCTCGTCCACGACGGCCGGCGCGACGTGGGCACCCTGGCCGACGCCATCTGGTACCCGGTCTGGGACCAGGGGGTGAAGCTGGACCACAGCGTGCGACGCCCGAAGGAGGCAATGGCCCTCGCGGCCGAGGACCTGCGGGTGGCCCTCGGCCTGCTCGACGCCCGCTGCGTGTGGGGCGACAACCGGGTGGCCACGCTCCTCATCGACAAGACCAAGGAGACCTGGCGCTACCGCCTCGGCGCCCGGTGGGCCCCAACGCTCGGCGCCCAGATGGAGCAGCGCCACCGGTCGAACGGCGACGTGGCCTTCCTCCTCGAGCCGGACCTGAAGGAGAGCCACGGCGGCCAGCGCGACGTGAACATGCTGCGGGCCTTCGCCGCCTACGCGCCGCTCTTGACCGACTACGTGAACCTGGCCTCGCTCGACCCGGCCCAGACGCTCCTCTCCGACGTCCGGGTGGAGCTCCACCGCCGGGCCGGGAGGGCCCTCGACGTGCTGCTCCTCCAGGAGCAGGACCACGTGGCCGAGGTCCTCGGGTTCGACGACGCCGACGCCCTCATGGCCGCGGTGGCCGAGGCCGGACGGACCATCGCCTGGTTGAGCGACGACGCCTGGCGTCGACGCTCGCTCTGGCAGCCCGACACCGGCCCAAAGAAGCGGGGCCTCTTCCGCCGCCGGGCCGAGGACGAAGCGACCACGTCGTCGGTCGGCGAGGGCGACGTGGTGGAGGTCGAGCCGGGCGTCGCCGTCATCGGGGGTGAGGTCCTCCTCACACCGTCGGCCGACGTGGCGGGGGACGCCTCGCTCACCTTCCGGCTCGCCGCGGTGGCTGCCGAGCGGGAGCTGCCGATCGCCCGTCGGAGCCTCCACCGACTGGCCGACACGCTCCCCCCGCCGCCCGACCCGTGGCCCGGTCCGATGCGCGAGGCCCTCGTCCGGGTGCTCTCGGCCGGCCCGGGCGCCATCGACGCCCTGGAGGCCCTCGACCACGAGCACCTCCTCACCCGGCTCCTCCCCGAGTGGGAGGCGGTGCGCAACCGTCCGCAGCGCAACGCCTACCACCGCTTCACCGTGGACCGGCACCTCCTCGAGGCGGCCGCCAACGCGGCCTTGCTCGCCACCCGGGTGGGCCGGCCCGACCTACTCGTCGTGGCCGCGCTCTTCCACGACATCGGCAAGGGCTACCCGGGCGACCACACGGCGGCCGGCATCGACGTCGTCCAGGAGCTCGGCCGGCGGCTGGGCTTCGACGAGGCCGACGTGACCACGCTCGTGCAGCTCGTCCGCTTCCACCTCCTCCTCCCCGACACCGCCACCCGGCGCGACCTCGAGGACCCGGCCACCATCGAGGCGGTGGCCGAGGCCGTCGGCGACCGCGGCACGCTCGAGCTGCTCGCTGCCCTCACCGAGGCCGACAGCCTGGCCACCGGTCCGGCCGCCTGGGGGGGCTGGAAGGCGGGCCTCGTGGCCGAGCTCGTCTCCCGGGTCAACGAGCGGCTCGCGGGCCGTCCGTCCGCCCGACGGCGCGAGCTGAGCGAGGCCCACCGCCAGCTCATGGCCGAGGCCAAGGCCCGGGGCGGGCCGGTGCTCGTGCTCGACCCACCGGCACTGGCCGTGGCCTCGCCCGACCGCCCCGGTCTGCTCACGTCGGTCACCGGTGTGCTGGCCCTCCATAACCTCGACGTGCGCAGTGCCGACGCCAGGAGCGAGGACGGTGTGGCGGTCGAGCTCTTCACCGTCGACGTGGGGTCGCGCCGCTGGCCCGAGGCCTCCCGCCTGACGGCCGACCTCGAGGCGGTCCTCGCCGGTCGCCTCCCACTCGACGACCGGCTGGCCGAGAAGGCCCGGGACTACGCGGGCACCCGTCGGACGATGGCCGTGCGCACGTTCGAGACCCAGGTGCTCGTGGACAACGCCGCTTCGGACTCTTCGTCCGTCGTCGAGGTCCGGGCGCTTGACGACGTCGGCCTCCTGCACCGGGTGACGAGGGCCCTCTTCGACCAGCGCCTCGACGTGGCTTCCGCCCGCGTCTCGACGGTCGGGCGCGAAGTGGTGGACGCCTTCTACGTGCGTCACGCCGACGGCCAGAAGGTGACCGACGACGACGCCCTGAAGGAGCTCCTCCGAGCCGTTCGAGAGGCGCTCAACTGACAACGACAGGTTGGCTACCTGCTGTAATACATTCGGTTCTATCCGTGATACGCTGGCGAGCATGCGGAGTCTGCGGCTGGATCCGGCCCTCGATGACAAGATTCGGCGCGCCGCAGCCGCCACGGGCCTGACGGTGTCAGCCTTCATCCGGCGAGCCGTGGCCGAGCGTGCGGACGCCGTCCTGGCCGAGCGCCCACGTTCGCTCTTCGCCGACGTCGCGGGCGCCGTCCACGGAGGAGGAGGTCGCGCCGAGCGGACGGGCGAGGTCTTCAGCAAGGTCCTTGCTGAACGCTCGTCCAGAACGTGACCCTGATCGACGCCGGTCCTCTTATCGCCATCATCGACGCCGACGAGCCGAAGCATCGAGCGTGCCTCGACGTCCTGGATCGGGTCTCCTTACCCCTCGTCACGACCTGGCCAGCCTTCACTGAGGCCATGTATCTGCTCGAGCGGGTCGGAGGCTTCACGGGCCAACAGGTCTTGTGGCGTCTCGTGACGACCGAGCGTTTGGTCATCGCCGATCTCACGGCCTCAGCCGTCGCTCGTAGTGCTCAGCTCATGGAACAGTACGCCGACCAGCCGATGGACCTGGCGGACGCCACACTCGTCGCTCTGGCCGAGGAACGAGGTCAGCGAGTGATCTTCACCCTCGACGCCGACTTCGGCTTCTACCGAGCGAGGGGCCAAGGTTCCTTCACGGTTCTGCCCGATTGATCCACCGTTGCGGTCAAGAGAGATGGCGCCGACTCGAGGTGCCTACGTCCCTGGGGGATCGCCGTACTTGGCCGATCAGCTGAACTGTGATCCCATCGCCGAGATCCACCTGGCTCGACAACGCGGGCATCGGCATCGTCGAACGGCAAGGCCGACGATGCTCCCGGCGAGCAGGAGGGCCGTCATGCCGATCAAGCCGACGAACACCGCCACGATGTCATCGATCACGATGAAGACGGAGTCGACCCAGCCTTGGACCGTGCTGAGCAGATCGAAACCGCCCACGACAACGAGCACGCCGAGCAGGGACCAGATGGGAAGCTCCGGCCACTCCCCCGCCCTGCCGAGGACGAACCCGAAGGCCACGGTGAGGGCCACGTCCAGCAAGGTGCCGACGTCCCAGATGATGTTGGCCCGGGAGGGTAGGACGAGCAAGAAGAGCGCACCGAGCAGGAACGAGAACGTGAGGGAGAGGAGCCAGTAGGCCCCCAGCGTCCGGACCGAAACCGGCCTTCGGCTCACGCAGCTACCGGGTTCCGTCGGGCGGTCGGCAACGTCTCCCAGCGGACGGGCAGGTCCCGCATGACGAGCGCCGAGTCGAAGACGCACGACCCCTCAGGGAAGCGATCGGGATCGTCGAAGACGCTCGAGGCGATGGCCTCGACATCGACCGGCGTGGCCTCCCAGCGGGAACTCACGAGCCGGACCCGGTCCAGTCTCCCGCTCCGTCGGGCCGGCGAGAGCCCGAGGGAGCCGGCGCGGAAGAATGCGCCGGCCTCGTCGACCGAGTCAAAAAGTATGCCGTCCCAGCGGTCTGACTCTCGCCCAAGGACATCGATCCGCACCTCGTGGTCCTGACTTTGGACAGCGACCTCAAGACGGCCGTGGTCATCGAGGATGGTGAAGCGGGCCTGACGATGGTCCCCCGGGAAGATCCGGCCGCCGGCCCATGCCGTGAGAAGCGAACCAGTGTCCCGACGAGGTATGAAGACCCCAACCTGCGGGCCAGCTTGGTCGTCCCATTCAACGGCGAAGCGGTGGGCGACGTTGTCCGTCGTGATGCCGAAGACTCGGGGTAAGGGCGGGACCCGGAGTTCGCGTAGTCGGATGATGCAGATGCCACCTACCGCCCAGCCGTGCACGAGCTGCGGACGTAGCGGAGCGGGTAACAGCCGGGCGACTTGCTTCGGATCGATGCGGTAGTTGAGCAGCAACCGCCGCTCGATGGTGCAGTCGACGGCCTCGGTGATCACGTCGTAGCCCCTTTCACCTTGCTGCGGCGCTTGCGCCGCTCGCGGAGGACGATCTGCTCGGGGCACACGCTCGAGAGGAACTCACCCACACAGAGGGCGAGTCGCTCCTCGACCAGCGAGTAGTAAATCCGGTTGGCGTCGCGGCGCTCGACGATGAGGCCGGCGCCCTTCAGCACCCCGAGGTGGCGGGAGACCGACGGGGCGCTGATCGTGAAGCGCCCGGCGATCTCACCCGCCGTGAGCTCGCCCTCCCGCAGGTCACGAAGGATCTGGCGTCTCGTGGGGTCGGCCAGCGCCCGGAACACCCCGACGTCGTCGGCCTCGACCATAGTCGCAGTATAGCTAATTTGCTAATAACAAAGCAAGGTGGGAGCCCGTCCAGCTACTGGTCGATGCGACGCCCTTTGGCTCAAGCGTCAGGCCGAACGCCCAGAGAGGTGCGATGATCTCGACCAGCCGCCGCGTCCCCGAGCCAGGCGCAAAGAGGCTCGACACACGACGTGGAGACACCCACAGTGAGAAGACGGGGATGGGTCCTGATGGTGGCGGTGCTCGGTGCCAGCGTCCTCGCGTCGTGCTCCTCGAGCCCCGTCGGAGTCGGCAACGGGACCTCGGCAACGCCGGCGGCCGTCTCGGCCAACGGCAGAGCGACGACGACCACGACCGCGGCGCCCCTCCCGGCGGGAGCGCAAGGATCGGTGGCCGCCGTCCCTTGGCACGACGTCGGCTCCGGTTGGCTACTCGCCGAGTGGAGCCCGAATCCGGGTGCGGGTCCCGGTGAGACGGTCCCTGGCACGCTCCCGCCCTCCCAGGTCTCGGTCTCCCTCTTCCTGGTCGACCCCGTGGGCGGCCGCTACCTGATCACGGTCTTCCCGCCAGGAACCCAACCGACGCTCGCGGACTGGTCAGGTGACGGCCGGCGCGCCCTCTTCCTCACGTTCAACGGCGCCGTCGCCGGGTCGGGGGGAACCGTCTCGGAGGTCGACCTCACGACGGGCAAGACGATCCACAGTTTCGCTACCGGTCCTTATGGGGAGGCTGTGAGTTACACCCGACCAAAAGGGTTAGCGGTCCTCACGGCCATCGCCACGCCAGCGTCGTCCGGTCAGCAGAACGCGCAGGACGTGTTGGAGCGAGAGGATCTCTCGGGTTCGGTTCAGGAGAGTTACCCCACCAGTTTTAGCCAGCTCGGCGCGTACAACGGCAACTTCGCGGCGAGCCCTGACGGCTTGCAGCTTGCCCTCGGCACCCGATCGGGCGTCGCCATCGTCGGCAACGACGGCACCGTCGAACAACAGGTGATGGTGCCCGGCGCGAGCTGGTGCAACCCCGTTCGCTGGCGGGCGCGCCAGGTGGCGCTGGCATCGTGCGCCGTGAATGAGGCTCCCCCGCAACTCTGGGAGATCCCGACCGAAGGTGGGGCCCCGACCGCGCTGACCGCCACCCCCGCCCCCCCCGACTCCGGCGACATGGACGCCTGGCAGCTCCCAAGCGGGGTCTACCTCCAGGACGCCAGCGGATGCGGGTCGGTCTACGTGGCCAAGCTCCAGCCCAACGGGACAACCAGCCCGGTCACCGTCCCCGAGGCGACGGGTGGCACCGAGGTCATCCTGGGTGCGGCCGGCGGGCGCCTGGCGATCCACGCCCGGGTGGGATGCGGCGGCGGACTCTCGGTGCTCTGGTTCGATCCGGTGGCCAACACGAGCACCGTGGTGCTGGGGCCGCCCCTCATGACCGGCGGCGTCGAGACTGCGCTGAGCTATCCCGAGCAGCCACCCGGCAGCTGAGGACGAACCACGCGGCGGGGCTGCGGGCCCCGTCGGCCGCAGGGATCTGGCCCGGAGCTGAGGGCAGGCCTGCCTTGCGACGACACCGTGCAGGAGGCGAGAGATAGGAGTCGCCGCTCCTCTTTCTCCCTCGTCAACGAATGCCCCGGTGACGGACCGTTCGACGCTCGGAGACAGACCCACGGTGCGATCGGCATCCTTGCGAGCTCGGTGAGTGGCGAGGCCGCAGCGGCCGTCACGGGCGCCGTCAGCAACCGAGCGCGGTCGAGAGGACACGGCAAGCCTCTTCCATCTTGGAGGAGGACAACCGCGTGATACGTCGGCGGAAGTTGGACCGGCGGAGGGTGTGAAGGTTGTCGAAGGCGGCGACACAGCGGTCCGGCAGCCCGTCCTCACGGCCGAGGGGAAGTTCGCTCGTCAAGCCTCGGACCGTCCGGGTGCAAGGAGCGACCACCACGGCGGCGATCCGATCGGCGACAGGGTCACGGGTGAGGACGAGAACTGGCCGGTCGCCGCCGGGAGTGGCGGCCCACCAGACCTCCCCTCTCACCATGGAGGAGTGGCGCCCCAGGCGTCGGGGTCGTCAGCGAAGGCGAGCTCGGCGTCCGTGAGCGGCAGGCGGTCGTAGACAGCTGCATCGTGCTCGGCGGCGAGCCAGATCACGTAGAGCTCGATGGCCCGCCGGATCGCTTCGGACCGGGACCCGTGGGGCTCGGGGACGAGCTGATCCAGGCGATCCACCAGCTCGGAGGGGAGGCGGACGGCGATCTGGGTCGTTGTCATACATTGAGCATACCAATCCGTAGGACAGAGCAGCAGCCCTTCGCCCGATCGTTGGTGCATCGATCCAACGAAAGGGTCGCCCGGTCGAACGACTTTGGCGAACGGCCCGATGGCGTGAGCGCGGATGGCGACCGCGGCGGCCGCCGCAACGCCGAGGTTGACGAGCTCTTCGTCGGCCAGCTCGGGCTCGGCCATCGCCGCCCCGAAGTGGGTGGAGGTCGACGACCAGTCGGCGGCCATGCCCCGGTCGTCGAGGTACCAGCGGCGGCGACCGGTCATCCAGATGGTCTTCTCCCGTCTCGGTCCATCGGGTCGGGGCGCGGACCCCTGCCAGCAACCCCTTTGACCGGGTGCCGAGCGGGTTCCGAACGGAAGGCCCTCTGCCAGCTCTCAGGAGGCGACTGGTACGCTCGACGCCAGCCATGGCCCGAGTTCCCGCACACCGAGCCCGCTCGAGGTGGCCCCGGCGCCTGCTCATCGGGTTCGCCGTGATCGTGCTGCTCGGCGCGGCCGGGGCGGGCGCCTACGCCCTCGGGCGGCCCCACCACACGCCGGCGGCGGCCGCCGCGACCACCCATCAGCACCAGGTGGTGCCGCTCGCCGTCGTGGCCACGACGCCGTCGAACCAGGCGGCCAACGTGAGCTCGAGCGCCACGATCGCCGTCCAGTTCTCGACGGCCCTCACCCCGGGCAGCCCGATGCCCACCCTCAACCCCCCGGTGGCCGGCAGCTGGTCGGACCTCTCGTCCTCCGAGGTGCAGTTCGCCGCCGACGGCCCGCTGGTCCCCGGCGTGCACGAGACGCTGACCGTGCCCGGTGGCTCGAACGGGATCCTCGGTGCCGACGGCCAGGAGCTCGCCACCCCGGTCACGTCCAGCTTTGACGTGGCCGGGGGCTCGACGCTGCGCCTCCAGCAGCTCCTGGCCCAGCTCGGCTACCTGCCCGTCGACTTCGTCCCGTCGTTCCAGCCGTCCTCCCCCACCCAGCTGGCCGACCCGCAGCCGGGCTCGTTCACCTGGCGCTGGTCGACGCTCCCCTCGGACCTCACCTCGCTGTGGGCACCGGGCCAGTACGGGGAGATCACGAAGGCCGCCGTCATGACCTACGAGGACCAGCACAACATGACGGCCGACGGCGAGGCCGGACCCGCCGTCTGGGCCAGCGTGCTCCAGTCGGCGGCGACCGGTCAGGACGACCAGGCCCCGTGGGACTACGTGCTCGTCTCGAAGGGCAGCCCGGAGACCACCACCGTCTTCCGCAACGGAGCCAACGTGTACTCGACCCTGGCCAACACGGGCGTGCCGGCCGCGCCGACGGTCGACGGGACCTTCGCCGTCTTCGAGCACCTGACCTCGACCACGATGACCGGCACCAACCCCGACGGCTCCCACTACTCGGACCCGGGGGTGCCCTGGGTCAGCTACTTCAACGGGGGCGACGCCCTGCACGGGTTCGTGCGCGGCGGCTACGGCTACCCCCAGAGCGACGGCTGCGTCGAGATGCCGATCCCCAACGCAGCGATCGTCTTCCCGATGACCCCGATCGGCACCCTCGTCACCGTCGCCGGTTGAGTTCTCCTCCCGCCCCGGTCCGGGGCTACGACGTGCCCGACTGGGCCCGGTGCTCGAGCAACGGGTGCACCAGGCCGAGCTGGCAGAGCGTCTTTTCCGGTTGGCGCCGGGTGGCCAGCGCCAGCTCGGCGCCGGGCACGGCGAAGACGTAGAGGTTCCAGAAGACCTCGAGGCCGGCCGGCTCGATGTCGGCGTAGAGGCGGCGCTCGACGTCCGTCCACCGGGTGAACCCGGCCTCGGCGAAGCGGGCTGTCCACCAGGCGAACGAGGCGATCGTGAGGTGGCCCTCGATCGGCTGGCCTTCGGCGTCGACCGCCAGGTCCGACCTCGGGAGGGGACCTCCCTCGGTGTCGCCCTCGGTCTCGTAGTGCGCGAGCCGTTCGGGACGGACCTTTCCCCCGTAGTGACCGTCGGGACCAGAGGCGTTGTGCCCGTAGGAGGGGATCGTGGCGTAGACCAGGCCCCGGCAGACGCGCCGCAGCTCGGCCAGGGCGGCGGGCACCTTCTCGGGCTGCAGGTGCTCGAGGATCTCGAGTGCGCTCACCAGGTCGAACTCCCCGTCGGCGAACGGGAGCCCGTCGGCCAGCTCGCCCAGGCGCACGTGGCCGCGGGCCCCGGGGGCGGCGTGCTCGACGGCGAACGGGCTGGCGTCGCAGCCACAGGCGTCGAGGCCGAGCTCACGGAGGGCCTCGACCAGATAGCCGGTGGCGCAGCCGACGTCGAGGGTGCGCCGCACGTCGAAGTTGCGCCAGAGGAGGTAGGCGGCGATATCGGCGTTCGAGGAAACCCGGTCGTAGCTGGCGTAGCCCGAGCGCCCCTCCCGGTCGCCCGTCGGGTTGCGGCCCTCGCCGAAGTAGGCCCCGTCGTAGAGGGGGTCGGCCTGGGCCGCCAGGGCGCTCGCCCGGCGGGCCTCGGCCCGCTCAGCCCCGGCCTCGGCCGCCGCGGCCAGCTCGCGGCCGGCCCGGGCCATCAGTCGGCGGAGGCGCTCCGACGAGGCGGCCAGCCGGGCCAGACCCTCTCGGGCCGAGGCCACAGTCGGCGCCAGCCTGCGGCTCACCATGACCGCCGAGGTTAGCGGCGGCTCTGCGGCGCCCCGGGCCCGTGCCTGGCGGACGCTCGGTGAGGCGGCGGTGGCCATCGGCCTCGGGCTCCTCCTCTTCGTCGCCTACCAGCTGTGGGGAACCGGCCTCCTCGAGTCCCATGCCCAGTCGGCGCTGCGGCGCACCCTCGAGCGCGAGGTCCCGGCCCGGGCGGACGCCGCGCTCCGCCGGGTGCTCGCCCGTCCGGACCACCGCGGGCCCGGCCGCAACGGTCCCCGCCGGCCGGCCACGGCCCCGCCGGCGGCCGCACCGCCGGCGGCCGCACCGCCGGCGGGCCGGCCGGTGGGCCTCCTCCTCATCCCGGCCCTCGGCGTCGACCAGGTGGTGGTCGAGGGCGTCGGCCCGGCCGATCTCGAGCTCGGGCCGGGCCACTATCCGGGCACGCCCCTCCCGGGCGAGTACGGCAACGCGGCCATCGCCGGTCACCGCACGACCTGGGGCCATCCCTTCTTCGACCTCGACGCCCTGGCGGCCGGCGACCGGATCGTCGTCATGACCGAGGCGGGCATCTTCGTCTACGTCGCCCGGCGGACCGCGGTCGTCGATCCGGGTGACGTGGCCGTGCTCGACCCGACGGCCCGACCGGAGCTGACCCTCACCACCTGCAACCCCCGCTACAGCGCGGCCCAGCGTCTCGTGGTCGTGGCCACACTGAGCGCCTCGCAGCTCTTCGGCCGGGCCCACGGGCACGGGCCCGTCGGCCCCGCCCGAGGTCGACGGGCGGACCGGCCGGCCCCCTCCCCAGGGGTCCCGGCGACCCCGGGGGTGGCTCTCACGATGCTGGCCGGGGTGCTGGCGGCGGCCTTTTCCCTGGCCGCCCGCTTCGCCCCCGGGCGGGGCCCGGTGCGCTCCGCCCTCCGGCTGGGCGGGGCCGCGGCGGCGCTCGTGGCCCTCTGGTACTGCTTCGGCGGCCTGAGCACGCTCGTGCCGCAGGGCCTCTGAGTACGGGCTCCCCGGCGAAATGCCCTGCTCACCACGAAAGGGCACGTCGACGGGGATTTGTTCATGGTCTTCCCCCAAAGTTGACGGTAGGCTCGGTCGCCCACGGGGTATCGCGGAGGGTGCCCTGGGCCCTGACGGGGGTCCGGACGGGGGGCGGAATCCACAAGGGACATTCACTAGAGGGGGATGTCACCATGAGCCAGGTGCAGTCCGGTTCGGAGGCGGCGGCGGCCGCCCTCGTCGGTTCTTTCGCCACCTTCTCCCTGATCGACGTGCTGGACCTGCTGGCCCGCACCGGCCACACGGGGGAACTCCAGGTGGTGGGCCGCGGCGTCGATCACCGGCTCTGGGTGGACGCCGGCGATCTCCTCGAGACCGAGACCGAGACCGCGACGTCCTCGCTCTTCGACCTGGCCTGCATCGAGGAGGGTTGGTTCTACTTCACCGCCTCGACCGCCAAGCCCGACGGGCGGACCCGGATCGCCGTCGCGCAGGTCCTGGAGGAGCTCGGCCCGCAGGTGGGCGAGTGGCGCGAGCTCGTCCGGGTACTCCCGCCCGATGCCATGGTGAAGATGTCCTCGTCCACCCCCTCCGACGAGGTCCAGATCCGGGCCGACCAGTGGCAGGTGCTCAGCCTCGTGGGGAACCCCGGCAAGTCGGTGCGCGAGGTGATCGTCGACGCCCCCCTCCACCCGCTGGACACGTTGCGCACCCTCCAGGAGCTGGCCAACAACCATTTGATCTCCGTGGAGTTCGACGAGATGAGCTCGGACAGCAGCAGCTCGACGACCCTCCTCACCACCCCGGCGCCGGCGCTGCGCGACCTCCCCAACCCTCCGGTGTCGGTCGACGGCGGCGGGGACGACGACAGCGCCTTCACCGGGCCGCCTTCGGGCCCCACGCCGGCGACGCCCGAGGCGGCCGACGGCGGTGAGGTGAGTGGCGGGATCGATGCCCCGGCCGGCGGGGCGGCGGCGTTCGGGACCATGGCCCTCGGCCCCAACGAGCCCATGCCGCCCCTCCAGGCCTTCGACGCCCGCTCGTCGGCGCCCCCCGTGCCGCAGTCCCCCGAGAACTGGCCGGAACCACCGACGGCGCACGACGAACCGCCGCCGCCGCCGGTGGCCGGGAGCTTCAGCATGCCGACGCAGTCCTCGGTGCTCCCACCGCCCATCTCGGGCGACCCGTGGTCGACGCCGGTGGCCTCGAAGGAGCTCAACGGCGACGACGCGGGCTGAGCGCCTCGTCCGCCGCTACCCCTCGTCCTCCTCCGACGGTCCCCACGGGGCCTGACGCTGGGTGGGCACGCCCACACCGTCGGGACCGACCGCCGCGGCCCGCCCGACCGAGGTCCGGCCGAAACGGGCCCGGATGGCGTCGACGGCCGCGCTGACCTCCTGCCACGAAGCCTGGAGGCCGGCCGCACCGGTCGTCGACGACCCGTCCTCCGTGATCCCCGCCAGGCCGGTGTCCGAAGCGAGGTCGAAGGCCAGCTGACGGGCGGGGGACTCCTCCGCCAGCCCCGACACGCTCACCCCCAGCAGCCGCACGCCGTCGCCGAGGTCGACGGCGTCGAGGAGGGCACCGGCCACCGCGTCGAGCGCTTCGGCCGTGTCGACGAGGAACGGGAGGGTGTGCGAGCGGGTGATCGTCGAGAAGTCGGCGTAGCGCACCTTCACGACGACCGTGCGGCCGGCCAGCCCGGCTTCACGCAGATGCAAGGCCACGGCATGGGCCATCCGGACGGCGTGGGCCCGCAGCTCGGCCGGCTCGAGGACGTCGTGGCGGAACGTCTCCTCGTGGCCGATGGACTTGGCCGGGCGGTCGGGCACGACCGGCCGAGGGTCGTAACCCCGGGCGAGCTCGGTCAGCTGCGTGCCGAGGGCCGGGCCGAGCAGGCGGATCACCGCGTCCTCGGGGAGGGCGGCGAGCTCACCCACCGTGGCCACGCCGACGTCGTGGAGCCGTCGGACCGTGGCCGGACCGGCCCCCCAGAGCGCCCCGATCGGCAGCGGGTGCAGGAACGCCAGCTCGTCCTCGGGGGCGACGTCCACCACCCCGGGCCCGGCCCTCGGGCCGTCCCGGCTGGCCACCGGCTTGGCCGCCCGGGAAGCCAGCTTGGCCACGAGCTTCGACCGCCCGACGCCGACCGAGCACGCCAGCCGGAGCTCGTCGGCTACTCGGGCCCGGAGGGCGTGGGCGATCTCCACGGCCGGGCCGAGCAGCCGTCGGGCGCCGGTCACGTCGAGGAAGGCCTCGTCGAGGCCGATCGGCTCGACGAGGGGCGTCACCTCGGCCAGGAGCTCGTGCAGCTGCCGGCTCACCTCGGCGTAGCGGGTGTAGTGGCCGTCGACGAAGACCGCCGGCGGGCAGAGCTGCCGGGCCCGCAGCGAGGGCATGGCCGACTGCACGCCGAAGGCCCGGGCCTCGTAGGTGCACGAGGCCACGACGCCCCGGGCGCCGCTGCCGCCCACGATCACCGGTCTGCCGGCGAGCCCGGGGTCGTCCAGCACCTCGACCGCGGCGAAGAAGGCGTCCATGTCGACATGGAGGATGGCCCGGTCGTCCTCAGGCACCGAACTGCAGGTGGCGGAAGCCCTCGGCGTAGGGGACGCCCGCCCGTCGACCCTCCTCCTCGGCCCGCAGCCGTACGGCCTCCCCGGCCCACTCGCCCGGCTCGGCGAACTGGCTCTGGTGACACAGGACCGCGGCCACCTTCACGTCGATCGTGTCCGTGACGTCGACCCACACGTCCGGCTCGAGGGTCCCCGAGAGATAGGTGGCCCGTACCTGGTGCGGCGGGCCGTGCTCGGGGAAGTAGAGCGGGAGGGCGGCGGCCGGTGACACCGCGTCGAGAAGCGCCCAACCGGCCATCCGGTGGTCCCGATGGTTGAAGTAGTGCTGGCCGAAGAACACGGCCGTCGGGTCGTGGCCCAGCACCACCTCGGGCTGGAGACGACGGAGTTGGGCGACGAGCTCGCCCCGCAGCTCCGGGCCGTCAGTCAGCTCCCCGTCGGGCAGGCCGAGGAGCAAACTGGAGCTCAGCCCGACGAGCCGGGCCGAGGCCGCGAGCTCCTCGGCCCGACGGGAGGCCAGCTCCTCCGGCTCGACCGCCGGGTCGGTCGTGCCTCGCCCGCCGTCGGTGCAGACGACGAGGTGCACCTCGCAGCCGTTGGCGGCCCATCGGGCGAGGCTGCCCCCGCAGGCGACGTCGCCATCGTCGGGATGCGCGTAGACGGCGAGCGCGCTCGACGGGATCTCGTCGATCAGCCCGGGCACCGTCGGACCACCGTCTTCAGACGCGACGCTTCGGCTCGGTCGTCTTCGTGAGAAGACCGACCTCGCGCTCGAAGTCCCCAGGCTCCTCGAAGCCCTTGTAGACGCTGGCAAAGCGGACGTAGGCCACCTCGTCGAGGCCCTTCAGCTGTTCCAGCACGGCCATGCCCACCTGCTGGGTGCTCGGCTCGGACCCCATCAACCGCACCGCGTCCTCGACCGCCTGGGCCAGCTCCTCGAGGTCCTCGTCGCTCACCGGCCGGTTCTTGCTCGCGGCCTGGACGCCGGCCACCAGCTTCGTCCGGTCGAAAGGCTCGCGCTCGCCCGAGCGCTTCACCACGACGAGAGGCAACTCGTCCACCCGCTCGAAGGTGGTGAAGCGCCGACCACAGCTGAGGCACTCCCGGCGTCGGCGAATGGCCGCCCCCTCGTCAGTCAGCCGGGAGTCCACCACCCGGTCGTCGTTGACCGAGCACCAGGGGCAGCGCACCCGGCCGACGATAGTTCCCTCTCCGGCCGGCTCCGCCGGCCGCGGCTCACGGGAGTCGCAGGTGCTCGCCCGGGGCGACCTGGTCCGAACCGATCTCGGCCTCGAGTTCGGCGACGAACGGCCGGGGATCGCCATTCGGGTCGAAGCGGCTGGCGATGGACCACAGCGTGTCGCCCGGCTGGACCACGTAGATGCCGTCGTGGAGCCGCAGCGGCGACCTTGCGGGCGAGTGGCCGCCAAGGGCCCCGGCCGGCAGAGCAAGCAGCGTGAGGAGTCCACCGGCGACGAGTCCGACGACAGTCCGGCGGCGGCGGACCCTCGTGCTGGCCCGGATCCGACGGCGCACGGCGACGTCGCAGCCGAGACGGACCGGCCTCGCCGGGGTCCAGTCAACCCCGGCGAGGCCGGCGGGTCCCTGCGGTTCCAGGGGCTCGATGGGCTCGGATGGCTCGAGGGGTTCGAGCAGCCGCAGAGACGGACGAGGCCAGGGGTGATCCAGCTCCGAGGCGAGCGGGTCGAGGGCAAGGGCCATCAGGCCGGCCCCTCCCCGCCCCTCACGGGACGGCAGACCACTGGCGAACGCCTGTTCGTCATGAGGACATCCAACCACGAACGAGTGTTCGCTGTCAAGGTTCGAACGACCCGTTCCCCGGCCTGGCCCGCCTGGTCATGGCGACCGCGCCAGGCGCCTGACCTGGGGTTCGCCGTGGCCCGAGGCACTTCGGGGCCACGGCCTGACCCCCTGTCGAAGATAGCGAACAAATGTTTGCCCTCGACCTCCGGGTTGGCTATCGTGGCAAACGGACGTTCGCCCGCGACGGGCGGAGGACGACGGAGGAGGGCCGACATGGCGGAGGCGCTGAGCGGCAAACGGCAAGAGATCCTCGACTTCATCGCGGCCAGCCTGCGCGAGCAGGGCTATCCGCCCTCGGTGCGCGAGATCGGCGAAGCGGTCGGCCTCACCTCCTCGGCCACCGTCCACGCCCACCTGGCCGTCCTCCAGCGGGAGGGCTATCTCGAGCGTGACCCGACGAAGCCCCGGGCCATCCAGGTCCGCTACGACCCCTCCTCCAAGGCGGCCATGGCCGCGGCGCCGGTCCGCCACGTTCCCCTCATCGGTGACGTCGCCGCCGGGACCGGCGTGCTCGCCCACGAGAACGTGGAGGAGCTCCTGCCGCTGCCCGAGCAGTTCACCGGGACCGGCTCCACGTTCATGCTCCGCGTGCGAGGCGACTCGATGGTGGAGCTCGGCATTTTCGACGGCGACTACGTCGTGGTGCGCCAGCAGCCCGACGCCGAGCGGGGTGACGTCGTGGTGGCTGGAATCCCCGACGACGAGGCCACGGTGAAGACCTTCGGTCGCCGGCGGGACAAGGTCGTCCTCTCCCCCGCCAACCCCGACTACGAGCCCATGGAGTTCGACCCCGCCGACATCACTATCTACGGCAAGGTGGTCACCGTCCTGCGGTGCCTCTAGGCACGAGACCAGACCACCTGCTGGCAGACTGCAACCTGATTGCTACTTTTCTCACCCGGTCGTCACTTCTGTAGCCTGTAAAACAGCAGCTCACTTAGGGTTTCTGCCACAAGTCCCACCGAGCCTTTCTGCACCCTACTTGCAACGGAAGGCCTCCCCGGATAGAACAAGCGCAGGGACGCCGGTTGGCCGACCGGCGAACCGAGGAGGGGGAAGGCGGTGCGGGCGAGGAGCATTGCCAGAGAGCCGCGCGTGACAACTCGTGAGGCACGCACGGACCTGCTGGCCCGACGACACGACGATCAGGGGGCCGAGTCCGGCTACACCCTCGTCGAGCTCATGGTCGTCCTCCTCGTGATGGCGATCATCATGGCCATCGCCATCCCCACCTTCTTCGGCACGAGAACGGGAGAGCAAGACCGGGCCTCCCAGGTCAACTTGGTGAACGCGGCGATTGCCGCCAAGACCATCTTCACCACCGACGGGAACTTCGCCTCGATCAACGGCTCGGTGAGTGAGCTCCAGAGCGAAGAGCCCGAGCTGCTCTTCACCCAGGGGCGGGTCTGGAGCACCGATCCCGCGAAGGAGGTCGACGTCGAGGTGAGCGCGGACAACAACGTGCTCGTCCTGGTCGACGAGTCGACGACCGGGCGCTGCTGGCTGATCGAGGTGAACGAAGAGCCCATTGCGAACGCCTCGGTGCCGTTGTGGTGGACCCAGACCCAGGGCCTCTCCTACGGCGCCACCCTGGCCAGCTTGGGGGTCCAGACGTTCTGCCGGGCGTCCCCCCCGACCCTCAACCCGGCGCACTTCACCGGATGGCAGGGCTCGTTCCCGAGTTGAGAGCCAACTGCCCGCTGACTGACCATCACTGCAGCCACTGACGTCGGCGTCAGCGAATCAGGAGTCAACCGCGCCAGTAGCCTCGCGTAGATGAGGACGGGTAGCGGGAAACGGGGCGCCGGTCTCTGCCGGAAAGCAACGGTAAGGGCGGCTGCGACGATGAGCCTAGCGCTCAGCCTCCCACTCATCCTCGGTGGCTGCGCCGCACCCTCGAACATCTCCGCCGGCGTCAACGGCATGTCGCAGACCAGCAACCATCACTACATCAGCGTGTCCGTCACCCTGACCAACGATGGAACCTCAGCAGCAAGACCGGCCTGCGTCGTACATGACACCATCGATGGCACAAGCGCCCCGGTTCTCCTCGATCGTCCCATCGGACCACATCAAATCGTGCAGACGAGCGTGATGGTGAGAACGCCGGATGACCTCGTGATCATGGCGCAGCCCTTAGGCCACGACCCAAAGGATCCCTACCCTTACCGAATTCAGTGTTGAGGCCGTCGCTTCGTGCGACGACGGGCTCCTCAGCCTGGTTGCATCTTTGACGTTCCCCGTTGGCGTGCTCGGTCTTAGGGCTGCAGCTCGAGGAGTCGGCCCGTCCCAACGAACCCGAGCCGCTGGTAGAAGGGATACGAGCGCTCCGTCGGGTGGACGATCAGATAGCGGAGACCGTGATGCCAGGCCCGCTCGACGAGCAGCTCCAAGAGCTGGCTCCCGGCCCCGGCATCACGGTGGTCGGGCAGCACATAGACGCTCTGGACCCAGCCGGCCTTGCGCACGAAGTACTCGGGACCGGGATCCGGTCGATGACCGCCAGCCAGGCCATGCCGATGGGGAGGGCCCCTCGTTCGGCCACGAAGGGCAGGTGGCTGTCGACGTGGTCGGTCATCCAGCGAGCGAGCGCCTCCTCGAATGCCGCTTGGTCCAGGCCTTCTTCGCCCTGCTCGACGACCCGCCATCGGAAACGCAGGCTGGCCAAGGCCGCGACGTCCCGCAGGTCCGCAGCGCGCACCGACAGGGGTATCGGAGACGGGTCACCGGGCACCGCAGCATCATCGCGCGACAGCCGGCGATCTCGGCCAGCCCGGCCGACGTCTTCGACACCTACCATCGTCTCGAACGGAACGGGAAGGGACGAGTGTGGGCTACGAGGTGCGACGGGTCACCTCAGCGGCTCGGCCGACGGCGGTGGTCGTCCGCGCCACGAGCTGGGAGGAGTTTCCGACACTCTGGATGCACCTGCTCGACCAGGTGTACGCCTTCTTGCCGTCGAGCCGTGTCCGCCAGACGGGGCACAACGTGATGCTCTACCTCGATGATCGTCCGACCGTCGAGGTCGGTGTCGAGGTGGACGGGCCGTTCACGGCCGACGGGCCGGTCGTCGCCTCGCTACTCCCGGCCGGTGAGGCCGCCACGACACTGCACCGGGGCCCCTACGACCGGCTGGGCGAGGCACACGACGCCGTCCGCGACTGGTGCGCGGTGCGCCGGTACGAGCTCGCCGGCCCCCGGTGGGAGGTCTACGGCGACTGGCGCGAGGACCCCCAGGAGCTCGAGACCGAGGTCGTCTACCTGTTGCGCTGAGCGACGGCCCCCCGTGGGCCGGTCAGGCGGCTGTCAGCAGGGCACCCCGTCCCAGGTGCTGACCGCCCCAGCCACCAGCTGGCCGATCGAGCCCGTGTTGGCGAGCCCGATATACTCGGTCCCGCTCGGGAAGTAGTGCCCCTGAAAACTGAGGGACTTGTCGCCCCAGGTGAGCGTGATGTTGGCGCCGCCGCCGCTGTAGGTCCCGAAGTCGTCCGGGAAGTGGATGTCGTTCCAGGTGTGGTGCTTGCCGAACACATCGATCTCGCAACCGCCCCCGTTGTCGAATTCGATCGTCCACGTCTGACCGGGCTTCAAGATGGAACGGGTGGAGGCTGATGCGCTGCCGCCGCCGAGCCCGACGGTGAGCGCCATCACCAGTACCGCAGCGAGCATCGAGAATCGACGTGCCATGACCGACCTCCTGACGACTCCGAGCTATGGGGAGACTCATGGTAGGAGCGGGGCCGATCCCCTTCCACCGGAACCGCTCTTCCGCTACCACCAGGCCGGAGGTCGAGGTCCGGTGGGTCAGCCGTCCGATCGGGGCAACCGCAAGGCGAAGGTCGTGGTGGCGTGGCACACCGGACCGTCGGTGACGGTCTCCGAGATGATGGCCACCGCCATCACGGCCGTGCGCTTGGCCAGCCGCAGCATGTGGGCGTCCGCCATGAGCTCGCCGAAAGGGGCGGGGCGGAGGAACTTGGCCGACAGCTCCTGGGTGAGGGCGTCGGAGCCCGGCGGGAGGTGGGCCATGGCCATCATGAACGCCGCGGCGTCGACGAGCGTGATGAGCGACGGCCCGGACCAGAAGGCCCCAGGGCGCAGGTCCCGCACGTCGGGCTGACGCCGGATGACCAGGCGGTCCTCCTCCAGGAGCTCGACCGCCATGCGGGGCGTCTCCTGGCCGGCCGGCTTCTGCCCGCCCAGGGCACCGACGCCCGAGACCTCGCCGCGGTGGGCGAACATCTCCTCCAGCTCGGTCGGGTTGTAGTGCAGCACGAGGCCGGTGTCCGACCGTCAGTCAGCCCAGAGCTGGTCGGTGTAGATGTCCGTCCCGACCACCGTCGGGATGAAGGGGAGTGCGGCGATCACGGTGCCCTTGCCGGCCGCCTCGACCCGCCGACGGTGCTCGGCGATGACCGGCTCGAACGAGGCGGCCGGGTGATGGTCGAAGAACCAGAGGAGAAGGGTCCGGTCCTCGCCCGCCTCCTGGCGGGGTACGTCACCTGGGGCGTCGATCAGGAGGGGGAGGGGCGTGAAGGCGGCCACGAGGGCGGCGTCGCTGCCGGCGAGGAGCTCGGGCAGGTGCTCGTGGCGAAGCCAGGACCAGAGCTGCTCGTTGCTGGTCGACGCGGAGCGGTCGACCCACGTGGCCACGAGCCCGCCGAACTGGTGGTCGAGGGCGAGCTCGACCGGGACACCTCCCTTGTCGCGACCGAGCTCCCAGGCGAACCGGTAGAGGAGGGTGTGGATGTGGTCCCGCTCCTCGAACATGCGTCCGGCGGCGTGGAGCGCCCGAACCTGGCGGACCGCCCAGCGGTTCCAGAGGTCGTGGTAGCCGTCGAGCACCCAGTAGATCGAGACGTAGGAGCCGCGGGCGGGCTCGCCCGTGATGACGCTCGGGTCGGGGTCCCGCAGGGCCTTCAGGTCGGCGGTGGCTACGAAGCGCCCCCCGGCGAACTGGTAGGGGCCGACCATGCAGCCGGCGTAGAAGTGGTCCCGCTCGTACCAGCGGTTGTAGGCCACCTCGTGACCGCGGTGCGGCTCGACCAGCGTGAACAGCATCGAGCCGAGCTTGATCGGCTCGGCGCCCGCGGTCACCTCGATGGGTCGCGGCGCCTTCTTCTCGGTTGTCCCGGCGTCGGTCATGGGCCAGAACGGTACCAGGGGGGTCCCCACCGGCGAGCCAGCGGGGTCGGACGTCTGGCCGAGGGGGTTCAGCACAGGGTGAGGTGTTGCCCCAAAGTGTCACACCCTGCGAGGACACTGCCGGCATGGGAAGGATCGACGGCCAGGTTAACCACACCCGCGGGGTCGCTTTTACGCTCGACCCAACCCCGGCCCAAGTGCGCCTGCTGCGCAGCTACGCCGGCGCGGCAAGGGTCGCCTACAACTGGGCCGTGGAGCGCGCCGATCGAAACCGCTCTATCCGCAGTGCTGAGCGTACGGCTGGCCTTCCAGAAGCCAACCTGACCCCGGCGATCTCATGGTCGGCGTACAGCCTGAGCAAAGAATGGAACCAGGCCAAGACGCACGTGGCGCCGTGGTGGCCTGAGGTCTCGATGCACGCCTTCCGTTCAGGCATTGCCTCCGCTGCGGCCGCGCTGGTCAACTACCGGGAGTCGCACACGGGTGGGCGCAGGGGTCGCAAGGTCGGGTTCCCCGTGCGCAAGACCCGCCGACGTGCCACACCATCAATTTCCTTCGTCGAGATCAACCACCAGCTGTCCTGGCTTCATCCAGGGCGCCACGGTGTGCGCCTGATGTTGCCTCAGTCGAGCCCCGACCCTGACATTCACCGCCGTCGGGCCCAGCTCGAGTGGCTCCATACGACCGAGTCGACCCGTCGCCTCTACCGCCTCGTCGAGTCCGGCCGGGTCAGTATCCAGAAGGTCACGATCTCCTACCGCGGAGGCCGCTGGCAGGCAGCGTTCTCCGTGCGCTACGTGGCTGCTCCGGTTGTGACGCGTTCGTCAAGGAGTGCAGCCGGCCGTTCGGTTGGGATCGACGCCGGCCTGTGCCACTTGGCCACGCTCTCAGTCCCGGTCGACGGGCTCTCCGATATCGAGGGCCATGTTGCCAACCCAGCGGTCCTCACCTTGTATCTCCCGCGCGTTCGAAAGCTCGATCGGGCCATCGCGCGCTGCGTCCGGGGCTCGAAGAACCGAGCACGGCTCTGTAGGCGCCGGGCCCGCCTCCATGGCCGGATCGCCAAGTCCAGGGGCCAGGGTCTGCACCGGGTGACCAATGAGCTAGTGAGACGCTTCCAGGTCATCGGCATCGAGGACCTCAATGTTGCCGGGATGGGCCGGCGAAAGGGCCGGCTGGGGCGCCGTGTGGCGGACGCTGGCCTTGGCGAGTTCCGGCGCCAACTCACCTACAAGTGCGCGGATCGTGGAGTGACGCTGGTCTGCGTGGATCGCTTCTACCCCTCGTCGAAGACCTGTTCGTCGTGCGGCACGGTGAAAGCCAAGCTGGACCGCGCGGCCCGGGTCTTCGACTGTAAGCACTGCGGGCTCGTCATGGACCGTGACGTCAACGCAGCACGCAACATCGCCCGAGAGACCGTAAAGCTTCTCGGGCAATCCCAACCAGACAAACCTGTCGCCGGGCTACGACCGGAGACACAAAACGTCGACCCGAGGCCGCGTAAGACCTGACGAGCTAAGGCTCCGAGGGCTGCAGCCGCCTGAGGGCGGAACCGAGCAGCACTGCTCGCTAGGATCCGAAAGCGGCGGTGTGTCAGGCTCGGACGGGGCGCTGGCAACGGCGTCCGGTTCGCAGCACGAGGCGGTGGTTCACCAGCCGTCTGCCTTGTTCTGTTGTCGGATCTAGGCCGAGGTCACCTGGGCGGTGGCGATCGGGGACCGGTCGGGCTGGGCCACCCCGCCGGCCGGCTCGGCCGTCACGGCCAGCTCGGTCGGCGAGGCCGAGGTGAAGCTGAACGCAGCCTGCGTTGGCTGGTGCCCGAGCAGCCCGAGAGAGATGTAGCGGCCCCCGACCACCGCCCACAGCTGGTAGGTCTGCTGCGAGCTGAGGGCGGGCATCGACGACTGCACGAGGTAGCCCTTCCCGTCGGGGAGGAGCACGAGCTGACCCACGTCACCGCCGGACGGCGAGCGGAGCGTCGTCACCTGGTGGTCGGAGCTGGCGAGGGCGGCGGTGATCGCCGCGTGCAGGCCACGGCTGCCGGCGGAGGCCTGGAGGTCGTCGGCGTGGTGGTCGGCGGCGGCAAGGTTGTAGGCGAGCACGCCGATGGCCACGGCCGCCGCCACCGCCAGTACCGCGGTGACCCGGCCGAGGATCGAGCGGCCGTGGCCGTCGGCCCCGTGCCCGTTGCTCGACGGTGCGGCGCTCGGCGGGACGCCCGGGGCGGGCGCCGGGGCGGGCGCCACCGGCCGGGCCGCCTCGGGGGCCGTCGCCACCGGCCGGGCAGCTTCGGGGGCCGCGCCCTCCGAACCGGCCGGGCGATCGTCGCCGAGGCCGGCGGCGATGCGGTCCCAGAGCTCGGGCGGCAAGGGCTCGACCGAGTTGCCGAGCGCCGCCGCCACCTGCCGGTGTTCGTCGACCTCGGCCCGGCACTCGTCACACTCCTCCAGGTGCGCCGCGACGACCTCGGCCTCGCCGGGCTCGACCGCGTCGAGGGCGTAGGCGCCGAGGAGCTCGCGGATCTCGTCGTGGGAGCGGTCGTCGCTCATGCCTGCACCGGGCCTTCGCTCAGCGCCACCTTCATGCGTCGTAGCCCCGAGCGGATGCGGCTCTTCACGGTGCCCTCGGGCTGGGACAGGGTGTGGGCCACCTCCCGGTAGGTGAGGCCGTCGAAGTACGCCAGCTCGATGGCCTGGCGCTCGTCGCCGGGCAGGGTGGCCATGGCCGCCGCCACTTGGTCAGCCAGCACGAAGTCCCACATCTCTCCTTCGACATCGTGGTCCGGTGCGGCGCTCCTGGCTTCGCGCTCCTCCCGGCGCCGGCGGGCCGCCTTGGAGCGCACCTGGTCCACGGCTCTCCCGTGCGCCTGGGTCAGGAGGAACGACCGGAGCGACCCCCGGGTGGCGTCGAACCGGTCGGGCCCGCGCCAGAGGCGCAGGAACACCTCCTGGACGACGTCCTCGGCCTCGCCCTTGTCCCCCGACACCCGCCAGGCGAGCGCGAAGACGGCGCCGCCGTGCCGTCGGTAGGCCTCGGCCAGGGCGTCCTCCCGGTACCGGGCGATCGCCACCACCAGCTGGGCGTCGCCCAGCTCCCTCACGTCATCCATGTACCTGTTGTTCGGCACCGTCGACCGCCCCGGATGGCAGCGCTGAAAATCCACCAGCGGGGACATCCGCCCGGCACGGCGGAAACGAACAGGTCATGACTATGCGTACCACGATCGACTCCTACAAGGCACGGACCGAGCGCCTGTCCCTCGAGGGCATCGACATGGCGGCCTTCGTCGACGAGCCCCTCTCGCCGGACGCTCTCCGCTGCCTCCGTTACATGCACGACATCGAGCATCACACGGTGTGCTACCTGCGCGACCTCCTGCTCACGCCCGCGCACCGTGACCCCGACGTCACGGCCTTCCTGGCCTGCTGGGTCTACGAGGAGCTCTGGCACGGCGAGGCCGTCGGGGCGGTCCTCGAGGCCCACGGCGAGACGGCAGGCGCCCCCCGCATCTCGGCCCTCCGCAAGCGCCGCGTCTGGCGCGACGGGATGGGCCTCGTGGCCCACGCCAGCAGCTCGGCCCTCGCCGGCGAGGCCTTCGTGGCCGTGCACATGTCGTGGGGTGCGGTCAACGAGTGGACGACCCAGGCGGCCTACGCCCGGCTGTCGACCATCGAGGGTCACCCCGTGCTCTCCGAGCTCCTGAAGCGCATCATGCGCCAGGAAGGCCGCCACATCGACTTCTACGCCTCGGAGGCCGAGCGCCGCCTGGGCGCCAACCGCCGGGCGCAGCAGCTCACCCGCCTCGCCCTCGGCCGCTTCTGGCGGCCGGTCGGCTCGGGCGTCATGCCGAAGGAAGAGGTGGCGTTCCTCTGCCGCCACCTCTTCGGCGGCGACGACGGGCGGGCGGTGGCCGAGCGCATCGACCGTCGGGTCGACAACCTGCCGGGGCTGGGCGGCCTGCACCTCCTCACGGGGGCCGTCGAGAGCCACCTCCTGCCGGCACCAGTGCAGCAGATCCCGGCGCGCCGCGACGGCCTCACGCTCGGCTGGGGGTTCTCCGGGGCCGCTTGACCCGGGCGCGGAAGACCGTTGTCACCCAGCCCCGAGCAGATCAACCCTTCTGTGCTTGGTTGAAGAAGCGCACCATGTCTCGGGCAATCTGCCGGAGACTCGGGTCGATGGGCTTCGGGCCCACCTGCGCGAACATGTGCCCCATGTTCTGGACCAAGACGAGTTCTGTCGGGTCACCCTTCGCTTTGAGGTCCCGATAAAGCTCGATCGCTTGTGACTTGAGGACTTTTGCGTCGTTGACACCCTGCACCAACAGGATGGGCGGCGCGTTCCGAACGACGTAGTGGGTCGGGCTGGCCAGCAGCAGATCCCGACGATCATTCCTGCCGAACACCTGCTGAATGCCGGAGGGCGAGAAGCCCGATGCTTGCTCGGTGAGGTTCGCCGGGCCGAAGAGGTCGGCCACGGCAACCAGGCTGCTCGGCTCCGTCTGATAGGGCCCGACGTCGTAAGCCGAATGCGGACCGGTCAGGGCAGCGAGGGCGACGAGTTGTCCTCCGACACTCGTGCCGAAGGCGAACATCTCGCTGCCGTTCAGGCCGTACTTCGGTGCCTTGGCTCGCAGATACCTGATGGCGCACTTGACGTCCTCGATCTGTGCGGGAAACCGAGACGCCGGAGCCAGCCGGTAGTTCAGGCTGACGACCGCATAACCGGCCGAAGCCAGTGCGTCGAGGAAGACCGGGTTCAAGTCGGACTTGTCCCCTGCCGTCATGCCGCCCCCGTGGACGTAGATGGCGACGGGAAGAGGACGGGTCGCCGCGGCGCGAGGTAAGTAGAGATCGAGCGTCTCCGAATGGCAATACGTCAGATCGCGGTGTGCCGGGCCGACCGGAGAGGGCCCACTGGCCGACGCCGCGCCGCTCCCAGCCAGGAGGCCGGCCAAGAGCAACCCGGCAGGAAGGCGCAGTCGCCGGATCACCTCACCAGTTTCCGGGCGGCCGTCGGGGGTCGGTAGGGCCCTTGGTCACTGGTGCGACGTCAGGATCGCCCACCAGACCCATCGAACTCTTCCCCCGACACCGGTTCGGGGAGGAGGCCCTTCCTGGAGTCCGACGGTCCCTCGACGCGGTCCGTCCGGCCCTTCCACGTTCCTCGGGCACGGCCTCTTCAACGAGCTGGACGGCCTCCTCGACGTCTCACCTCGCGTCCCCTGAGCACGCGGCGGCCCGCTCAGGCGCCGGCGGTGAGGAGCGAGAGGAGCGTGGCCCGGGTCCGCTCGAGGGCGGCGAGCTCCACCCGCTCGTCAGGGTGGTGCGCGAGCAGCGGGTCACCCGGACCGAAGTTGGCCGCTGGCACCCCATGGGCGTAGAAGGAGGCCACGTCGGTCCAGCCCACCTTGGCCCGTGGCTCCTCGCCGGTCGCTTCGACCAGCGACGCGAGGAGCGGGTGGTCGAGCGCGGGCGGCGCCCCGTCAGCTTCGTCGAGCAGCGTGAAGCTGTCGTGGTACTCCTCTTCGAGGTACTCGTCGAAGAGCACGTGCAAGAAGCGCTCGGCTTCGACGTGGCCGTGGTCGGGGGCGAAGCGGTAGTTGACGGTGAGTGCGGCGGCGTCGGGCACGACGTTGCCCGCCACCCCGCCCTCGATAGACACCACCTGGAGCTGCTCGACGTACTCGCAGCGGTCGAGGATGACCGACCGTCCCTCCCATCCGGCCACCCGGTCGAGCACCGGGGCGAGCCGATGGATGGCGTTCTTGCCGGTGTAGGGGCGGGCCGTGTGGGCCCGCACGCCGCCCATCGACACCATGACCCGCATGGTCCCCTGGCAGCCCGCCTCGACGAGGGCGTTCGTCGGCTCTCCGAGGACGGCCGCATCGGCGGCCAGGAGCTCGGGCCGGTCCGCCCAGATCTGCGCCAGGCCGCTCTTCGCCCGGGTCACCTCCTCGCAGACGTAGAAGCACCAGGTGACGTCGACCGTGGGCTCGGCCAGGGCCCGGGCGAGGTCGAGCATGACGGCCAGGCCGCCCTTCATGTCGGCCGCCCCGAGCCCGAAGAGCACGTCGCCGTCGCGGCGCGGTGTCTGGTTGCCGGCCGCCGGCACGGTGTCGAGGTGGCCGGCCACGAGCAGCCGCTGGCCCCGGCCGAGATCGGTGCGGGCGACGACGTTGTCGCCGATCCGGGTCACAGCGAGGTGGTCGGCCGGCGCCAGCTCCGACTGGACCAGGTCGGCGAGCGGACCCTCCTCGCCCGAGAGCGACGGGATCGCCACCAGCTTGCTCGTGAGGCCGAGCAGGTCGGGTCGAGCCGCCACCGCGGATCCGGTCAGAGGGCCACGCCGTGCTGGCGCAGCACCGCGTTCAGCTGGGCCTTGTCGTGGCGCTGCCCCTCGTCGAGGCGCTTGATGACGAGCGCGCAGCCGATGAAGAACTCGCCGCCCGGGAACTGGCGGCGCCGGCTGGCCGGGATGACCACCGACCAGGGCGGCACGACACCCCGGCTGAGCTCCTCCCCGCTCTCTGCGTCCACCACCGGGATCGAAGGGTTGAGGTGCGTGCCGCTGCCCACCACCGCCCCCTCCCCCACCCGGGCCCCCTCGGTGATCGCCGAACGGCTGCCGATGAAGGCGTCGTCTTCGACCACGACCGGCACGGCGTTCGGCGGCTCGAGCACCCCGCCGATGCCCACACCCCCCGAGAGGTGCACCCGGGCCCCGATCTGGGCGCAGGAGCCGACGGTGGCCCAGGTGTCGACGAGGGTGTCCTCGCCCACGTAGGCGCCGATGTTCACGTAGCTCGGCATGAGGATGACGCCCTTGGCGAGGTAGGCGCCGTAGCGGGCGGATGCTCCCGGCACCACCCGCACCCCCGCCGCGGCGAAGTCGTGCTTCAGCGGCAGCTTGTCGGCGTACTCGAACGGGCCCGCCTCGATCGTGGCCATCTCACGCAGGCGGAACATGAGGAGCACCGCCTTCTTCAGCCACTCGTGCACGATCACCGTGTCGGTCGCCCGGTCGACCTCGGCCACCCGGGCCTGGCCCGAGTCGAGAAGGGCGATGGCCTCGTCGACCACGGCCGCGGCGTCCCGGTCCGTCGGCCCGAGCTCTGAGAGGCGCGAGAAGAGCTCTTCGATCTGACCTTCGAGGTCAGCCACGGCCGCCCACCTCGGCCGGACCGTCGTCGGCCGCCCACTGGGCGGCGTGCAGGCGCTCGGCCACGAGGCGGATGCGCACCATCGGCTGCACCACCGCCACCCGGGCGTAGCCCGCGCCGCGCGGTCCGTAGAGGTCGCCCGGGCTCACGAGGAGGCCGGCCGTCTGGGCGAGGTCCTCGGCCATGGCCCAGGCGTCGTCCCAGCGCGGCGGCACCCGCACCCAGAGGTAGAAGCCGCCCGACGGGAGGGGCACCGGCAGCCCGGCCGCGGTGAACACCGAGGCCAGGTAGGCCAGGCGCTCGAGGTAGCGCTCCCGCTGCTGCTCCACGTGCAGCTCGTCGGCGAGGGCCACCGACCCGGCCGCCTGGACCGGCCCGGGCACCATGAGCCCGGCGTGGCGCCGCACCTCGCGCAGGTACCCGACGAGCTCGGGGTCCCCGGCGAAGAACCCCACCCGCAGGCCGGCCAGGTTGGACCGCTTCGATAGGGAGTGGACGGCCACCACCCCTTCGTTCCCAGTCGAGAGGATCGTGCGGGGCGGGACGCCCCAGGTGAACTCGGCGTAACACTCATCGGAGAACACCGGGATCCCGTGGTGCCGCCCCCAGGCCGCCACCGCAGAGAGGTCCGAGAGGCCGCCGGTCGGGTTGGACGGCGAGTTCACCCAGAGCATGAGGGCCCGGGCGATGTCGTCCGGCTCCACCTGCTCGAGGTCGAGGCCGCTCCCGTCGGGCTCGAGCGGCGGCACGGCCACCGCCCGGCAGCCGGCCAGCGTGGCCCCCATGGCGTAGGTCGGATACGAGACCGCCGGGTAGAGCACGGTGTCGCGCGACGGGTCCCGCAGGTGGAGGTAGGTGGGGGTGGAGGCGACCATCTCCTTCGTGCCGACGCAGGCCGCCAGGTCCTCCGGGTCGGCCATCACCCCGAAGCGGCGGTCCAGCCAGTCGGCGGCTGCCCGCCGCAGGGCGGCGCTGCCGGCCGAGGTCGGGTAGCCCCGCTCGGTCCCCGAGACGGCCAGCGCCTGGACCGCGGCCGGCGGTGGCGGGTCGCAGGGGGTGCCGACCGAGCAGTCGACCAGGCCCCCCGGGAGCCGTCCGGCCAGCTCCTCCAGGTGGGCCAGCCGGTCGTAGGGGTAGGGGGGCGGGATGAAGCCCGGCGCGGCGGTGGTCGTCGCCCCTTTCGCCTTCGCGCTGTCCAACGGCCTCGGCCGGCTCACGCTGCCCCTCTCGCCCGCTGCAGAAACGTTACAGGCCGGTCAGCCCACCACCAGGTAGTCGGCGAAACGGGCCCGGCCGGCTTCGTCGAGCACCACGTGTACGACGGCTTCCGACTCGCCGTCCTTTTGGCCCACGACTTCGCCCTCCCGGTGCACCGCGGCCAGCACGTCGCCCCGGGCGAAGGGGATGTGCAGCTCGAAGACCCGGTCGCGGACCCGGAGCCGGTCGGCGACGGCCCGCAGCAACCCGTCGATCCCCTCGCCGGTGAGCGCCGAGATGCAGACGGCCCCCTCCAGCTTGTCGGCCACGAGCGCGGCCTCGGGCGACCGGTCGACCTTGTTCACCACGAGCAGCTCGGGCACCTCGGCCGCGCCGATCTCGTCGAGGACGGTCCGCACCGCGTCGATCTGGCCGTAGGGGTCGGCGGCGGACCCGTCGACCACGTGGACCACGAGGTCGGCCAGCCGCACCGACTCGAGCGTCGAGCGGAACGCCTCGACCAGCTCGTGCGGGAGCTTGCGCACGAAGCCGACGGTGTCGGTGACGAGCACGGTCTCGCCCCCCGGCAGGGCGAGCTGGCGGGTCCGGGGGTCGAGGGTGACGAAGAGGCGGTCGGCCGCCGGCACGTCGGCCGACGTGAGCGTGTTGAGCAGCGTCGACTTCCCGGCGTTCGTGTAGCCCACGAGGGCCAGCTCGCGCCGACGGCCCCGGGCCCGGGAGCGCCGCTGCAGCCGGCGGGTCCGGTCGACGTCGCGCAGGTCCACCTCGAGGCGCTGCATGCGCCGCACGAGGCGCCGGCGGTCCACCTCGAGCTGGGTCTCGCCCGGTCCCCGGGTCCCGATCCCACCGGCCTGCTGGGAGAGGGCGTGACCCCGGCCCCGCAGGCGGGGCAGCCGGTAGCGCAGGAGGGCCAGCTCCACCTGGGCCTTCCCTTCGGGGCTGCGGGCGTTCTGGGCGAAGATGTCGAGGATGACCGCGGTGCGGTCGATGGCGGTGCGGCCGAGCAGCTGCTCGAGGTTCCGCTGCTGAGCCGGCGACAGCTCCTCGTCGAAGACGACCGTGTCGGCGTCGACCGACTGGGAGAGCTCGGCCAGCTCCCGCGCCTTGCCCTTGCCGATGAAGGTGGCGGGGTCGGGGCGATTGCGCCGTTGGACCACCCGGCCAACCACGTCCGCACCCGCCGTGTCGACGAGCAGCGCCAGCTCGTCGAGCGCCGCCTCCACGTCGTCCTCGGTCGCGCCCGGCAGCACGACACCCACGATGATGATGCGCTCCCGAAAGGTGCGCTCGATGAGGGTGGACGTCATCTGAGCGTGTCGAGGTCCACCGTCACGTCGGCCACCTTGCGCACCGGTCCGGTCAGGACGACCGGATCGCCGTCGCCTGGGCCGAGGGCCACGTGCAGCTGGCCGCCGGGGTTCGTCACGGCGACGTCGTCGCCGACGAGGCCCCACGACCGGGCCACCGCGGCGGCCGCGCAGTTACCCGTGCCGCAGGCGAGCGTCTCCCCGGCGCCGCGCTCCCACACCCGGAGCACCAGCTCGCCCGAGTCGACGGCGGCGACGAAACTCACGTTGATCCCCCCCGGGTAGCCGGCCTCGATGGCCGGGCCGAGGGCCGGGACGTCGACGGCAGCGGGATCGGCCACCAGGAGCACGAGGTGCGGGTTGCCCACGTCGGCCAGTCGGGCCCGCGAGGCCGGGCGCGGCGGGTCCTCCTCCTCGCCCAGCTTGACCGGGCCCATGTCGACCCGGACGCTGGCCTCCTCCCGGCGGGGCCCGGCCTCGTAGTCCACGGTGCGCACGCCGGCCGCGGTGGCCACGTCGAAGCGCGGGGCCTCGACGAGGCCGGCGAGCACGGCCGCCTGCGCCAGGCACCGCAGGCCGTTCCCGCTCATCTCGGCCGGGCTGCCGTCCGCGTTGAACAGCTCCATCGAGAGCGCGGCGCCGGCCCGGCCCGCGCCGACCACAATGAGGCCGTCAGCCCCGACGCCGCGGTGCCGGTCGCACAGCGCCCGCGCCTCGGTCGCCCCGAGTCCGAATCGACCGTCGGGGTCGACGAGGACGAGGAAGTCGTTGCCGGCCCCCTCGTGCTTGGCGAGGGCCAGCCGGCCCTCACGAACCAGATCCACCTTGCCAGTCTCGCGCCCCCACGCCATTGTTCAGGCCGGGGCCGACCGCCGGTCGGGAGCGGGCGACGGCGACGTCGCCCCGAAGCCGCAGGCCAGGACCTCGGCCGGGTCCTCGTCCTCGTGGACCCAACGGATCCTCGGGTCCCGGCGGAACCACGACCACTGCCGGCGGGCGAACGTGCGGGTCCGGGCGACCGCCGCGGTGATGCACTCCTCGAGGGGGACGCCCGCTTCGACGTAGGCCAGGAGCTCGCGGTAGCCGAGCGCCTGTCGGGCCGTGCGCGAGAGGCCCGCCCGTCGGGCGGCCAGGGCCCGGACCTCGTCGAGCATTCCCTCGTCCATCCAGCGGCGGAACCGCTCCTCGATCCGCCGGTCGACGTCGGCCGGCACGAACGGGAGGCCGACCAGCACGACGCGGGTCGGCGGGTAGGTGGTGAGCCCCGGGCCGAACGAGGAGAAGGGCCGGCCCGAGCCGAGCGTCACCTCGAGCGCCCGGACGACGCGTCGTCGGTTCGTGGGCTCGATGCGGGCCGCCGCCGCCGGGTCGAGCTGGGCCAACCGGTCATAGAGGAGCGTGAGGCCCCCGGGGTGGTCCGCCTCCTCCTCCAGGGCTGTGGCCACCTCGGGAAAGCGCGCCGGCAGCGTGAGGTCGTCGACCACCGCCCGCAGGTAGAGACCGGTGCCCCCGACGAGGAGCGCCCGCCGGCCGCGTCCGGCGATGTCCACGAGGGCGGCGTGCGCCGCCCGTTGGAACTGGCTCACGGTGAACTCCTCGTCGGGGTCCACGAGGTCGAGCAGATGGTGGGGCACCTCGGCCCGGGTCGCCGGTCCGGGCTTGGCCGTGCCGATGTCCATGCCGCGGTAGACGGTCATCGAGTCGACGCACACGAGTTCGACGTCGCCGAGACGTCGGGCCACACCGAAGGCCAGCTCGGACTTCCCCGAGGCGGTGGTGCCGACGAGGGCCACCGGCGCCGGCCCCTCGGTGGGCACGACCGTCGGGTGGTCAGCGGGCAACGACGGGGATGCGGGTGCGACGGACTGGCCGGGCGGTCACCCGACGGAGGGCGCCGGTCAGGTGGTGCGGCGCGGCTCCGGTCACCACGACGGCGGCGAAGGAGCCCGGCTCGAGCACGTCGTCGTCGGGCGGTGCGAAGTGCACGAGCTTCCCCTGGCGGGTGCGCCCGGTCAGCATCGAGCGGTCCCGCCGGCTCGGCCCCTCGATAAGGACCTCCTCCTCCCGGCCCACCCGGGCCTCGTGCTTGGCGAGGGCCGAGCGCTCGACGACCACCCGCAGCCGTTCGAAGCGCTCCCCCACCACGTCGGCCGGCACGAAGCGGTCCTCCATCGCCGCCGCCCGGGTGCCCGGACGCGGGGAGAAGATGAAGGTGTAGGCGCTGTCGTACTCGGCCTCGGCCACCACTTCCAGGGTGGCGGCAAAGTCCTCCTCGGTCTCGCCGGGGAAGCCCACGATCAGGTCCGTCGTGACCGCCAGGTCGGGCACGGCCGCCCGGGCCGAGGCCAGCCGCTCGAGGTAGCGCCGGGCCCGGTAGCCCCGCCGCATGGCGGTGAGCACCCCGTCGCTCCCGGACTGCAGGGGCAGGTGCAGTTGTTCGCAGACCGCCGGGGTCTCGGCCATCGCCGCCACCGTGGCCGGCGACAGGTCCTTCGGGTGCGGGCTCGTGAAGCGCACCCGGGAGATGCCACGCACCGCGCCGACTGCCCGGAGCAGCTCGGCGAAGAGCGGACGGCGCTTCGTGAGGTCGCGGCCGTAGGAGTTGACGTTCTGGCCGAGGAGGGTCACCTCGACGACGCCCTTGCGGGCGAGGTCGGCCACCTCGCCCACGACGTCGTCGAAGGGCCGGCTCACCTCGGGGCCGCGCACCGCCGGCACGATGCAAAAGGCGCAGGAGTTGTCACAACCCGTCTGGATGTTCACCCAGGCGGCGTAGGGCACCTCGCGGAGCGGGGGGGCGAAGGCGGGCGGCTCGGGGGCGCCGGCGTCGGGGGCGTCGAGGATCTCGGTGATCGGGCCGTGCTCCCGGGCGTGGCGGAGGAGCTCGGGGGCCCGGCCGAGGTTGTGGGTGCCGAACACCACGTCGACGTGCCCGGCCCGCTCCCGGACGAGGTCGCGGTCCTTCTGGGCGAGACAGCCACCGACGGCGATGCGCAGATGGGGCTTCTCCTGCCGCAGCGCCCGCAGCTGGCCGAGGTGGCCGTAGAGCTTGTTGTCGGCGTTCTCCCGGATGCAGCAGGTGTTGAGGACGACCACGTCGGCCTCGGCGAGCTCGGCGGCCGGTTCGAGCCCGTCGGCCACGAGCAGGCCGGCGAGGCGCTCGGAGTCGTGCTCGTTCATCTGGCACCCGAAGGTGCGGATGAAGAACTTCTCGGCCATCGTCGAGGGGGCGGTCCGGAGCTCGGTGCCGACCGCTACGAGGCGCTGGCCGGGTGCCGGAGCCCGTCGATGATCATCCCGAGCAGCCGCTCGGTGCCGTCCGGCGACAGGGCCGGATTGGTACACATCGGCCCGAGCAGCTGCATGAGGTCGGCGGCGCCGACGTCGGTGCGCACGACGCCGGCCTGCTGCGCCCGCTCGAGGACGGCGGCGGCCGCCCGGTCGATCCGATCGCGCGAGGCCACCCGCAGCTCGGGGTTCTTCTCGAACGCCTCGTGCAGCTCCTGGAGGAACCGTCGCTTCCCGAGGGCGTAACGGACGAAGGCCTCGAGCCACGTGACGAGGGCCTGCCACGGCCCCTCCGAGGCCAGGGCCAGGTCGGCCGCCTCGGTCAGCTCGTTCACATCGTTGCGGTACACCGCCTCGACGAGGTCGATGCGTCGGGGGAAGTGCCGGTAGAGGGTGCCCACCCCCACCCCGGCCTCCTTGGCGATGGCCTCCATCGAGGCGTTCCCGCCCTCCTCGTTGAACACCTGTCGGGCCGCGGTCACGAGGCGCTCGTAGTTGCGGCGGGCGTCGGCCCGCATGGGGCGGCCGCCCCCGTCGCCGTCGGCGAGGGCTTCGGTCTCGGCGGTCGCCGCCGCCTTCGGTGGAGCAGTCACGGCCCCAGCACCTCCAGCCACTGAGGGTTGCTAAGCGGAGGCACCCTCCGTATACTAAGTGGAGGAAGCTTCCGCTTGAAGACAGCGTACCAGCGGAAAGGTCGAAGTCAATGCCCTCCAGCACCCTTGTCGAACCACGTCCCCGAGCGGCCGAGGACCAGGTCGGAGGCCCTTCCGGGGGCCTGCGACGGGTCCTCGACCGCCCCTCGGTCTTCCTCTTCGTCATCCTGACGGCCCAGCTCATGGTGGTGCTCGACACCACCATCGTGAACGTGGCCCTCCCCCACATCCAGACCGCCCTGGGCTTCTCCAGCTCGGGGCTCTCCTGGGTGCTGAACGCGTACATCCTCACCTTCGGCGGGCTGCTCCTCCTCGGGGCGAGGGCCGGCGACCTGGCCGGCCGCCGCCGGGTCTTCCTCGCCGGGATCGCGGTCTTCTCCTTGAGCTCGTTCGCCGGCGGCCTGGCCACCGCGGCGTGGATGCTGCTCCTGGCCCGGGCCGTCCAGGGAGTCGGCGCGGCGCTGGCCGCCCCGTCCTCCTTGGCCCTCCTCACCACGGTGTTCCCCGAGGGACGGGCCCGGGTGCGGGCCATCGCCCTCTACACCACCGTTTCGGCGGCCGGCGGGGCCACCGGGCTCGTGGCCGGGGGCCTCCTGACCCAGCTGGTCTCGTGGCGCTGGGTGATGTTCGTGAACGTCCCGATCGGGCTGGCCGTGCTCTTCGTCGGCCGCCTCGTCCTGGGCGAAACCCCCCGCCGGCACGGCCACTTCGACCTGCCCGGCGCGCTCACCTCGACGCTCGGCATGACCGGCATCGTGCTCGGCCTGGTCGAGGCGGGCGCCCGCGGCTGGGTCGACCCGGTCACGCTCGGCTCCCTCCTCGTCGGCGCGGTGCTCGTCGGCCTCTTCGTCCTCCAGGAGCGCCGGGCGTCCGAGCCGATCCTGCCGCTCCGCCTCCTCGCCGATCCCACCCGCACCACCGCCAACGTGGCCCGGGGTCTCGTCTACGGCGGCATGTACGGCACGTTCTTCCTCCTGTCCCAGTTCCTCCAGGACGTGCAGGGCTTCTCACCCCTGCGAGCCGGGCTGGCCTTCCTCCCGATGCCGGCCTGCGTGTTCCTCGCCTCGCAGCTGACGAGCAAGGTCCTCCTCGTGCGCTACCGCCCGAAGGCGGTGATCCTGAGCGGGATCGCCCTCGCCGCCGCATCGCTCTTGCTCCTCACGCGGCTGGAGCCGGGCACGCCCTACGCCACGGTGTTCCTCTGCCTCGTGCTCCTCGGCAGCGGCTCGGGCATCTCGCTCGTCAGCCTGACGGCGGCCGCCCTCAACGGGGTCCCGGCCGAGGACGCCGGGGCGGCGTCGGGGCTCGTGAACGTCGTCCAGCAGTTGGGCGCGGCCCTCGGCGTGGCGGTGCTCGTGACGGTGCTCCAGCTCACCGCGTCCCACGCCGCGCTCCCCCACGCCGGGCCCCCGGTGCCCGACCTGGCGGTCGCGGTCACCCACGGACTCACTACGGCCTTCGGCGTGGGCGCCCTGTTCGCGCTGAGTGCGTTCGTCTTCGTCGGCGCAATCGTGCGCTCGGCGTCACCGCAGACCGCGTCCCGGCCGGTCGACGACTGAGAGCCGGCGGCCGGCGCCGTCGGAGGTCCCGGTCAGCCGTCCTCGTCGAAGTCGAACAGGGAGCCCTTGGCCTTGGGCCCGGACCCGGCCCCTGCGGTCTCCTCCGTCTTCGCCACGGTCAGCTCACCGTCGAGTTCGGCGATCCGGGCCGACTCGCCCCGGACGAGGCCCTGGAGGTCCGCCTGCAGGAGGAGGACCTGGCCGGGCACCTCGGCCACCCGCAGGGCCTCGGTCACCGCGGCACGCAACCGCGGTCCGCGGTCGTGGACGCAGAACCCGAGGAGGCTCGGCCCCGCCCCCGACCAGCAGGCGGCGAGGGCGCCCTCGGCCACCATGGCCGACAACAACTTTGGGGCCTCCGGGAAGAGCGGGCTCCGGTAGTCCTGGTGCAGCCGGTCCTCGGTGGCCTCCTTGATGAGCTCGCGATGGTCGGCCAGGCCGGCGACGAGGAGGCCCATGCGGCTGAGGTTGAACGCCGCGTCGTCCCGGCTCACCTGGGTCGGCAGCGCCTGACGGGCCTTGGCCGTGGACAGCGACCGGTCGGGCACGACGACCACGAAGTCGAGTTCGGCGTCGAGCGGCAGCTTGACGGCCCGGACGGCACCCTTCACCGTGCTGGCCGCCACCAGCCCCCCGAGCACGCTCGCCGCGGCGTTCTCCGGATGGCCCTCGATGTCGGCCGCCACGGCGAGCGGGTCGTCGGAGCCGGCCGCCGTCGCCGCGGCCACCGCCAGGGCGGCCGAGGAGCCGAGGCCCCGGGCCACCGGGATCTGGGATCGGACGGTGATGGCCAGCCGGTCGTGCCCGATGACGTCCATGGCCACCCGGGCCGCCAGGTGCCCGGCATCGTCGGAGAGACCCGCCCCCTCGCCCACCGTGCGCACGACCAGACGGCTCGAAGGCTCGACGACGACCTCGACGTAGCGGTTCAGTGCGATGGCCAGGGTGTCGAAGCCGGGGCCGAGGTTGGCAGCTGACGCAGGGGCCCTCGCGCGCACGGCCGTCAGAATAGGCGCTGGAAGGGGCTCGGCATGGGGAGCGGCGCGGCGGTGGCGATGCGCAACGTGAGCCGCTGGCTCCCGAGCACGAAGGTGGCGTACCCGACGGTCGTGCCGCGCGCCGCTCCGGGGTGGGGTCGCCGGGTGACGACGACCCGCTGGTCGATCACCTGGCCGGGCAGGGCCACGATGAGGGGGTCGCCGTCCACGACGATCGGCACGCTGTGCCCCGGCTCCGTTGCCGTGCCCAGCGCTTGGTCGGCCCGGGCCATGGGCACGGCCACGAGGCTCGAGGCGGCGGCGTTCGCCATCTTCAGCGCCTCGAGTCCGGCCTTGGCGAGCAGGTCGCCCGTCTTCTCCCCGGTCACCGCGGCGAGCACGAGCACCTGCTGACCCCCGACGGCGTGCTCGATGGCCAGGATGTCGCAACCCCCGGCCTGAGACGTGTAGCCCGACTTCACCCCGATGACGCCGTTCGTGCCGATGAACGGCGTGTAACTGGGGAGCAGGCCGGCGACGGGGAGCGTCACCGACGGCAGCAACACGATCTCGCGGAACGTGGGGTCGTCCATGGCGAGTGACGCCACCCGCAGCAGGTCCGACGGGGTCGACACCGAAGCAGGGTTGAGTCCACTGGCGTCCACCAAGTGGGTGTCGTGCATCCCGAGGGCCGCCGCGGTGGCGTTCATCTTGGCCACGAACGCCGGGATCGAGCCGGCGTCCCACACCGCGAGGGTGTCGGCGATGTTGTCGGCCGAGTGCACGAGGAGCCCCTCGAGGAGCTGGCGCTCGGTCAGCGGCTCACCGTTGTTCACCTGCATGCTGGCGCCGCCTTGGTCGACGACGTTCACGAAGTCCGAGGCGTCGGCCGCCGTCATGGTGAGCGTCGGACCGTCTACCCCGGCCGACAGCGGGTGATCGTGGAGGATCAGGTAGGCGGTCATGACCTTGGTCATGCTCGCCACGGGGACCGGGGTCTCGGCCGCCGACTCGGCGCTGAACCCGAGCACCGGGATGGCCACCGCCGCCTCGCCGTTGGTCGGCCAGGGCAGTGGCGTGACCTGGCCGGCCACGCTGTAGGCCGGCGGCAGGCTCGGGACGACCGTGGCCGCCGGGACCGGCGCCTCGATCCGGTCGGTGGCCACCGAGGCGAGCACGCCGGCCGTGATCACTACGACCGCGGCGACCACCCAACGCCGGAGGTTCCTCCGCTGGCGGCGACGCTGCTCGGCCTGCCGTTCCTGCTGCCAGACGACCCAGTCGGCGGGCCACGGCCAGACCGCCGGTCGTGATGGGAGGACCGGCGGCGGGGGCAGCACGGGCGGCGGCGGGAGGACCGGCGGCGGGGGCAGCAGGGGGGGCGGCGGGAGCGCCACGAGGGTCCCGCCGGCCGCCGGTGGGGCGAGGGCGGCCGGCGGTTCGGCCGCCTCGGCTGGCGGCTCGGACGGGGCGGCCCTGGGCGCGACGTCCGCCGTCGCTTCGTCCACCGGCGCTCGGACCGGCTCGGGCGGCAGCTCCTCCGTGGCGACCGCCCGTCCTGCCTCGGTGGTGTCCTCGGGGTCCTCCGGGTCCTTACGACGGACGATGATCAAGCTCTTCGGGGGTCATCAGGACGGCGCGGGCCTTGGAGCCCTCGGAAGGCCCGACCACGCCTCGTCGTTCGAGCAGGTCCATCAAGCGCCCGGCCCGGGCGAAGCCGACGCGCAGCTTCCGCTGGAGCATCGACGTGGACCCTAGCTGCGAACGAACGACGAGCTCCATCGCCGCCGGCAGGAGCTCGTCGTCATCGTCCTCGCCTGGGACGACCCCGCCCACGGGGTCGTCCGTCCCCTCGATACCGACGACCGGCTCGACCGTCCGCTGCCGCCGCCAGTGGGCCACGACGGCCCGGACCTCCCCCTCGGACACCCAGGGCGCCTGGATCCGCCGGGGGATGCTCGACGACGCCGTGAGGAGCAGCATGTCGCCCTTGCCGATCAGGCGTTCGGCCCCCGGCTGGTCGAGGATGACCCGGCTGTCGGCCAGGGAGGAGACCGAGAAGGCCAGGCGGCTCGGGATGTTGGCCTTGATGACCCCGGTGATGACGTCGACCGAGGGGCGCTGGGTGGCGAGCACCAGGTGGATGCCCACGGCCCGGGCCATCTGGGCGATCCGGCAGACGGACTCCTCGACGTCGCGGGCCGCCACCATCATGAGGTCGTTGAGCTCGTCGACGACCACGAGCACATAGGGCAGCCGCTCGGTCCGGCCTTCCTCGACCGCCTCGTCCTCCGCCGGGGACTCGGCTTCGGCCTCGGCTGGTTCCTCGTCGCGCCCGGCCCGGGACCGGGCCCGGGCGGCGATCTCGGCCACCTGGGCGGCCACCGAGATGGCGTCGGCCCCGAGCTCGCCCCGGTCGTAGGCGTCGTTGTAGCCGGCGATGTCCCGCATGCCGTACTCGGCCAGGAGGTCGTAGCGACGCTCCATCTCCTTCACCGCCCAGTAGAGGGCGTTGGCCGCCTTCTTCGGGTCGACCACGACCGGCGTGAGGAGGTGCGGCAGGCCGTTGTAGTGGCCGAGCTCGACCCGTTTCGGGTCGACGAGCAGGAGCCGCACCTGGTCGGGCGTCGAGCGCATGAGCACGGACGTGACGACCGAGTTGATGCACGAGGACTTGCCGGCCCCGGTGGCCCCCGAGATGAGGACGTGGGGCATGTCGGCCAGGTTGGCCACGACCGGCCGGCCGGCGATGTCCCGGCCGAGGGCCACGTCGAGGGGGTGGGTGGCGGCTCGGGCCTCCGCGGTGGCCAACACGTCGGCCAAGGAGACGAGTTGGCGCTGCCGGTTGGGCACCTCGACCCCGATGGCCGACTTGCCGGGGATCGGGGCCAGGATGCGCACGTCGGGCGAGGCCATGGCGTAGGCGATGTCCCGGGACAACGTCGTCACCCGGGCCACCTTCACGCCCGGGCCGAGCTCGAGCTCGAAGCGGGTGACGGTCGGACCGACCGTCCGTCCGACGAGCCGGGTGGCCACCCCGTGGGCGCCGAGCGCGGCGACGAGATCCTCCCCCATGGCGTCGAGCTGACGCTCGTCGAGCCGCTGGGCCTGCGTCCGCTTGAGCAGGCCGAGCGGCGGCAGGTGCCACTCCCCGCCGGCCGGACCGACCGTGGGACCGGTCGGCGCCGCGGCGACCGGCGCGGGCTCGACCGGTTCGGCCACCGGTTCGTCGACGACGTCGTCGGGCAGCTCGTCGACCGGCGGCGGCTCGGGCTCGCCCGTCGTCTCGGCGGCCTCGTCCTCTTCGGGCACCTCGGCCTCGGGCACCGCCCCCGGCAGCACCATCGGTCCGGCCCACCACGATGAGGCCGTGCGGCCCGCCGCCCGGGCCCCCCTGACCGTCCCTAGGCCGAGCGTCCGCAGTGTCACCCCCGTGGCCAGCACCACGGCCACGAGGACGAGAGCCACGAGGACGACGGTCGTGCCCGCCGTGCCGAGGGCGAGCTGCAGGGAGTGCCCGCCGAGCTCGCCCAGCCATCCGCCGCCCCCGCTCAGCTGACCGGTCGTGGCGTGCCGGCCCGGTGAGCCGCCGGCCAGTTCGGCCAGCCCGCACACGGCGAGGAGACCGAGACCGGCGCCGATGAGCATGCGCACGGTGGCCGACCGCCGACGACCGGCCAAGAGGAGCAGGCCGATGGCCACGCAGAGGGGCGGGAGGAGATAGCGCGGCCATCCGATCACGTCGCCGAGGCCCTTGTCGACGTTGCGGCCCACGGGCCCACCGGCCGCGCCGTACAGGGCGATGCCGAGCAGCACGCCCACGGTCATCAGGCCGAGGGCCCAGAAGTCGATGGCATGGGTCGAGAGGAAGCTCGGGGTGTCGTCGACCGCGGCGCGCCCCCGGGCTGTGCCGCGTGACGCCGCCGTCCCCCCCCGGGCCTTGTCCGACCGGGCCGAGGAGCGGGTCGCCGCGGGTCGGCGTCTCGTCGTCACCACGGTCCTTGCAGGCTACCGGCCACGGTCGCTCCCACCGGGGACCGCCCACCGGCGTCGTCCCAGCTCAGAAGCCCTGGCAGCCACGAACATATGTTCGCTACGCTACCGGACGTGGGCGACCCCGACGGGCAGGCGTTCCGATGGCGGCTTGCGGAGGACGAACGACCCGTCCCAACCCTCTTCCCCGACGAGACGGTCATGGAGCGTCACGTCGGCACCGGTGAGTTCCGGGGCATGGAGTTCCTCCACGTGAACGCCCGGTCGGTCATCAACAAGGTACCGGCGGGCACCAGGATGCCGTTCCGCTACACGATCAACGCCTACCGGGGCTGCTCGCACGCCTGCACCTACTGCTTCGCCCGCCCGACCCACGAGTACCTCGGGCTCAACACCGGCGAGGACTTCGACCGCAAGATCGTGGTCAAGGTGAACGCCGTCGAGCGGGTCCGGGCCGAGCTCCGGGCCCCGAGATGGACGGGCGAGCCCATCGCCATGGGCACCAACACCGACCCCTACCAGCGGGCCGAGGGCAAGTACCACCTCACCCAGGGGATCGTGCGAGAGCTCAGCCGGGCCAAGAACCCGTTCAGCATCTTGACCAAGTCCACCCTCGTGCTCCGCGACCTCGACCTCCTCGTCGAGGCGGCGAGCAGGACGAAGGTCCGGCTCGACTACTCGATCGGCACCCTCGACCGGGAGGTCTGGCGGTTGACCGAACCGGGGACCCCGCCGCCGGACAAGAGAGTGGAGGCGGTACGGAAGCTGAATCAGGCCGGCGTGCCCTGCGGCGTGCTCGTGGCCCCGGTGCTCCCGGGGCTCTCCGACCGGGAGGAACAGCTCCGCGACGTCGTCGAGGCCTGTCTCGCCGCCGGCGCGGTGTCGGTCACGCCGGTCGGCCTCCATCTCCGGCCGGGTGTGCGCGAGCACTTCTTCTCCTGGTTGGCGGGTGCCCGGCCGGACCTCGTCCCCCTCTACGAGCGCCGATTCCGTCGTGGGTCCTACCAGCCGAAGGACGAGCAGGCCCGCCTCACCACCCTGGTGCGGGCCCTCGTAGAGGAGGCGAGCGGTCGCTTCGTGCCGGCCGGCAGCCACCGGCTGTTCACGGGCGGTCTGACAGACGAAGAGAGTCGGCCGGCCGCACGACCACCCAGTGGTGCACGCATACCTGCACCCGCGCAGCTGCGCCTCCTGGATGTGGTCGAGTGAGTCGAGGATCGCAGCAGGCCGCCGTGACGCTTGCTCCATCGTCAGTGGTGGGCAGTCGAGTGAGAGGGGCCGCGAGGCCCCTCTCACTCACGGGACACGGCGTCCCATCAGCGCGCTGTCGATCGGTGCCTCTTGCGTTCGGGTCCGTGAGACCGCGGCGGGCTTTGCGACTAGGTTCGCTCAGATGACCGACGTTGACGAACACGGTCGTCCGGAACCGCCCTTCGCCGCCGACGAACGGGCGACCCTCCTCGGCTTCCTCGACTACCAACGGGCCACGCTGGCGTGGAAGTGCGAGGGGCTCGACGCCGCTGGTTTGCGGGCCACCGTCGGTGTCTCGACAATGACGCTCGGCGGGATCCTGAAGCACATGGCGATCGTCGAGGACTGGTGGTTCTCCCACTGGCTGCACGACCAGGAGCAGCTACCCATCTGGGCCGCCATCGACTTCGACGCCGACCCCGACTGGGAGTGGCGGACGGCGGCGGACGACAGCCCCGACGAGCTGCGGGCCCTCTGGGGCGAGGCGGTCACGCAGTCGCGCGAGCTCGTCGACGAAGCGCTGGCCGAGGGTGGTCTCGACCAGCTGGCCCAGCGGTCCTGGCCCGACGGTCGCGCCCCGAGCCTGCGCTGGATCGTGACGCACATGATCGAGGAGTACGCGCGGCACAACGGCCACGCCGACCTCATCCGCCAGTCGGTGGACGGAGAGACAGGCGAGTGACCGCTCGGGCCGGGCCCGCCGGCCCGTAGGGTGCCGACGATGGCGGCGCCCGAACCCGAAGCAACCGAGCCGGTCCCCGACGTCCGGGGCAGTACCCTCGAGACCTCGGCCCTCCTCGCTCGGCTCCCTGGCGTGGCCGCCTACGACCTCGTCGTCCGCGAGGTCGTGCGCCTCTCGCCCTCGATGGTGCGGCTACGGCTGGGCGCCGAGGGCCTCGCCGACTTCCAGTACCTCCCGGGCCAGGACCTCATGTTGGCGGTGCCCACCGACGACGGTGGCCACTTCCGGCGTCGCTACACCATCCGACGCATGAGAGAAGGCCTCCTGGACCTCGACATGGTGCTCCACGGCGACGGTCCGGGGGCGCGCTTCGCCGCGTCGGCTCGACCGGGCGACCACGTCGAGGCCCTCGGTCCGAGAGGCAAGATCACGCTCGAGACTGACGCAGCGTGGCACCTCTTCGTGGGCGACGAGGCCGGGCTGCCCGCGTGCTTGGCCATGGCCGAGGCGCTGACCGACGGCGCCACCGCCGTGATCCTCCTCGAAGTCGACGGGCCCGAAGACGAACAGCGACCCGACGTGGCGCCGGGCGTGGAACTGTCGCTGCGCTTCGTCCACCGGGGCGAGGCCGAGCCGGGTGACGCCGGTCTGCTCACCGAGGCGTTGGGCGAGGTGACGCTGCCGACCGAACGCCGTCACGCCTACCTGGCCGGCGAGCTCAGGGTGATGGCGGCGCTCCGGCGGGCACTCCTCGAACGGGGGTTCGGCGCCGACGAGATGTCCCCCAAGGCCTACTGGCGACGCGGGGTGGCTAACGCCGCCCACGGCGAGCCGGGCCCCGACGATTGAGGACGTCGCACGACCGCGCACCTACCCCACGGCGCGCCGAACGGCCGAGCCAGTCGTGGCCCTCAGCCGTCCCCCAGTTCAGCATCAGGTGAGTTCCGGTTGGTAACAGTGTTACACCCCGCGACCACACTTGGGGCATGGGAACGGGCGACGGCCAAGGGTTCTATACCCGAGGGGTCGTCTTCACCCTCGACCCGACCCCGGCCCAGGAGCGCCTGTTGTACAGCTATTGCGGTGCGACGCGCTTCGCCTACAACTGGGCCATCGGGCGCCTGTCGGGGAACATGACCGTCCGCAAAGACGAACGGGCCACCGGAGTCCCCGAGGAGCAGCTGACCCCGGCGCTCTCGTGTTCCGCCTACAGTTTGGGCAAGGCCTGGAACGAGGCCAAAGGTACCGTGGCGCCGTGGTGGCGCGAAGTTTCGACGCACGCCTTCCGTTCGGGGACCGTGGCCGCCGCAGCGGCGCTGACCAACTTCTCAGCGTCCAGAAAGGGCGTGCGCAAGGGCCGGGCGATCGGGTTCCCCAGACCGAAGAGCCGGCGGCGCTCGAGACCGTCGGTTTCCTTCGTCGAGATCAACCACCAGCTGTCCTGGCTGGCGCCTGACCGACACGGTGTCCGTCTCATGCTGCCCCAGTCGTCCCCCGACAAGGACATCCGCCGGCGCCGTGACCAACTCGAGTGGATCCACACCACCTCCTCGACCCGACGGCTTTATCGCCTCGTCGATTCCGGGCGGGCCACGATCCAGAAGGTCACCATCTCGTTTCGAGGCGGCCGTTGGCAGGCCGCGTTCTCCGTCCGCTACCTGGTTGCGCCGGCAACGAGGCCGCGGCTTCGCAGTGCGACCGGGCGTACCGTAGGCATGGACGCCGGACTTCGCCACCTGGCCACGCTTTCGGTCCCGGTCCCAGGGCTCACCGACACCGAGGGTCACGTGGCCAACCCCGCCATGCTCGCCAACCACCTCCGGCATCTCAAGAAGCTCGACCGGGCCATCGCCCGGTGCGAACGCGGATCAAACAATCGGGTCCGGCTCTGCAGGCGCCGGGCCAGGTTGCACGGGCGGATCGCCAAGACCCGAGCCCTCGAGCTGCACCGGGTGACGAACGAGCTGGTGCGGCGCTTCGAGGTCATTGGCATCGAAGACCTCAATGTGGCCGGGATGGGGCGCCGAACAGGCAGCCTCGGCCGTGCCGTCGCCGATGCATCTCTCGGAGAGCTACGGCGCCAGCTCGCCTACAAGTGCGCAGATCGCGGGGCCACGCTTGTCTGCGTCGGCCGCTTCTACCCCTCTTCCAAGACTTGCTCGTCGTGCGGCAGAGTGAAAGCCAAGCTGGACCGCGGGGCGAGGGTCTTTGAGTGCGAGCAGTGTGGGCTCACGATCGACCGTGACGTGGGTGCCGCACGCAACATCGAACGGGAAGCCAGACGGCTCCTCGAGCAGAACGGACCTCTCGCCGGGCTACGACCGGAGACACTAAACGCCGACCCGAGGCCGCTTAAGACCTGACGAGCTCAGGCTCAGAGGGCAACGGCCGCCTGAGGGCGGAACCAAGCGGCACCGCCATTCGGATGATCCGGGAGGGCAGTGCGTGAGACTTGGACGGGGCGCTCGGCAACGGCGCCCGGTTCACAGCGTGAGACGGTGGTCTTGCCAACCATCCAGCTCAGCCTGCTAGCGAACTTAGACGGCCATGACGACGGGCACGATCATCGGGCGGCGTCGGGTGCGCTCGCTGACCAGGCGCCCGAGGGCCCGGCGGGCGTGGCGGCCCAGCGACTCCACGTCGCGGGCGCCGTCGCGCATGGCCTTGGTGACGGCGTCGGCCACGACCCGGCTGGCCTCCTCGAGCAGCTCCTCGGCCTCGGGGGCGTGCACCCAGCCGCGGGTGGCGATCTGGGGCATGTCACAGAGCTCGCCCTCGTGCAGGTCGACGGTGACGACCACCATGACCACGCCCTCCTCGGCGAGCAGCCGCCGATCGCGCAGCACCCCGTGGCCGACGTCGCCCACCGTGCCGTCGACGTACAGGTAGCCGGCCGGCACGGTCCCGTCCCTGCGCAGTCCCTTCTGGTCGAGGACCACCGCGTCGCCGTCCTCGCAGAGGAGCACCTGGTCGGAGGGGATCCCCATCGAGCGGGCCAGCTCGGCATGGTGGACGAGGTGGCGGAACTCCCCGTGGACCGGCACGAAGGAGGCCGGCTTGGCCACCGACAGGAGCGTGCGGAGCTCCCCCTGCCGGGCGTGGCCACTCACGTGCACCGCCTCGGCACCCGAGTGGATGACCTCGGCGCCGCGCCGATGGAGCTCGTCGATGACCCGGCCCACCGACCACTCGTTGCCCGGGATCGGGTGGGCGCTGATCACCACGACGTCGTCGTTTTCGATCTGCAGCCGCTTGTTGTCGCCCGTCGCCATGAGCGAGAGGGCCGACATCGGCTCGCCCTGGGAGCCGGTCGAGATGACGCAGACACGGCCGGGCGGGAGGTCATCGATCTCGTCGATGTCGACCAAGGACCCTTCGGGCACCGTGAGGATGCCGAGCTCCTGGGCGAGCTCGACGTTCTTACCCATCGAACGGCCGAGGGTGGCCACCTGGCGGCCGCTCGCCACGGCGGCGTCGACGATCTGCTGTATGCGGTGGATGTGGCTGGCGAAGCAGGCCACCACGAAGCGCCGCCCCGGCCTCGCGGCGAACACCCGTCGGAGCGTGAGGCCGACCGACGACTCCGACGCGGTGAAACCGGGCTCCTCGGCATTGGTCGAGTCCGAGAGGAGGAGCCGGATCCCCTCGTCCTCGGCGAGCGACCCGATGCGGGCGAGATCGGTCCTTCGGCCGTCGACCGGTTCGAGGTCGATCTTGAAGTCCCCCGAGTGGAGCACCACCCCTTGGGGCGTGTGGAAGGCCAGGGCGAAGGCGTTGGGCACGGAGTGGGTGACCGGGATGAACTCCACGTCACAAGGTCCGATGCGCCGCCGTTCGCCGTCGCTGACCGGCACCCACGTGGCCCGGTCGCCGAGCCCCGCCTCGTCCACTCGGTTCCGGGCGAGGCCGAGTGACAGCTCGGAGCCGTAGATGGGGGCCGACAGGTCGCGGAGCAGGTAGGCCAGGCCGCCGGTGTGGTCCTCGTGGCCGTGGGTGATCACGATGGCGTCGACCCGGTCCGCGTTCTCCTTCAGGTAGCGGAACTCGGGCAGGACGAGGTCGACGCCGGGCATGTCGGGGTCGGGGAACATGATCCCGACGTCGAGGACGATGATGCGGTTGTTGACCTCGATGCAGGCGCAGTTGCGGCCGATCTCACCGAGGCCGCCCAGGAAGACGATGCGGACCGGGGCCGGCCGCCGATCGGCGTTAGCCAAAGGTGCCGCCTACCGGGGCTGCTCGGTTGAGGTGGGAGAGGACGAGACGGGCCATCCCGTCGAGCTCGGGCGGGGCCGCCCCCATCGGGAGCCGGCACTGGCCGACGGGGAGGCCGAGGGCCCGGCAGGCGGCCTTGGCCGGCAGCGGGTTCGGGTACTCCTCGGTCGACTCGAAGGCGTAGGACTCGCGGAGCCGGGCGTTCAGGCGGCGGGCCCCCTCGACGTCGCCCTTCTTGAAGGCGGCGATCATCTCGGCCATCTCCTGGCCGATCCAGTGGGTGGCCACGCCCACGACCCCGACGGCCCCGATGGCGAGGAGGGGCAGGGTGAGCGAGTCGTCCCCGCTGTAGAGCTCGAAGGCAGCCGGGGCCTCGGCCAGGAGCACCGCCGAGCCGGCCGGGTCCGCCGCCGCGTCCTTCAGGGCCAGGATGTTCGGCACCTCGTCGAGCAGCCGGAGCAGGGTGGACCGGGCGATCCGCCGCCCCGCCCGCACCGGGATGTCATAGAGCATGACCGGCAGCTCCGTGGCCCGGGCCACCGCGGCGAAGTGGTCGTGCAGCCCGTCCTGGGAGGGCCGGTTGTAGTAGGGGGTGACCACGAGCACGCCGGCCGCCCCGATCGCCTCGGCCCGCTCGGTCATCTCGATCGAATGGGCCGTGTCGTTCGACCCCGTGCCGGCCACCACCGGGACGGTGACCGCCTCGGCCACCGCGGCGATCAGGTCGAGGCGCTCGGCATCGGTGAGGACCGGCCCCACCCCCGTCGTCCCGGCCACCACGAGGCCGTCGTTCCCGTGCTCGACGAGCCAGCGGGCCAGACCGGCCGCGGCGTCGAGGTCGAGCGCGCCGTCGGCGTCGAAGGGGGTGACCATGGCGGTGAGCACCGTGCCGAAGCGCGGCGGCTGGTCGTGCCCCGTCATGGCCGCAGGCTACCAGTGAGGCCCGGGGCGACCCGTCCGACGGGTGCGCCGACCCGGGCAAGCCGCGGCCCCAGCCTCTCGTCGCCCCGAGGGTACCCACCAGTAGCCTCGGCACAGACCAAGGAGGCCAATCATGGCGCCGCCACACGAGGAAGGCTGGTACACCGATCCCTACGAGCGCCACGATGCCCGGTGGTTCTCCGACGGCACCCCGACGAAGCTCGTGCTGGACGGGGTGACGGAGTCCTATGACGAGCCGCCCGACGAGCCTCCGTCGGCGAGCCCCGAGCGGATCGAGGGTACGCCGGCCGAGCACGGTGAGGACCTGTACCGGGCGGACGACGAGGAGACCGAGCACGTGCCGCTGGGCACCCGCATCGCCGAGCAGGCCGAGTTCGGCGTGAGCGGGGGCGCCCACGCCGCCATGCCCGACGAGCAACAGCGCTAGCGCCGCTCGCTCCCGACGACCGGGCGGTCGGCGACCGAGCAGGCCGGCGACTAGACGGTCAGGTACAGGCCCGCCGGGGACGGGGGCCGCTCGGTCGAGCGGTCAGGAGACCAGGCGTTCGGCCGGCGAGCCGTCGGCGAAGGCGTCCTCGTCCTGGGTGGTGTCCTGCCAGTCCTCGAAGGCGATGCAGCCGAGCTCGGTGAACTTCTGGCGGAGCCAACCGTCCGCCGCGTCGAGGAGGCCCAGCTTCTTCAGGTTGGGCACGATCTTCGAGAAGAGCAGGATCTCGAAGTCGTCCTGCTCTGGCGCCTGCTGCATCACCTTCAGGACGTCTTCGGTCGGGACGCCGAAGCGCTCCCAGACCTCCTGGAGGACCATGCGGTCGCGCATGCGGACGGCCGCCTCGAAGGCGAACTCCTGGCGCTCCCGCAGCTCGGCCGCACTGAGGCCGGCGTAGAACTCCTGGAGGGTGAGCACGCCGAAGGCCACGTGGCGGGCCTCGTCGGCCATGACGTAGCGGAGCAGCTGCTTCAGCAGCGGCTCGGTCGTCATCATGTGCATGAAGCCGAAGGCCGCCAGGGCCAGCCCCTCCACCATGATCTGCATGCCGAGGTAGGTCATGTCCCAACGCGAGTCGGCCACGATGTCGTCGAGCAGGAGTCCCAGGTGGGCGTTGATCGGGTAGTGGCCCGACAGCTTCTCGTCGAGGTAGCGGGAGAAGACCTCCACGTGGCGGGCCTCGTCGAGGACCTGGGTGGCGGCGTAGTACTTGGCGTCGATCCACGGCACCGTCTCGACGATCTTGGCCGTGCAGAGGAGGGCCCCCTGCTCGCCGTGCATGAACTGCGACAGCATCCAGTTCTGCTGCTCGATGCCGAACTTCACCCACTCGGCGTCGCCCCACGACGCCAGCGCGGTGCCCGAGAAGTCGGCGTTCACCCAGGGGTCGGTGGCCCGGTTGGCGTCGGCGTTGGCGATGACCACCTTCTCCTGGTCCACCTCGGTGTCCCAGGGCAGGTCGGTCTGACCATTCCACTGGGCCTTCTTGGCCTTCTCGTAGAGCTTGTTGAGGCCGGCCCGGGCCCCCTTCTCGTAGTCCCAGGTGAATTCGGCGGCGCAGTTGTCCTCAACCCGGTGGAACCCCTCGGGGTCCTCCTTCCCCACCAATGACAGGATGGACTGCAGGTCGTTGATGTCCTCGCGCCCGATGATCTCGGCGTTGGTCCGCATGGCCTCGGCACTCATGTCGTCGTCGCTCCGTTTCTCCGGGTGGTCGTGGTGGTCTTCTTGGTCGTGGTCGATCTGGTGGTCCGGAAGCGGGCGGTACTCGCCCCGCCCCGGATGCGCTGGGCCTGGATGCCCGGCAGCACGTACTGGTCGACGAGCGCCCGGGCGCCCTCGGGCCGGCTGAGGTCGAACCGCTCGCTCGGGCAGGCGAGGTAGGACATCACGATGCGGGCGGCCCACTCGGCCGCCCGAGCCGCCTGGTCGGGCTCCAGCCAGCGGGCGAAGAACGGTGCGCAGAAGTCACTCGCCACCCGCAGCACCCGGTCCATCCGGGCGAAGGCCAGGTGCGGCAGCACGACGCCGGGCTCGCGGGCCAAGAGATTGAGGAGGGCCTCGTGGGACGAGAGGTAACGGGTGGCCTCGACCATCCCGGCCACGAGCACGTCCTCCAGGTCCTTGGCCTCGCCCATAGCCACGCCGAGGGCCGAGAAGAACCGGGCCACCTCGGTCTCGCTCACCGCGGCGAGGACGGCGTCCTTCCCGCCGGGGAAGGTCCGGTAGAGGGTGGCCCGGGAGACCCCGGCCTGCCGGGCGATGTCGTCGACGGTCGTCTTGGCCAGTCCCTGGCGGGCGAGGCAGACGAGCGCGGCGTCGACCACCCGCACCCGGGGGGAGGTCTGGTCGTCGGCACCAAGGTGGACCACCGTGGCGGTCGGCTGAGCGGCGACAGAAGGACCGAGTTCCCGGGCCCCCACCACCTGCAGCTCGGCCCGCGGCACGGTGAAACACTATGGCGAAATCTGTCTCATTGTCAACAGTGGTGCCCGACCCGTACACTTCGCGCGACGACGCCCGTGGGTGGTGGCGCACCTGCCGTCCCCCGGGGCGGCCCGGCCGAAGGACGAGGACCAGGGCGATGGGACGACGGCAGCGGAGGCAGGCGGCGAGGGCGAGGCACGAGGCGCGCCCGCACGAGGGGCGTGACGTAGCCGCCCTCATGATCCGTCTGGCCGTCGGGCCGATGCTCGTGGCCCACGGCTACAACAAGGTCTTCGGGTCGGGCGGCCTCGAGGGCACCGAACGCTGGTTCTCGAGCCTCGGCTTCGAGCCGGCCAAGGTGCACGCCCGCCTGGCCGCGGCCACCGAGATCTCGACTGGCACCCTCATCACGCTCGGTGCGGGCAACCCCCTCCCGAGTGCCTCTCTCATCGGCCTCATGGCCGTGGCCGCGCAGACGGACCACAAGGGCAAGGGCTTCTTCGTCTTCAAGGGGGGCTGGGAGTACACGATGGTCCTCGCCGCGGTGGCTGCCGCGCTGGCCGCCCTCGGCAACGGGCGCTTCTCGGTCGACCACGTCCTCGGGCGCAGGACCCGGGGGGTGAAGGCGGCGTTCACCGCGGCCGTGATCGGCCTGGCCAACGCCCAGGGCCTGATGGCCGCCTCCTACCGGCCCAAGCCGGCCGACGCCTGATCCTCGTCAGGGCGGCGGGACGATCCCGCCGAGGAGCTCGTCACGCACCAGCCGGGCCACCTGGTCGGGGTCGTCCAGGTTCCACCGCCCCGGCGCGGCGATGTGCGAGTAGGCCATACGGGCGAGGAAGTCGGCGGTCGGGTCCACCTCGATGCCCGGGGCGAGCTCGTGGGCCTCGAGATAGGGGCGGAAAAAGGCCGCGATGAGCCCGACGATGCGGGCGCTGTCGACGGTGAGCGCCGGCATGAGCCGCTCGGGCTCGGTCTCGAGGACCCGTTGCAGCACCTCGTGGGCGACGATGGTGCGGTGGGCGAAGACGAGGAAGCGCTCGAGCACCTCCTCGAGCGACGTGGCTGAGCGGACCTCTTCGTAGAGGCGGTCGAACACCCGGAGCTGCTCCCAGGAGACCACCGCCTGGAGCAGCTCGTCGCGCCCGCCCGGGAAGTAGCGGTAGAGGGTGGCCCGGGAGACCTCGGCCTGGCGGGCCGCGTCCTCGACCGTGGTCTTCGAGAGGCCCCAGCGGGCCACGCACTCGTAGGTGCCGGCGAGGATCCGCTGGCGGACCTGCTCGTGGCGCTCGTCGGCGACCGTGCTCACGTGAACCCGAGGAGCGCGTCGAGCCCCACGGTGAGCCCGGGACGCGAGGCCACCTCGCGCACGGCGAGGAGGACGCCCGGCATGAACGACACCCGGTCGTAGCTGTCGTGGCGCAGGGTCAGGCTCTGACCAGCCGCGCCGAACACCACCTCCTCGTGGGCCACGAGGCCCGGGAGGCGCACCGCGTGGACGTGCACGCCACCGGGCCCCACGCCGCCGCGGGCCCCCTCGAGCACGACGAGCTTCGTCGGGTCCTCGGGGAGAGGGCCGCAGTGGGCCTGCTCGCGCGCCGCGGCGATCCGCTCGGCGGTGTGAAGGGCCGTGCCCGACGGGGCGTCGCGCTTCTGGTTGTGGTGCAGCTCGATCACCTCGACGCTGTCCATGAACGGCGCGGCGAGCTCGCAGAACCGCAGCAGGAGCACCGCGCCAATCGCGAAGTTCGACGCCACGACGGCGTTGGCCTTCGAGTCGGCGAAGAGCGCGGCGGCCCGGTCGAGGTCGTCGGGCCCGAGGCCGGTCGTCCCGACGACGAGGTGCACCCCGTGCTCGGCCGCCCAGGCCAGGTGCTCACGGGCCGCCGCCGCCTCCGTGAAGTCGACCGCCACCTCGGCCCCGGCGGCGGTCAGGGCCGCCGACTCGGCCGAGATCACGATGCCGGATCCGGCCACGGACGACCCGACGTCCCCCGGGTCCACCGCCGCCACCAGCTCGAGGTCCACTGCACCGCCCACGGCCCGGCAGACCTCCTGGCCCATCCGACCACCGGCCCCGAAGACGCCCACCCGGGTCATGCCGTGCACGATAGATGCTGCCTCGACGTCATCTTCCCGCCGGCAGCCTCATGCCCTCCCCTCGGCTTCCAGCCCGTGCGGTGAGTCCCAGACGAACATGCCACCGGCGAACACCCCGATGGCCGCTGGCTGGTTGGGGGGCGTGTCGTGCGAGGCCGTGCCGGCGGCCGAGCAGCCGAAGAAGACCGGTGCGGCGGGATGCACGCCGTGGGTCGGATCGCCCGGATAGCTGCGGATCTTGAAGGTTGCCGTGAGGTTCTCACACCAGTAGGCGTTGGGTGCGCTCGAGGGCGAGGCCGTGCGACCCGTCGAGAGATCGACGACCACCAGCCCGCCCCCGCCGGCGACCACGATGTGGCGACCGTCAGCGAAGGGGATGCGGAGGCCGAGCAGGAAGGCTCGGGTGTCGCTCACCGGGAGCACCCAGGTGATGGCGCCGGTGGTCGGCGAGAAGCCGGCCAGGCGCACGCTGACGCCGGCGGTGGTCGCCGGTTTGGCCAGCGAGTACTCGTGCTCCACCCCCTGGTACTGGCAGAGCACCGGCGCGGTCACGAAGCCCAGTTCCCCCTCGCATTGGTAGGCGCCGTCGGCCGTCCAGGCGACGGCTCCGTTGGCCACCTCAATCCCCTCGGTCTTGTCCACGCCGAGGTTCGTCGACGCCCCGCCGGGTGCGAGCTGACCGGTCGAGAGGTTGAACCCCACCGTGGGCGAGCCCACCCAGCCGATATCGAGGCCCTGCTGCTGGTTGAAGTCCCAGCCCCAGTCGGGGGTGTAGCCCGGGCCGAACAGCCCGGCCACCGACTTCCTCCAGAGGACGTGGGCGCCCGGGCTGAGCTGTTCGAAGGTCGGCGATGGCGCCGTCGTCTGGAACAGCGCGGACCCCATGTCCCGCTCGACGCCGCTCACGGTGGCCACCACCACGCCGCTCCGCGCACCGACAACCGTCAGACCCTGACCTCCGGCCGTCTGCGTGACGATGCAGAACTGCCGCTTCCCCACGCAGTCGTAGGGCTCGTCCGTCACGTACCACGTGCCGGGCTCGGTCCAGACCACCCGACCGCTGGCGACGTCGATGCCCGCCAGTCTGACCGACTGGCTGTCCGGTTGGACGGGCCGGAGGTCCACGACCACGCCGGCGACGACCGTGGGCGTCGGCCACACGCCGGGCGTGACGTAGCTCTGGGAGTACGGGGCCTGCCAGACGACCGTCCCCGTGGCCGGGTCCACCGCGCTCACCTCGAGCTCGTGGGCGCTCGTGACGTCGATCACGACGACGAGCCGGCCGGCCGCCACCGGCTCGCTCACCACGTGCAGCGAGGACATGGCCGTGCCGTTGGCCCGGGCCGCCACCACGAAGGCCAGGGCCGCCCCGACGAGGACGACCGCCACCGAGACGGCGATCCAGGGCCAGCGGGACGGGGGCCGCGCCGGCGGCGGTCCCGGGTGCACCTGGCCATAGGGGGCAGTCACGGTCCGCCCAGTCTCCCAGCCCGCCTCAGGCCGCGGTCGGCCGGGACCGCCGTCGTCGTCGGACGACGGCGAACGCCCCGACGACGACGAGGCCGAGCACACCGACGACCGTCCCGACGAGGCCGATGGTGACGCTCTCGGGCCAGTAGGTGAAGGTGAGGGTCCAGGTCCCGGCGGGCACCCGCACGCTCTGGACGAGGCCGTGCACCACGACCGGGAGACTGCGGGCGGGCCCGCCCCCGGCCGGTGCCGCGCTCACGTGCCATCCCCCGGCGTAGGCCTCGCTGCGCACGACGGTGACCGGACCGCTGGCTACCAGGTGGTCGGTCTCCGTGCCGTTGTCCTCGACCGAGAGCTGGCGGACCGACGAGCCGGCCGGGGCACCGCTCGCTAGCCAGACCGGCGGACGGACGCCGCGTTGGAAGCGGCCGAAGTTCTCCCACGCGCCGGTATAACGCCAGTGGCCGACGCCGAGGGCGTCCTGGAGGAGGCCGTTCAGGCTGTAGCGGGTACCCCCCGCTGCGGTGACCGTCGAGGTGGTGGCCACCGCTCGCGCCGGTCCCCGCACGACGAGGCCGACGCCCCGTTGGGGTGCGACGAAGCGCACGGTCCACCCGCCGGAGTGCGACACCACGACCGTGGCCGGGTAACGGGTCGTGCCGTCGGCGAGGACCACGCCCACCCGCGGCGTGGACCTCGTCGGGAGGTCACGGAGGAGGTCAGCACCGGTGAGCGTGAGGGGCTGACCGAAGAAGAACGTGCGCAGGGTGGCCGTCCCCGGCTCGGGCGCCCCCGGGCAGGCCTCGGGGTTGCCGGGCGGCGGGGCCAGGTGCTGGACCGGGACCTGGCCGCCGTGCGGCCCGAGCTCGGGAGCGACGAAGCCGGGGAGCGTGAGCAGCGTGGCCAGGCGGAGCTGGTCGAACACCCCCCGGCGGAGCGCGCAGGGGTCCACGGTCTCGAGCGTGTGGGCCCCGGTCACCGTGCCGTACACGCCCGAGACGGTCGAGCCGTAGCCGTCCACGCTGCGCAGCTTGGTGAAGGCGTTGAGGTCGGGCTGGCCGATGGCATCGAGGTTGTTCACGTTGAGGGCCGTCGTGTCGTAGAAGCCGAAGCGGCCGTTCGCCCCGAGCACGGCCACCGCGTAGGCCCGGCTCGGCTCGAACGTGGGGTTGCGGCCGGCCGAGAAGCCCGTCGAGGCCGTGACCGTGAAGAGGAGGAGGTCGACGACCATGACCGCCACGAGCCCGCGCCGGCCTACCACGGGCGGCAGGCGCGACCAAAAGAGGAGGAGGCCGGCCACCGCCAGGGCCACCACCAGCTGGAGGAGGAACCACGGCGTGAGCTGCCGACCGAGGTGGGCGTAGCCGCTGAAGATGTCGAGGCCCTCCTCGAGCCGCCTGGGGATGGCCAGGCCGAGGACGCACAGGAGGACGGCGCCGAGGGCGGGACCGGCCACGAGCCACCGCCGCCAGCCGGTGAGCCCGGCCTCCTCGGTCCGGCCGCGGAAGAGCCGGTCGAGGAAGAAGGCCACGAGGACCCCGAGAGCCAGGTCGACGAGGCCGAGGTTGCGGCTCTGCAGCCGGGTCTGGCCGAGGAGCGGGATGTGCCAGAACAGGCCGCCGAGCGGCGTGTACGTGCCCCAGGCGAGGAGGAGCCCCACCACGAGGAGCACGAGCCAGAGGCCGAACGCCGACGCCGCCGGGTCCCGCCGGCGTCCGAACGAGCGGGTGAGGAGGGCGAGGGTGCCGGCCAGCGGCACGAGGCCCACATACCCGGTGACCTCGGGGAGGTTGTAGGCACCGAAGAAGGTCGGCATGTGCAGGATCCCGTCGCCGCCGAAGATGAACGGCACGGCGAGGAGCACCGTCCACTTGGGGAGGAGCGAGCCCGAGCCGAAGAAGCCGAGCGAGGCGCTGGCCCGCGAGGTCGTGCTGATGAACGACCAGCCCGGGATGATCTGCACCGCGCCGAGGGCCACCGCCCAGGCGCCGGCCACCGCCACCTGGACGACGAAGCGACACCGCCGCCGCAGGTCGACGGCGCCGCCGTAGGGGCGGACGGCCAGCCACACGGTGACCACCACGGCCACGACCTCGGCCTCGACCATTCCCCGTGGTTCCCCGGTGAGGAGGATGAGGCCCCCGCACACCGCCATCGCCGCGGTGGCCGGCCACGGCGAGCGCAGGGGCTTGCCGGGGGAGAGCAGCGGGGCCTCGCCGGCCAGGCCGTAGGCCCGGTCGTCGCCCACGAAGGCGCCCGCCAGGCGCAGCTCGGCCAGCACGAGGAGCGGGGCGAGCGCCCAACCCTGGACGATCGGGAAGTGCACCATCTGGGCGACCATGGCGCCGGCGAACGTGCACGTGGCCGAGCCGAGGCCCGAGGCGAGCGGCGACAACCGGTACTGGCGCAGGAGGGCGTAGGTCCCGAGCGCCGCCACCCAGTAGATGACGAGCAGGTTGAGCACCCAGGCCGAGATGGGCGGCAGGAAGGCGAAGAGCAACGTGAGCGGGTACAGCGCCCCGGCGTTCAGACCGCCCAGGAGCGGGTTGCCCGACCAGATGAAGGGGTTCCAGAGCGGCAGGTGGCCCTGCCCGACGAGGTCGCCCGAGAGCACCCGCAGGGGGAAGCTCTGGAGCAGGTTGTCGCCGGCGATGGCCGGGTGGCCGAAGAGCGCCGGGCCGATGAAGACGACGGCCGGGATCCCGACGAGGAAGCCGACCGCCCACCGGTCACCTCGCGAGAGCCGGGCGGCGCGCCGGACCTTCGCCGGTGTCGGGGTCGCTGCGGCCGGGGTCGCGGGGGCCTCGGTCGCCATGGGTCAGTCGGAGCGCCCGGTCAGTCCCAGGGCCGCCTGGTCGAAGGCGTCGGCCTCGAACGGACCGACGGCGGCGAGCGTCCGTGGCGCCCCGGCCAGCTCCCGGGCGGCCTCGGCCACCTGCTCGAGCTCGACTGCGTCGATCGACGCCAGCAGCTGGTCGACGGTGCGGACCTCGCCGTGGAGGAGGAGGGTCGAGCCCAGGCGGCTCATCCGGGCCCCGGAGTCCTCGTTGGCGAGGAGCGCCTCGGCCCGGAGGTTGCCTTTGGCCACCGCGAACTCCCGGGGCGTCACCCCGTGCCCGGCCAGCTGATCGAGCTCGTCCACGACGATCCTGAGCACCTCGTCGGTGTGCTCGGGGGCCGTCCCGACCGACACGGCGAGGGAGCCCGCGTCGTGGAAGGCGACCCGCTCGGAGTACACCGAGTAGGCGAGCCCCCGCTCCTCGCGGATCTTCTGGAACAGCCGGCTCGAGAGGCCGCCGCCGAGGACGTGGTTGAGGAGGGCGACCGCCCAGCGGCGGTCGTCGTGGCGCGACACCGACCGGGTCCCGAATACGAGGTGGGCCTGCTCGGTCGAGCGAGTCACGACCACGAGGGGGTCGGCCGGCGCCTCGGGGGCCGAGCGAAGGGGCGCCTCGCCCCCGGGGCGGCCCGTGAAGCGGCGGTCCACCTCGGCCGCCACCACGTCGTGCTCGCAGTCCCCCGCCACCGACACGACGATGTTGGCCGGGCGGTAGTGGTGCTCGAAGAAGCGCCGGACGTCGTCCGCCCCGGTCTTGCCGACGCTCTCGGCGGTGCCGAGCGAGTCGCGCCCGAGCGGGTGGCCGGGGTAGAGCGAGGCCATGAAGCGCTCGGCCGCCAGGTCGGCCGGCTCGTCGGCGTGCATCAGGATCTCGTCAAGGATCACCGTGCGCTCGGCGTCCACGTCGTCGGGACGAAGCGCCGGGTCCCACATGATCTCGCTCAGGATGTCGAGGCCGAGCGGCAGGTGCTCGGCCAGCAGCCGCACGTAGAAGGCGGTGTACTCCTTCGTCGTGTACGCGTTGCAGTCCCCGCCCACCTCGTCGAGGGCCTCGGCGATGGCCGCGGCGCTCCGCGCCGGTGTGCCCTTGAACAGCAGGTGCTCGAGGAAGTGCGAGGCCCCGGCGTGCTCGACGGGCTCGTCACGCGAGCCGGTGCCCACCCAGAACCCGACGCACACCGAGCGGACGTCGGCCATGGCCTCCGTGGCCAGCCGGATCCCGCAGGGCAGCGTCTCGGTCCCGATGGCCGAGACGGCCGCCCTCGTACTCAACGGCGACGCGAACGGGGCCGCGACCGACGCCGGTCGCGGTCGCCGTCGCCGTCCCCCCGTCCTCCCCCGCCCTGCGGCACCCCTGGACCGAGGTCGCCGAGGTCGGCCACGAGCTCTTGCTCGAAGGCGTCCTCGAACGAGGCGGCGTCCGGGGGCCCCTGCGGGCTCGGGCGCCGGGGCGACCGGTCGCCCCGCCCGCCTGACTCGTCGCTCCGCCCGCCGCGCTCCTCGTGGGTCGGCTCGGCGCCGGCCAACGAGAGGGACACCTTCCCCTGGGGGTCGATGTCGTCCACCCGCACCTCGACCGACTGGCCGAGCGCGAGGACGTCTTCGACTGCGCCGACGCGCTTGCCGCCGGCGAGCGGCGAGAGCTTGGAGATGTGGAGCAGGCCGTCGCGTCCGGGCAGGATGTTCACGAAGGCCCCGAACTTGGTCAGGTTGACCACCTTGCCCTGGTAGACCGCACCCACGTCGGCGGTCGGCGGGTCCAGGATGAGGGCGATGCGGCGCCTCGCCTCCTCGACGGCGTTGCTGTCGGTGGCGCCGATCGTGACGGTGCCCACCATGCCGTTGTCGTCGACCGTGATGTCGGCACCGGTCTCCTGCTGCAGGGTGTTGATGACCTTGCCCTTGGGCCCGATGACCTCGCCGATCTTGTCGATCGGGATCTCCATCGAGACGATCTTGGGCGCCCGGGCGGCCACCTCGGGCCGGGGCTCGGCGATCGCCCCCGCCATGACCTCGAGGATCCGGAGGCGGGCCTCCTTGGCCTGGTGGAGCGCCTGGGCGAGCACGTCGGCCGGCAGACCGTCGATCTTCGTGTCGAGCTGGAGCGCGGTCACCGCGTCGGCCGTCCCGGCCACCTTGAAGTCCATGTCGCCGAAGGCGTCCTCGGCCCCCAGGATGTCCGTCAGGGTCACGTAGCGGCCCTCGTCGTAGACGAGGCCCATGGCGATCCCGGCCACCCGGTCCTTGATCGGCACGCCGGCGGCCATGAGCGAGAGGGTCGATCCGCAGACCGAGGCCATCGACGTCGAGCCGTTGGACGTGAGGACGTCGGAGACCACCCGGAGCGTGTAGGGGAACTCCTCGATCGGCGGTACCACCGGGAGGAGGGCCCGCTCGGCCAGGAGGCCGTGCCCGATCTCCCGGCGCCTCGGCCCCCGCATCGCCCCCGTCTCCCCCGTCGAGAACGGCGGGAAGTTGTAGTGGTGCATGTACCGCTTGAAGTCGTCGGGGCTGATCGTGTCGAGCATCTGGTTCATGCGCGGCATGCCGAGCGTGGTCACGTTCAGCACCTGGGTCTCGCCCCGCTGGAAGATGGCCGAGCCGTGGGCCGTCGGCAGCACGTCGATCTCGGCCGAGAGCGGCCGGATGTCGGCCGTCCCCCGCCCGTCGATGCGCACGCCCTCCTCGACGATCCGCTGGCGGACGAGCTTCTTCGTGAGCCCCCGCACGGCCGCCTTGACCTCACCGGGGCGGTCGGGGAACTGGTCGGCCAGCTCGCCCTGGATGACCGAGGTGGCCTCGTCGAGCGCCGCGTTGCGCTCGGCCTTGGCGGTGATCGTGTTGGCCTTGGCCAGCCGGTCGGCGCCGACCGCGGTCACCCGCTCGTAGACGTCCTCGCCGTAGTCGTTGTAGGTCTCGAACTCAAGCGGGGCGATCGGGCCCTTTTGGGCCACGACGTCGGCCACCAGGCGGCGCTGGAGCACGATCGACTCGCGGATCCACTGCTTGGCCGCCTCGAGCCCGTTGGCCAGCACCTCCTCGGTCACCTTCGGCGCGCCGTCGGCGTAGAACTCGAAGGATCGCTCGGTGCCGCCCGCCTCGACCATCATGATGGCGATCTCGGCGTCGGGCTCCTCCGAGAGGGCCCGCCCGGCCACCACGAGCTCGAAGGTGGAGAGGTCGCCCTCCTGGTACGAGGGCCACGGGATCCAGCTTCCTTCGGTCGAGTAGGCGACGCGCACGGCCCCGATCGGGCCGTCGAAGGGGATGCCCGAGACCATGAGGGCGGCCGAGGAGGTGTTGATGGCCAGCACGTCGTGGGGGTTCACCTGGTCGGCACCGAGGATCATCCCGACGACGTGGATCTCGTTGCGGAAGCCCTTCGGGAACGACGGCCGCAGCGGCCGGTCGATCAGCCGGCAGGTCAAGATGGCCTGGTCGGAGGCCCGGCCCTCCCGGCGGAAGAACGAACCGGGGATCTTGCCGGCGGCGTAGGCCCGCTCCTCGATGTCCACCGTGAGCGGGAAGAAGTCGGTGCCCTCGCGCACCGATCTCGCCGCGGTGGCCGTGGCCAGGACGACGGTGTCGCCGATCCGGCCGACGACGGCGCCGTCGGCCAGAGTGGCGAGTTTGCCGGTCTCGAACGACAGGGTGTGGTCGGTGCCGCTAACCGGCCCCGACACCGTAATGGCGTCAGCCATGGTGCTCCTTCAACTCAGGGGCTCCACGCTGCCGGTTCCCAGTGGTCGACCACCTCGTCGAAGGTGACCGGCGACTTGCAGCCGACATTTCCTGGAGCCCGTGTCTCTCTGCCCCCGCCCGGCGGGAGCCGGACGCGGGCCCTCGCGGACGGCTAACGGCGGATGCCGAGTCGCCCGATGATGGTGCGGTACCGCTCGACGTCGTTGTCACGCACATAGTCGAGCAGGCGTCGACGGCGGCCGATCAGCTTCATCAGCCCCCGCCGGGTGTGGTGGTCCCCCTTGTGCACCTTGAGGTGCTCCGTCAGGTGCGAGATGCGGTCCGTCAGGAGAGCGATCTGGACCTCTGGCGACCCCGTGTCGGTGTCGTGGAGGCGGTGCTCGGTGATGATGGCCTGCTTCTCGGGCATGTACGGATGACCTCAGGGGAACTCGGGTGGGAGCGTGCACCGCTCCGGGGAGCGGCGCCCGACGGGCGCCCGGTACTCGACCGGGCGGTGCGCACACCACGCGCGACCGGACGGCGTCCGGCCGGAGACAGGATAGCAGGTGAGGGGCTCGCCGGGCCCCGGGCCGCCGGGCCCGAGCGGCCGGTCGGCGGCCGCGCCCCTGGTCAGCGCCGGACGAGGAGGTCCCGGGCGGCGTCGACATCGGCCCGCATCTGAGCGACGAGCTCCTTGACCGAGTCGAAGCGCCGCTCCTCGCGCAGGCGGACGGCGAACGAGAGCCGGGCCGGCTCGCCGTAGAGGTCGTCGTCGAAGTCGAGCAGGTGGGCCTCGACGACGGCTTGGCCCTGGCCCCCGGGATAGAACGTGGGTCGCTTCCCGACCGAGATGGCCGTCGGCCAGGCCACGCCGTCGGGCCGGCGATAGTGGCCGGCGTAGATGCCGAGACCCGGCACCGCGGTCTCGGCGGGCACGTCGACGTTGGCCGTCGGGATGCCGAGCTCGGCCGCCCCCCGGCCGTCCCCCCGGACGACCAGGCCTCGCACCTCGTGGTCCCGTCCGAGGAGGGTGGTCGCCTCGGCCACCGAGCCCTCGGCCACCAGCTGGCGGATCCGGGTGGAGGACACGGCGTCGCCGTCGGTCCCGGTCAGCGCCACCCCGTCCACCTCGAAGCCGAACCTCTCCCCGAGCTCGGTCAGGAGCGGCACGTTCCCCTTGCGCCCGTGGCCGAAGTGGAAGTCCTCCCCCACCACGACCAGCCGGGCGCCGAGGGACCGGACGAGCACCTCCTCGACGAACTCCTCGGCCGTCTCGTCGGCCCGCTCCCGGTCGAAGTGGACGACGAGGGTCCGGTCCACGCCGCAGGCCGCCAGCAGCTCCAGCTTCTGCTCGAGGTCGGTGAGCTGCTTCGGCGCCGAGTCGGGGCGCACCACGGTCGCCGGGTGGCGGTCGAAGGTCACGACCACCGGCGTGAGGCCCCGGGCCCGGGCGTCGTCCCCTAGCCGCTGCAGGACATGGCGGTGCCCGAGGTGGACGCCGTCGTAGGCGCCGATAGTGACGGCAGAGCCGCCCGGGGGCGGCGTGGCGTCGTCGGGAGCGAGCACCTCCATCGGGCCCGAGACTAGACGGCGGCACCTGCCGCCCCGTCCCGCTACGACGAGCCACCCGCCGACGGACAACGCCGACCAACAGCCTCACACCGCCAAGCCGCTACCTTGGCGACCGTGCGGATGATCGCACGGTCGCCGGTGGGCGGCCTCGGCGCCTGTCTCGTGGTGCTGCTCGTCGCTGCCGGCTGCGGCGGGGGGTCGGGACAGGCGGCCAGGACCACGACCAGGCCGCAGCCGCCCCGCTCGACGACGAGCAGCACGACGTCCACGACGACCACGACGACGACCACGGCCGCCGCGCCGTCGTCCACCGTGCCCAACACCGGACCGGCCACGAGCGTCGTGCCCACCACCGCCGTCGTGAACGCGCTCATCGCGGCCTACGCGACCTACGCCCAGGCCCCCGCGGCTGACCTCATGGCCGACGCGCCGGTGGACGAGGCCTACGTCCCGTCGACCGGGACCTACTGGGCCTTCGACACGTTCGACCCGACCGCCGCCGCGGTGACCACGGCGCAGAGTTGGTTCGTCCGTCTCCAGGACGGGAACAACATCGCGGTGCTGTCGAACCTCGGGCAGGGATGGCAGGTCGTCGGGACGCAGGGTGCAGGCGAATTCTCGAGGTGCACGAGGGACGAGGCGTTCGCTCCCGTCTCGGTGCTGACCGTCTGGGGCATCTGCCCGGGCACGTAGGACGGGTCCCGGGGGGAGGGTCTGCTCAGCAAGCCGCCAGCACCACCGCCGGCTTGAGCCGCTGGGTGCTCGTCGGCTGGTAGACGGCGAGCAGGTCGCCGGCCGCGTCGAGGAGGGCCCACGGCCCGTTGCCGGTCACCCCGAGGGCGTCCTTGTCGAGGGCGAGGCCCCGCTCGATGAGGCGGACCACCTCGGCGTCGACGGCCACCCGGTCGAGGTCACGGAGGGCCTCGGCCGGGCTGAGAACGTCGGTCTCGGCCAGCGCGTCCACTGGATGGGCCTCGTCGACGGTGAACGAGCCCACCGCGATGCGCCGGAGGTGGCGCAGGTGGCCGTGGCCGCCGAGGGCCGTCCCGAGGTCGTCCGCCAGGACCCGCACATAGGTTCCCGACGAGCAGTCCACTTCGATCCGCAGTATCCCGGGTTCGTCGGTCGCCGCCACGTCGAAGCGGTGGACGATCACCGGGCGCGGTGCCCGCTCGACCTCCTTGCCCTCCCGGGCCAGCTTGTGGAGCCGCTGACCGCCGACCTTCACGGCCGAGACCATCGGCGGGACCTGTTGGATGGGGCCGGTGAGGGTGGCGGCCGCCGCCCGGGCCTCCTCGAGGGTGACCGAGGACATGTCCGACACCGCGACCACGTCGCCCGAGGCGTCGAGCGTGCTGGTGGCCGTGCCCAGCACGACCTCGCCCACGTAGTGCTTCTCCAGTGCCGTCAGGAAACGCAGGAGCCGGGTGGCCCGGCCCAGGCCGACGAGGAGGACCCCGGTGGCGTCGGGGTCGAGCGTGCCGGCGTGACCCACCCGGCGCTGGCCGAAGATTCGCCGGCAGCGGGCCACCACGTCGTGGGAGGTCCAGCCGGCCTCCTTGTCCACCACGGCGAGCCCGCTCACCAACGGGGGGCGCACCGACGGGGTCGTCACCCGTCGGGCGTGGGCGTGGGGCCGTCGCTCCCGTCCCGGTCGAGACGGCGGAGCACCGCCTCGACGCGGGCGCCGGCCTCGACCGCCGGGTCGGCCTCGAAGCGCAGGCGCGGGGTGCGCTTGAGGCGCACCTCTCGGCCCACGTGGCGCTGCAACTGGGCCCGACGCTCGGCGAGGGCCTCCTCGGCATCGACCTCGAGCGAGGCCACGAACACGGTGGCCACGGTGAGGTCGGGAGCCGTCGACACCTCGGTGATGGTCACCATGCGCAGCCGCTCGTCGGCGTCGGCCAGGCGTTCGAGCTCCTCGGCCACGACCTGGCGGAGGACCTCGTTGACGCGAAGGGCCCTCGGGTAGGCCGGTGACCCTCCTTCATGGCCCCGACCGGTGGACCGGCGGTGCCGACCGGACGACATGGTGGTGCGCTCTCCTCCCGAGGCTCCCTCGGTCCCTTCGTCAGGACCGGGGGATCTCGCGCTCCTCGAAGGTCTCGATCACGTCGCCCTCCTTCAGGTCCTGGAAGTCGGAGAGCCCGATGCCGCACTCGAAGCCGGACTGCACCTCGCGCACGTCGTCCTTGAACCGACGCAGGGTGTTGATCCCCCCCCGCCAGATGACGACGCCCTCCCGGAGGAAGCGGCACTTCGAGCCCCGGGTGATGGTGCCGTTCTGCACGTAGCAGCCGGCCACCGCGCCGACCCGGGGGATGCGGAACACCTGACGGACCTCGGCCTCGCCCGTGACCACTTCTTCGAACTCGGGCGAGAGCATGCCGAGCATGGCCGCCTCGATGTCCTCGAGCAGCTTGTAGATGATCTCGTAGGTCCGGATCTCCACGTCGGCCGTCTCAGCCAGCTCGCGCGCCCGGCGGTCGGGCCGGACGTTGAAGCCGATGATCGCGGCGTTGGAGGCCCGGGCGAGCTGCACGTCGTTCTCGGTGATCCCGCCGACGCCGCGGTGGACGAAGCTGAGCTTCACGTCCTCGCGCTCGAGCTTGCGCAGGCTCTCGGTCACCGCCTCGAGGGAGCCCTGCACGTCGGCCTTCAGGACGAGGTTGAGCGTGGCCGTCTCGCCCCGCTGGATCTGTTCGAACAGGTCCTCCAGGCGCCCACCGCTCGCCGCCGAGGGCGCGGGCAGGTGACCCGAGAGGCGGAAGCGCTGTTCGCGCGCCTCGCCGAGGGTGCGGGCGGTCGAGAGGTCCTTGGCCACCCGCAGTTCGTCGCCGGCGTGCGGGGGCTCGGAGAGGCCCAGCACCTGGACGGGCATCGACGGGAGCGCCTCTTTCACGTGGTCGCCGTGGTCGTCGACGAGCGCCTTCACCTTGCCCCAGGCCGAGCCGGCCACGGTCGGGTCACCGACCCGGAGCGTCCCGCTCTGGACGATGACGGTGGCCACTGGCCCTCGGCCGGCCTCGAGGTTGGCCTCGAGCACGGTGCCGCGGGCCCTTCCCTCGGGGCTGGCCCTCAGCTCCTCCACCTCGGCCACGAGCAGGATCTGCTCGAGCAGGTCCTCGATGCCCTCGCCGGTCATGGCCGAGACCGGGACGTTGATCGTGTCGCCACCCCACTGCTCGGGCACGAGTCCGCGCTCGGAGAGCTGCTGGAGGACCCGCTCGGGGTTGGCCTCCGGCCGGTCCATCTTGTTGATGGCCACGATGATCGGCACGTCGGCCGCCTTGGCGTGGTCGATGGCCTCGACGGTCTGGGGCATGACGCCGTCGTCGGCCGCCACGACGAGGACCACGATGTCGGTCACCTCGGCACCGCGAGCCCGCATGGCCGTGAAGGCCTCGTGGCCCGGTGTGTCGATGAACGTGACGAGCTTGTCGCCCCAGTTGACCTGGTAGGCCCCGATGTGCTGGGTGATGCCGCCGGCCTCGCCCGCTACGACGTCGGTCTGGCGGATCTTGTCGAGGAGCAGCGTCTTGCCGTGGTCGACGTGGCCCATCACCGTCACGACCGGCGGCCGCGGGCGCAGCTCGGACTCCTCCTCCTCGTCCTCCTCGAAGAAGCGGGCGAGGAGCTCGGCCTCCTGCTCCTCGCCCGGGTCGACGAGTCGCACGTCGGCGCCGAGCTCGGCCGCGAAGAGCTCGATCATGTCGTCGGAGAGCGACTGGGTGGCGGTGACCATCTCCCCCTGCAGGAGGAGGAAGCGCACGACGTCGCCGGCCGAGCGGTTGAGCTTCGGGCCGAGGTCGTGGGGCGTCGAACCCCGCTCGATGATGATCTCGCCCTCGGGCACCGGCGCGGTCGACGGCGTGTACATCGTGAGCTGGGTCGGCTCGAGCTCCTCCAGGTTGCGCCGCCGACGCCGGCTCCGACGCTGGGGCGGCCGGCCCCGTCCGGGCACGCCACCGCGGCCGCCCGGAGGTCCCGAACCGACCGGGCCACCGCTGCCGGAGCGGCCGGCGAAGCCGCCACCGGCAGGACGACCGGCGAAGCCACCACCGGGGCGGCCGCCCGTAGGCGCTGGGCGACCGCCCGAGCGCTGCGGGTAACCGCCGGCACCCGCCGGTCGGGACGGGGGCGGGGGTGAGCGACGGCCGCCCAAGCCGGGGGGCGGCGGGATCGGACGCCCGGAGTGGCTGAGAGGTGGGTGCACCGCCGGGGGACGGCCACCGGCGCCGTTCTGTGGACGCGGCGGCGGACGACGGGCGCCGTCGGGAGCCGGCGACGGCGCTGGCCGGCTGGGGGCAGAGGCGGCGGCGGCCGGGCGCTCACCCGGTGGGGCGTCGGTCGGTGCTTCGGCCGCCGGTCGTGACGGCGGGGCGGGGCGCGATGGGGTGGCCGGGCGTTCGGCGGCGGGTCGCTCGGGGACGGCGGCGGGACGGGTCGCCGGGCGAGCCGCCGGCGGGCGCTCGGCTGCGGGTCGCTCGGGGCTGGCGGCGGGACGGGTCGCCGGGCGAGCCGCCGGCGGGCGCTCTGCCGCCGGGGGCTCGGGCACGGCGGCAGGACGGGTCGCCGGCGGACGCTCGGCCGCGGGTCGCTCGGGGGTGGCGGCAGGACGGGTCGCCGGGCGAGCCGGGGCCTCGGTGGTGGCGGCCCGGCTGCTGCTCACGACGCGGCGCGGGGCCGTCTCGGCCGCCGGGCGGTCCGGGGTCTCGTCGGCGGCCGCCGGGGCGGCGGCCCGCGAGCTCGCGGCCCGGGCCGGGCGCTCTTCGGCCGAGGCTGCCGCCTTGGCCCGCTTGGCCGGGGCCGGCTCGGGCGGTGAGACCTCGCGGCGGAGCCCGTCGGCGTCCGCCTTGCGACGGACCCGATCGGCCTGGGCGTCCTCGATGGAAGAGGAGTGGCTCTTCACACCGATGCCAAGGGCCAGACAGAGGTCGAGGGCCTCCTTGTTCGTCAGGCCCAGCTCTCTGGCCAGCTCGTATACGCGGATCTTCTTCGCCAATGCTTCCTCAGTGTCGTTTGCCGTCGCCGACGCGCCTGGGCACGCCGGGATCTCCATCCTCGCACATCACCGGCGGGCGCCCTCCCCGTGGTGGGGAGCGCCGACCGAACCGTTCCCACCGAGCAGCGCCACCAGAGCGTCTCGGGCCTCGGTTCTCACCGGAGCCCGGAGGGCCCGCTCCAAGGCCGGGCCGCGCAGCGCCCGGGTGACACAGGTCGGCGAACCGCCACACAGCCAGGCCCCCCGGCCGGTGCCGGGCCCGAGCGAGAGCTCCCCGTTCGGGCCGATGCCCACCCGCACGAGCTCGGTCGCCGGCCGACGGCGGCGGCAGCCGATGCAGGTTCGGACCGGGGCTATCCCCCGCCCCCGGGCGTCTCGGCCGGCTCGACTTCTTTGGCCTCGGATTCGGCCGGCTCCTGGGCGACCTCCTCGCTCTTCGCCTCCTCGCCCGCGGCGGCCTTCCCACTCTCGGCCGCCGGCCCCTCGGCCCCGTCGACCTGCTCCTCGGCGGCGTGGGACCACTGCTCGGCCGAGATGTCCTCGCCGCCCTCGGCCGGGCGCCACACCATCTCGCCGGCCTCGTTCTGGACCCATTCGCCCTCGGCCCACTCCTGGCCGCCGTAGCCGGCCTCCTCCTCCTCGAGCTGCGTCTCGCTCTTGATGTCGATGCGCCAGCCGGTGAGGCGGGCGGCCAGGCGGGCGTTCTGGCCCTCTTTGCCGATGGCGAGCGACAACTGGTAGTCGCTGACGACGACCGTGGCCGTGCCCGTCTCGTCGTCGAGGCGCACCTCGCGCACCCGGGCCGGGGCCAGCGCGTTCTGGATCAGCTCGACCGGGTCGTCGGAGAACGGCACGACGTCGACCCGCTCACCGCGGAGTTCGTTCGTGACCATGCGCACGCGCGAGCCGCGCGCCCCGACGCAGGCCCCGACGGGGTCGACGTTCGGGTCGTTGCTCCAGACGGCGATCTTCGTGCGGTGCCCGGGCTCGCGGGCGGCCGCCTTGATCTCGACCACGCCCGAGGAGATCTCGGGCACCTCGAGCTCGAACAGCCGCTTGATGAGCCCCGGGTGGGTGCGGCTCACCACGATCTGGGGCCCCTTCGTGGTCTTGCGCACCTCGACGATGTAGGCCTTCAGCCGGGCCCCGTGCTCGTAACGCTCGTAGGAGACCTGCTCGGCCTGGGGCAAGAGCGCCTCCACCTTCCCGAGGTCGAGGAGGGTGTAACGGTTGTCGGTCTGCTGGACGATGCCGGTCACGATGTCGCCCTCGCGCCCCGCGTACTCCTCGTACTTCATGTCGCGCTCGACCTCGCGGATGCGCTGGAAGATCACCTGCTTGGCCGTCTGGGCCGCGATGCGGCCGAAGTCGTCGGGGGTGTCGTCCCATTCCCGGATGACGTTGCCGTCCTCGTCCAGCTCCTGGCCGTAGACGCGGATCTCCCCCGACTCGGGGTCGATCGTGACCACGGCCTCTTCGGCCGCGTCCGGCCGGCGCTTGTAGGCGGCCACGAGCGCGTTGGCGAGCGCGTCGAGCAGTGTCTCGACCGAGATGCCCTTGTCCCGGGCGATCTGGCCGAGAGCATCAAGGAACTCGAAGTTCGGCTTGCTCATGGCGTCGTCACTTTCCCTTCTGCAACCTTCGTCGTGGCGGTCTTGCCCCGCTTGGCGCCCGGGGCCTTGCCGGGCTTGGCCGCCGGTGCCCACTCGAACACCGTGCGGGCCCGCTCGACGTCGGCGTAGCCGAGTCGGAGCGACCCGTCGGGGACCTCGGGACCCTCGAGCGTGAAGCCCGAGTCGTCGTTCGACACGAGCGTGCCGTGCAGGCGTCTCGGGACGTCGGCACCCGGCAGGGTGCGCACCGTCACGGTCTCGCCCACCGCCCGGGCGAAGTGCTCGGGCCGGCGCAGCCTCCGCTCGAGCCCGGGACTCGACACCTCGAGGGTGTAGCGCCCGGGGAACGGGTCGAGCTCGTCGAGGGCCGACGAGACGATCCGGTTGGCCTCGGCCAGCGCCTCGAAGTCCACGCCGCCCTCGCGGTCGACGAAGACCGCCACGTCGCGGCTGCGGACCTCGACGTCGACGAGGTCGAGCCCGTGGGCCGAAAGGAGGGGTGCCAACGCGTGGTACAGGTCATCGGCCACCACCGTCGCCACCTCCTTTCTTCTCCTCGTCGCCCGCTGCGCCTCTTCGGAGGCCCTCCTCATCCCGCTCGACGGTCCGGGGGGACCGGTCGGCCGGCCGGCCGATCCGGTGCAAAACGAAAGCGTGGGCCGCGGCCCACGCTTCGAGACGTCCTGCACAGGACACCGGACAGCGGGAGAATTATAGCAACTTGGTCGCCGAACGGTGCCCCTGAGCCGTGGCGATGCGCTGGACGAGGACCGTTCAGGGGGCGAGGACGGCCGCCGCGCCGGCCAGTTCGACCTCGTCCTCCTCCCCGCCCTTGCGCCGGCGCCGCTCGACCACCCCGCGGGCCACGCCCTTCCCGCCCAGCACGAGGCGGACGGGCATCCCGAGCAGGTCGGCGTCGGCGAACTTGACGCCCGGGGAGAGGTCCCGGTCGTCGTAGAGGACGGCCGCCCCCCGCTCCCGGAGCTCCCGGTAGAGCCGCTCGCCCGCCTCGAGCACCTCGGGCGAGCGGCCGGCACCCACGGTCACGAGGTGGAGGTCGTAGGGGGCGACGGCCGCCGGCCAGCTGAGGCCCTGGCCGTCGTGGTGCTCCTCGGCCAGCACGGCCAGCAGGCGGCTCATCCCCATGCCGTAGCAGCCCATCCAGAACGGCTGCTCGGCCCCCTCGACGTCGAGGAACGTGGCCCCGGCCAGCTTGGTCGAGTAGGTCAGGCCCAGCTGGAAGGTGTGGGCGGCCTCGACGGAACGCACGAGCTGCAGCGGCGCGCCGCAGCGGGGGCACGGGTCGCCGGCCTCCACCGTGGCGTACGAGCCGAACCCGTCCACCTCGAAATCCCGCCCGAGCGTGGCCCCACTGACGTGGTGGTCGGCCTTGTTCGCCCCGGTGATCCAGGGCCCTGGTCGGGCCCGCAGCGAGGCGTCGGCGAGGACCGCCACGCCCTCGCCGCCGAGCCCCATCGGCCCGATGTAGCCGCGCACGAAGGCCGGGCGGCCGGCGAAGTCCTCGTCGGTGAAGAGGTGCCAGCCGTGGGGGACCCTGACCTCCCGGTCGCCCGGCACGACGAGGACCGCCGGGCGGCCCTCGTCGTCCAGGACGGCCAGGCACTTCAAGAGGTCGGCGGCCACGACCCCGTCGTCGCTGAAGAAGGCCACGACGTCGTCGATCCCCGGCCGGTCGGGCGTGTGGTGCTCCACGAGGGGCGGCGGGTCGACGACCGCGGCCAGCTCGTCCGGCGCGGCCGCCTCGGCCACCTCGAGGTTGGCCGCGTAGTCGCCGTTCGGGCAGCGCACGAAGTGGTCCTCCCCGACGGCGGAGGGGACCATGAACTCGTGGTTGACGTCGCCGCCAATGGCCCCCGAGACCGCCTCGACCGGCGTGGCGTCGAGGTCGAGGCGGGCGAAGATCTGCCGGTAGGCGTCGACCACCACCTGGTACGAGGTGCCCATCGCCGCCTTGTCCACGTCGAACGAGTAGGCGTCGCACATGACGAGCTCTCTCGTGCGCATGAGACCGAAGCGGGGTCGGGGCTCGTCGCGGAACTTCGACTGGATCTGGTACACGGTGAGTGGGAGCTGGCGGTAGGAGTCGACCTCGGCCCCCACCGTGACGGTCACGACCTCCTCGTGGGTCGGCCCGAGCACGAACGTGCCTCCCCGGCCCTCGACCGTGAAGGCCGGCAGCGCCTCGTGGCCGAAGAACGCCGCTCGGCCGCTCTCCTGCCAGAGCTCGAGCGGGCTGAGCGCCGGCATCAGCATCTCCTGGAGGCCGGCCGCGTCGAGCTCCTCGCGGACGAGCTGTTCGATCCGGTGGAGCACCCGCCAACCGAGCGGGAGGAACGTGTAGACGCCCGAGGACAGGCGGCGGACATAGCCGCCGCGCACGAGGAGGGCGTGGCCGGCGGCGTCGGCGTCGGCCGGGTCCTCGCGGAGCGTCTTCAACAGGAGCTGCGACATCCGCACGGGCCGGAAGGCTACCTGGTGGCGTGGCGGACGAGATCAGCCCAACGCGTGCAGTCGGCGAACGATCGCCAATCAGCCGGGCTTGCGCCGTTGCCGCCGAGTATGCCTTAGTTGCACGGTCATGCGGCACCCCTCTCGGGGTTCCTCACCCGGCCCGGGGGGTCGGGGTCGGTTCTCGTCTCACCGGCCACGGCCGAGACCACGGGGGCCCCGGTCTGACATGGCCTCTCCCGGCCCCGAGTGGCCTCGGGGTCAGAACCCGCGTCTCGGGTGCTGCCACCCGAACTGCTGACGACGGGGACGCCGGCTCCAACTGAGCCGGGACTGGCGTGACCCGGCCAGTCGCGGAGGTTCAAGGCTGCGTTCACGTCGCGCTCGACGAGCTCGCCGCTCACCTGGCAGACCAGTTGCTCGGCCAGCTTGGTCGTCCCGACCAGCCGGCAGCCGCAGCCGTGGTGGAGCTGACTCGAGGCGAAGAAGCGGTCCGCGACGACGAGCCGACCGCCCTCCCGTTCGAGCTTGTAGCCGAGCAGGGGACGGAACATCCCCAGGGCGGCGTCAGAGACGCTCCTTCGGAAGGCCCTCCTCCCCATGCTCTT